>Ga0209829_10000468_pt1 | contig 37246 bp, 39 predicted proteins | sample C_140205_EF_Meta_FD_187311 | JGI IMG/M metagenome (GOLD analysis project Ga0209829, IMG submission 187311) | Freshwater microbial communities from Lake Croche, Canada to study carbon cycling - C_140205_EF_MetaG (SPAdes) (version 2) | ecosystem: Environmental > Aquatic > Freshwater > Lake... | reverse complement strand
ACTTTATAAACAGGGTCGTAACTGCGCGCTAACTCATCAGTCAGAAGTAAATGATGTGGCGTTACTTCAGCAGTTACCTGAATCCCGCGCTGCTTTGCCCAACGAATAATTTCTACTCCCCCAGCAGTTGTGAGGTGGCAGATATGCAAACGCGCTTGCACATGATCAGCGAGCAGAACGTCGCGTGCGATGATCGCTTCCTCGGCTATCGCAGGCCAACCTTTCAGACCCAATTGCGAAGATACGAACCCTTCATTCATTTGCGAGCCTTGCGTAAGCCGCGGCTCTTGTGCATGTTGGGCGATGACTCCATCAAACTTCTTGACATACTCCAGCGCTCTTCGCATCACGAGTGGATCGAAGACGCAATGTCCGTCATCGCTAAATACTCGCACGCGTGCAGTTGAATCAGCCATTGCACCAATTTCGGCAAGCTCTTGCCCTTCAAGTCCGCGAGTAACCGCCCCGATTGGGAAGACATCAAGTAGACCGGCATTCTGTCCGAGACGAAATACTTGTTCGACCACACCTGCGGTATCTGCAACAGGTGATGTATTTGCCATCGCACTGAGCGCTACGTATCCACCGCGTACACCCGCTTGTGAACCAGAGAGAACCGTTTCGGCATCCTCCTTACCGGGTTCGCGCAGATGGGTATGTAAATCTACGAGTCCTGGTAGGACTAACGCATTGGCGGCGCTGATGATGGTGGCACCTGCAACAACAATGTCAGAGCCGAGTTGCGTAATGACTCCATCAGAAATTGCAATATCACTCAGAGATCCATTGGCAAGTGTGCCGCCTTTGATCACGAACGATGTTGTCATAGGTGCACTCCCAATTCTAGAGAACCAGCGAGTAAGAGATAGAGAATCGCCATTCTCACTGTCACTCCATTTGTTACCTGTTGCAAAATAACGGAACGTGCACTGTCAGCGCTATCAGCTGTGATTTCAAGCCCTCGATTCATTGGGCCTGGGTGCATCACTATCGCTGTTGGTTTCATCATCTTAAGTCGGTCTCGATTGAGGCCAAAGTAATGTGAATACTCTCGCGCATTAGGGAAGAAGAGTTCAGACATGCGCTCGAGCTGGATGCGCAACATCATGACAACATCTACATTTTCAATCACTGAATCAAAGTCGTAAGAAATGGCAACCGGCCAAGATTCAACTCCCGTGGGGAGCAACGTTGGTGGAGCAACGAGCGTTACATGCGCTCCTAGTTTGGTAAGAAGTAATACATTCGATCGCGCTACACGTGAATGGATGATGTCACCCACAATCGCCACATGTATTCCAGTCAGATCATTTGCTCCGTGCACAAGATTTTTACGTATTGTGAAGGCATCAAGCAGCGCTTGGCTGGGATGCTCGTGAGTACCATCTCCGGCATTAATCACCGAACCAGTCATCCACTGACTATCTGCAAGGCGTTGCGCAGCACCTGATGCGCTATGACGAATAATGACAGCGTCGGCGCCCATAGCCTGCAAAGTCTGCGCAGTATCTTTCAAAGATTCGCCCTTACTGACACTCGATCCCTTTGCAGAGAAGTTAATAACATCTGCTGATAACCGCTTTGCAGCAGCTTCAAATGAGATTCGCGTGCGAGTGGAATCTTCAGCGAAGAGGTTCACGATTGTGCGTCCCCGTAGCGTGGGTAACTTCTTCATCGGCCCATCGGAAACGCGTGATAACTCTTCAGCGGTATCAAGAATTTGAATTGCTTGAGTTGAGGAAAGGTCTGCGATCGATAGTAAGTGGCGCATTAGAGTGCACCTTCTTCTAGAGTTACCGCATCCAGGCCATCTAACTCGGTAAATTGAACCTTAATAATCTGCGCGAGCGAGGTGGGGAGATTTTTTCCCACGTAGTCGGCGCGTATCGGTAGTTGGCGATGGCCCCGGTCGATCAAGACTGCAAGTTGTACCGATGCTGGGCGCCCGATCTCACCGAGAGCATCGAGTGCGGCGCGAATAGTTCTTCCTGAAAAGAGAACATCGTCGACCAGAATCACATTGCGATTCTCGACTCCTAAAGTGGGAATTGTTGTGGGCATCAAGGCGCGCGGTGGACGCATTCGTAGATCATCTCGATGCAGAGTGATATCCAGAGTTCCATATTGCACTGGATTTCCCTCGATTGCCTCAATCTTCATCGCCAGACGCGTAGCCAGATGTGCACCACGTGTAGGAATTCCGAGCAAGGTAATTGAATCCGAACCAGAGTTACGTTCGAGGATTTCATGGGAAATACGAGTGATGGCGCGATCCATATCTGGCGCCGGCAGGGCAAGGCTCATGTCAATCTCCTTCCCCGCCTCGCAGGACGGGTCGTTAAAGGATGTTGGCGGGAGTTTATCATTGAATCTCACCACCTGTGGAAATCTATCTGGGCGTGTACGCGCAGACTCCTATGGTGCAACCATGAACCCCAACACAGTCACTATGTCCGATATCAGCGCGAAGTTACGCACTATGCGCCATGCGCGCGGGTGGTCTCTTCTGGATGTCGAGCGAGAAAGTCAGGGTCGCATCAAAGCGGTCGTGCTCGGTTCCTACGAAAGAGGATCGCGAACCTTAAGTGTCAAGCGCGCCCTTGAGATTGTAGATTTTTACGAAGTCCCACTTTCACAGCTCTTCACTGAGAAGCAATACACATCGCTTCCATTACAGGGTCGGAAGATGTTAGATCTGCGCACGATTAGTCGCAGAGCACAGATTCAGAACCAATGGACAGAACGCTTCACGCTTTTGGCCCGCTTCACTCGCGCGATCGTCGAGTCAAGGCAGGATTGGAACGGTGAGGTTCTCTCACTTCGTAGCGCAGATTGTGGCGTCTTGGCGCTCATACTCAACATTGATTATGCAGAGTTGATGAACTGGCTTGATGGAGAGAAGGTCTTACTTGCGCGGCGGTAACAATTGCCTCACAAACTAGATAGCAATACTCTCTTTGATCGATGAGATACGGCCGAGTACGCCATGGATGTAGCCAGCTGATTCGTTCGTTGATAAGTCCTTTGCCAAGGTAAGTGCCTCATCAATGGCGATACCGTCATCGAGATCTGCACTCCAAACAATCTCATAGATGCCAAGACGTAGAATATTTCGATCCACTGCAGGCAGGCGATCCATATCCCACCCCTGCGCATATGTCGCGATGAGCTCATCGATCTTTCGCTTATTCTCAGTAACACCCGTGACGAGTAGCTTTGTAAATTCTCGAATAGGGCGTGCATCTGGACCCTCTTCTTCAACATCCCTGAGAGTCAAGAGATCTGTAGCGGAAGAGCTACGGATATCAGCTTCGTAAAGCAGATCTAGCGCTTGCTTACGAGCCTTACTGCGAGCTGACACTAGTTGGCGCGACCCTGGTATGAGCCATCGCGGGTGTCGACCAAAACAATTTCATCTTGCTTGATAAAGAGTGGGACTTGAATCTGAATACCAGTCTCAACTGTTGCTGGTTTTGTACCACCAGATGAACGATCACCTTGTAATCCAGGCTCGGTGTAGGTGATCTTGAGTGGGACTGATGCAGGAAGTTCGATATAGAGAGGGTTTCCTTCGTGGATCGCCACGATTGCTACGGTGTTCTCGAGCATGTAGTTAATCGCATCACCGATAGTTGCTTCGGAGATATTCATCTGATCAAAGTTGACGTTATCCATGAATACATAATCGTCGCCTTCTTTGTACAGGAAGTTCATTTCACGCTTCTCAAGAATTGCAATCTCAATCTTGACACCAGCATTGAAAGTCTTATCTACAACTTTGCCGGTCATGACCTGCTTTAACTTCGTGCGCACGAATGCCGGGCCCTTACCTGGCTTCACATGTTGGAATTCAACAACAGTCCATAACTGACCTTCAATGTCGAGGGTCATGCCATTTTTTAGATCATTTGTTGTTGCCACGATAACTCCAGTTCATGTCTTCGCTCATCGAAGGACAATAGACCGCCGAGTTTACCTTATGGAGTCAGGCGACCAACGCCTTCATAGCGATGAGTGCCAGGACGTATGAATTAGGTCCGAATCCCCCGATTGTGCCATTGGCAACGCCAGAAATTACAGATGTATGGCGAAACTCTTCACGAGATAACGGATTGGATAGATGAACCTCAATGAGAGGAGCTTTAACCATTTCAGCAGCATCTCGAATTGCATAGGAATAATGCGTAAAAGCAGCTGGATTAATTATCACGGGTGTATTGGAGTCGGCTGCTTCATGAAGCCATCCAATAATTTCGGCCTCATCATTGCTCTGACGGACATCCGCCTCAAATCCATGTGTTGTCGCCGCAGATTGAATATGTGCAACAAGATTGGGATAGGTCATATCCCCATAGATCGCAGAGTCACGAATATCAAGTCGACCGAGATTTGGGCCGTTAAGAACTAATACCTTCATTGGGACACCTTCTCATAAGCAGCCAGCAGCGCGCTTTCAATTGGATTCTCTAAACGTTGTGTCTTTCCAATGTCAGAAATCACCACAAAACGAAGTGAGTTGCCTCGGGACTTCTTATCCAATTTCATCGTCGCTAGTAGTTCTGGCCATTGTGCACCTGTATATGTCGTAGGTAAGCCCAGCGCTGACAATATTGCTAGATGCTCATCCAGAAGCGCCTTGCTCATGACTCCAACTTCGGTGGCTAGGTGAGCAATGAAGGCCATTCCAATTGCAACGGATTCACCGTGGCGTAATGCGAATTTGGAAGATAACTCAACAGCATGGCCAAAGGTATGGCCATAATTAAGAATCTCGCGACCAAAACTCTCTTTGAAATCTCCTGAAACAACACCAGCCTTTACCTGCACCGAACGTTCAATTAATTCGATTGTGAGGTCACGGGATTTTCTAATATCTGAAAGTGATTTGCCTTTCACGGCGCTCAGGATCTTGCCGTCGTGGATAAATCCACACTTAATGACCTCAGCCAAACCAGCTGAAAAATCGCGATCAGAGAGAGTGTCTAACCATTGCGGATCGATGATCACCGATATCGGCGAGTGGAAGGCGCCAATCAGATTCTTTCCGTAATCGCTATTGATTCCCGTCTTTCCACCGATTGCAGCATCGACCATCCCTGCAACTGTTGTTGGGATTGCTACCCAATCAATCCCGCGTAACCAGCTAGCAGCTGCAAAACCTGCGAAGTCCGTCACAGCGCCTCCCCCAATTGCGATGATGAGATCATCGCGGGTGAATCCGGCAGCGCCGAGCCAGTTCCAGCTCTGATGCAATATCTCTATATTCTTCCCGGCTTCGCCATCAGGAATTGGGAAGTAGAAAAATTCCGCGTCCAGCCCATCAATGCGTGGAATCGAGCTCTTCATATCAGCGCTAAAAAATATGGCAACGCGTGAACGTGAGGCCGCCACTTCTTTGAGCGCACCCAGAAATGGGGTGTCAATGAGGACGTCATACTCGCGATCTGCAGAAATATGTATCTTCTTCATGCAATCACCAGCAGAATTTCTGCAACGATATCTTTCTCGGATTTTCCGTTCACATCAATTACTGTATCGGCGATTGATTCATACACTGGGCGACGCTCCTGCATCAAAAGTTCCCATTGTCCGCGCGGATTGTTGAGTAGTAGCGGCCTATCGCGATTAAATCCAATACGCGGTGCGACCGAAGAAAGTGAGATATCAAAGTAGATAACGGGCGATGCAATCGCTCGCAGCGCAGATTGGGCATCCAGTGACATTGGCGCACCTCCCCCAAGGGCTAGAACAGTGTCATCACTCAATAGTTCTTGGCGCAGAACTGACTTCTCAAGCGCTCGGAAGGCATCCTCACCATCTTCAAGAAATATCTCTGACACGCTCTTGCCGCCCTCTTCCTCAATAACGTGATCGGTGTCGCGAAACGAAAGACCCAGACGAGCGGCAATGATCTTGCCGATAGTGGTTTTGCCTGAACCCATCGGTCCTATCAGTATCAGACGCGGTGGCATGGCGTCCTACTTAAAACGAAGATTCTTCATATATGACTCGAAATTACGACGAGTCTCTTGCACAGAATCTCCACCAAACTTTTCAAGTACGGCCTCCGCTAAGACGAGCGCTGCCATAGCTTCCGCCACGACTCCTGCAGCAGGAACAGCACAGACGTCGGAGCGCTGATTAATTGCTTTGGCAGCCTCACCTGTCTTCACATCAATAGTGTCGAGCGCCTTAGGAACTGTTGAGATGGGTTTCATCGCAACAGATACACGCAAGATTTCACCGTTAGACATTCCACCTTCAGTACCGCCCGCGCGATCAGTGCGTCGCTGGATCGCACCATCTGTTCCACGTTCAATCTCATCATGTGCAACCGAACCTCGACGCGTTGCCGTTCTAAATCCATCACCTATTTCAACGCCCTTGATCGCCTGAATTCCCATCATCGCACCAGCTAATCGCGAATCTAATCTACGATCAGAGTGAACGTGTGAACCCAAACCCGGTGGAAGGTTGTAGGCCAAAACTTCGCAGACGCCACCGAGTGTGTCGCCATCTGCGTGCGCAGATTCAATCTCCGTAATCATCGCAGCGCTCGTTGCTGGATCTGTGCAGCGCACAGGATCTTCATCGATGCGATTCATATCTGTTTCCAACGGCAATGAGTAGTCATCAGGAATTCGTACTGACCCGATAGAGACAACATGGCTCAGAATCGTGATACCCACACTTTGCTCGAGAAATTTACGAGCTATGGCGCCTAACGCAACTCGGGCGGCTGTCTCACGCGCACTGGCTCGCTCAAGAATTGCCCGGGCATCGTCAAAGTCATACTTCTGCATTCCGACCAAATCTGCGTGCCCTGGACGCGGGCGAGATAGTGGAGCATTTCGAGCCAAGTTCTCAATCTCGGATGCAGGAACAGGATCGGCTGACATCACCTTCTCCCATTTAGGCCATTCGCTATTCCCAACTTGTATTGAGATAGGGCCACCTTGCGTGATTCCTAATCGAACTCCACCAAGAATGGTGACTTTATCTGCTTCGAAATTCTGACGAGCGCCACGTCCAACGCCAAGACGTCGTCGCGCTAAATGGAAATCAATATCCGCAGTTGTCACCTGGACATGTGCCGGTACTCCTTCAACGATTGCTGAGAGAGCTTGGCCATGTGATTCGCCCGCAGTTATCCAACGCATGTGCGTATTCTTGCAGAGAATCGCTCAGAGATGAGCACTATTGATTGGCGCTCGGCTATGAAATGCAGAGAACTGCACCACATAGAGCCGGTGCCAGGGCGATCGCACCTTTGATTGTGCGGAAAATCAGTAGGTGCAGGGCAATGAGCACGAGACCAAAAATCGAGGTGTAAAGCCAGTAATTCACGATCTCGCCATGCGGAGTCAATAGCAGAGTAATGACCGCAATCAATTTCACATCTCCACCACCTAAGCCACACAATCGGTAGGCAAGAAACGCAACTGCAAGTGCTGCTATCGAATAGCTTGGATTGAAATGAGGATCTCGAGTAAGAACTATGCACAACATCAACAGAATAAGAGACCTGTTGGAAATACGATGAGATCTAAAATCCTCAATTGCGATAAAGAGAAGAATAAGGTCGACTAACACATCGCTAAGGTACGAGAGTTCAGAGCGCCCGTATGTTGGCTGTGGATTACTTCGCCGCTTTCGCCAACACCACACGAAGATGCTGGGCAAGCGCTGAGCGATCAACCTTTCGATTAAGGATGATTTCGAGCTGGTCGATTCCTTGATAGAGCAGAAGCTCAAGTCCATTAATTACCGCTCCCCCACAATCAACCCATCGCTGAGCAAGTTCGGTCGGCCATGGCTTATAAATAACATCGAAGAGAACTGTCTTTGTGCCCAGAGATACGGCATCCGCAAGTAAGTCCGCAGCTCCTGCGGGAGTTGTATTAACAACTAAGTCATATTGTGAAAAATCGATATCTAGCGTCCATCGTTGATATTCGAACTGCGCAGAGTGAATCGAACGTGCTAGCGCCTCTTGTCGGATACTCGAACGTCCCAATACGTGAATTTCAGTAGCGATCGAGTCAAGTGCACCTGTCACGGCGCGGGCGGTTCCACCAGCCCCGAGAATGAGTACTCGATCAAATGTTGTGAGCCCTGCGTGTGAGAGAGCAGAAAGAAAGCCACTCCCATCGGTACTCGTTAATTTCCACTCACCATCACGACAGTACACAGTGTTGCCTGATTGAATCTCTTTCGTCTTGCTATCGGTTGCAAAGCCAAGTCCCATGACTTCTTCTTTGAGGGGCATTGTCAGAGAGAGATAATCAAAATCCGCACCTCGTTCAGTGATGAAGTTGCTCAGAGTTCCTGAGGGAACATCTACCGCTTGGTAGGTGCCTTCGATGCCGAGGAATTCAAAGGCTGCTGTGTGCAGGATGGGCGACAATGAATGGCTAATCGGTGAACCCAGGACCGCACCACGTATCACGGAGTCCTCCTAAATTTTCCAGCTTTTAAATTCTTTTCATACTCTACTTTCCAAAGATTAAACTCGTCGAGATTATTGGTAAAGCGCGTGTCAAAGGGCGCTACGGTGATGAAAAAGAGCCAATCCCCAGCTTCGGGGTGCGCCGCGGCATACATGGCATCCGCACCTGGGTTATTGATCGGTCCTGGAGGAAGTCCATAATGCTTATAGGTGTTATAGAGGGAATTTATCAAGGTGGATTCTGTACTTAAGAAAACACTTCCACGGGATTTCTTCACATAATGCACTGTCGAATCAAATTGAAGCGGCATGCCTTTCGATAAACGATTACGAATCACCTGCGAGATCTTTGCGAAGTCTTTGGTATTTCCCTCAGCTTGAACAAGGGAGGCGATTATCAGCAACTGTTGTGACGAAAATTTCATGGGAGATTGAGTAAATCCAGCTTTCTCCATCTCACCGAGGGCTCTTACGACCATAGTCTGCAGTGCAACAGCTGGTGCAGTGCCTTTCTGAAAACTATATTGGGCCGGGAAGAGCAGTCCTTCGATTGAGGTGAACCCCCGTGGCTTCACCATAGTTCTGATCGCATGAGCCACATCTTTTGGCGTCATGCCTGCTACATAGAACTGCGGAAGAATCTCACTCAGCCATGCACCCTCGGTGATATTTATCAGACCAGAGATTCGAGAAGAGTCGAGTAATTGGGTAAGTGCCAACTTCGCACAGATACCGATTTCGATTCGGTGATTTCCAGGTGCCACTGTTTGTGCTCGAGGATCTCCTACTGCAAGGCGGAAAAATGCCTCAGCAGATTTCACTACACCTGCTGAAAAGAGAGATTGCGCAATGGAAGAACCTGATTCACCGGCTGTGATCTCAATATTTGATGATTGAGATGGCTGCGTAGTACATGCAAAATCTGGAGCACCAGAACCCGGGACTCGGACCAGGTGTAAGGAGAAGGTAAGAACAGCAGATAATGCACATGCAGTTCCGATACGAAAGAGCGTTGAGTTACCCCAGATTTTCACGTAAGAGCCCTTGTTCAAGAATCGCAACAGCTGCCATCGCATCGATAAGGCTCTTTGCATCCCGCGTTGACACTCCTGCCTCTTTCAACTTCTTCTGCGCGCTCACTGTCGAGAGACGCTCATCTACCATCGAAATAGGCACATCTACACGATCTGCAAGAGAGTGCGAAAAAGCACGCACTTTCTCGACGCTCTCCCCTTCAACCCCAGACATATTCACAGGCAGCCCAATAAAGATATGGATCACTTCATGTTCTGTAATGAGACCTACAACCTGGTCGAGAAAATTCTTATCTTGGCTCTGCAAGACAGATAACGGTGAAGCGAGAATTCCATCTGGATCACACAGAGCGACACCTGTACGGACATCGCCATAATCGAAGGCGATACGACGGCCTCTCATATCTATTACTTCCCTGATAGTGAATCTACGATTGCTTGCAGAGCGCTCTGCGACTTGGACGAATCTGTTCCGCCGCCTTGAGCAAAGTCATCTTTTCCACCACCGCCACCACCAAGAATTGTTGATCCAATCTTGACGAGCGCTCCCGCTTTAAGGCCCTTAGCTTTTGCGGCATCACTTACTGCTACTACAAGTACAGGTTTGCCATCGTTAACGCTAATAAGTGCAACAGCTGACTGTGTGGCTCGCGCCTTAAGATCAAGTGCAATCTTGCGCAGATCATCTCCTGTGATTCCATCTGCGAGCACCGCCGTTACTACAGACGTCCCATTGACTACCTGAGCCGAATCAGCGAGTGCACCAATTTGACTCATAGCCTGCGATGAACGAACCGCTGCCAATTCCTTCTCAATATCCTTGATCTTGATGAGAAGATCGGAAATCCGCTCTGGTAGCTCCTCTGCACGAGCACCTTTGATGATTTCGGTAAGCGAGTTGAGCAAGATATGTTCGCGGGCTAGGAATTTATAGGCGTCTACTCCGACAAGTGCTTCAACGCGTCGTACCCCAGCGCCGACAGATGATTCACTCAAGAGTTTGATGACACCTAATTGACCCGAGCGCTCCACGTGAGTTCCTCCGCAGAGTTCGCGTGCCCAATCTCCCACGCTGACTACGCGCACTTGATCCCCATACTTTTCACCGAAGAGAGCCATGGCTCCAATCTTCTTTGCGGCATCTTGGGTCATTGTTTCAGCAGTAACCACGAGGTTATCAAGAAGCAGAGTATTAACGCGAGACTCAACTTCATTGAGGATTAGATCAGAGACAGCGCCAGTAGATGGGAAATCAAAGCGGAAACGTCCAGGTGAATTCTCGGAACCTGCTTGTGTTGCAGTCTCTCCAAGAATTTCACGGAAAGCCTTATGCACCATATGAGTTGCAGTGTGCGCGCGCGAAATAGCGTTACGACGTTCGATATCGATTGCAGCTAGTGCCTGAGAACCCGTCGTTACTTCACCTGAAATGACACGACCGCGGTGCACGGATAGTCCGTTGACAGGAGTTTGCACATCGTCAATATCAATGACAGCACCACTTGAAAGAGTGATGCGCCCGCCATCTGCAAGTTGTCCACCACCTTCTGCGTAGAAAGGTGTGCGATCGAGAACAATCTCAACATCTTGGCCTGATATCGCAGCTGGCACGCTTACTCCATCGACGAGTACCCCATTAATTACTGACTCGGTTTCGGTATGTGTATAGCCAACGAAAGTTGATGCACCCTTTGAATCCGCGATTTTCTTATACTCAGAGAGGTCTGTGTGTCCACTCTTCTTCGCCTTCGAATCAGCCTTAGCGCGATCACGCTGTTCGTTCATCAATCGTCTGAAGCCATCTTCATCAACTTCAAGACCTTCTTCACGCGCCATTTCGAGTGTGAGATCAAATGGGAAACCGTACGTGTCGTGTAGCTTAAATACTTCAGCGCCAGGCAGAAGGTTCTTCTTGCTTGCCTTCAACTGCGTGGAAGCCATATCAAATATTTGTGTTCCGGATTTAAGTGTTTGAAGGAAAGATTCTTCCTCAGCTACAGATACAGCGAGAATTCGCTTCTTATCTGCAATGAGCTCCGGATACTGCGGACCCATCGCTCCGATTGCGGCGACCGTGAGCTCGGACATGATGGGGTCGTTAACTCCCATCAGACGCATATTACGGATGGTGCGACGCATCATGCGACGCAAGACATAGCCTCGTCCTTCATTTCCTGGAGTTACTCCATCACCAATGAGCATCGCTGATGTTCGTGCATGGTCTGCCACAACGCGAAGTGAGATATCGGTGTTCTGAGACTTTCCATAAGAGACACCAGCAAGTGAAGATGCTTTAGTAAGAATTTGCATCGTTGTATCGATCTCATAAATATTCTCAACACCCTGAAGCAGTGCTGCAGTACGTTCAAGACCTAAACCGGTATCAATACTCTTTGCAGGTAATTCACCGAGGATCGGATAACTATCTTTTCCACCACCTGCGCCTCGTTCATTCTGCATGAAGACGAGGTTCCACACCTCCATATAACGATTCTCGTCAGCGACAGGCCCACCTTCGATCCCGTATGCAGGTCCACGGTCGTAATAAATTTCAGAACACGGTCCACACGGTCCCGGTACGCCCATCGACCAGAAGTTGTCGGCCATATCGCGACGTTGAATTCTCTCGCGAGGAATTCCGATCTTCTTATGCCAGATATCGGCAGCTTCATCATCGTCCAGATAGACAGTTACCCATAATCGTTCTTCCGGGAAGCCATAACCACCATCGCTGATGGAACGAGTGAGAAGTTCCCACGCAAGAGAGATTGCACCCTCCTTGAAGTAGTCGCCGAATGAAAAATTTCCACACATTTGAAAGAATGATGCATGTCGTGTTGTCTTTCCAACCTCATCAATGTCAAGCGTACGAACACATTTCTGTACCGAAGTCGCTCGCTTATACGGTGGAGTGACCTCACCAAGGAAGAATGGCTTAAATGGAACCATTCCAGCGTTTACTAGAAGAAGGTTTGGATCATCGGCGATGAGCGATGCAGATGGAACAACGGTATGCGTTAAGCCCTGCCGGTTTTCAGATTCAAAGAAGCGCAGCCAGCGCGAACGGATCTCGGCGGATTCCACTAGTCAGATTTTTTCTTCGACTTGCGACCCTTGCTCAGAGATGCAGCGCCTAACAGCGCCCCAGCTACACGACCAGTAGGACTATCCATGAAACCGGTAGTTGCACCAGTAACTTTTGATGTCACCTCTTCGACGTTCTTGGTGATCTTGGCGAAACTTTCAAGTGGGCTATTGATCAGCTCGAGGGTGCGAGTCGATTCGGTGATGAGTGGAGTCGTGTCCTCGGTAAATGCTTTCAAGGATACTTTTGCCTCATCAATAAATCTGCCGACACGAAGAACGGTGTAGGAGATAGCGATGGCGATTACCAGCAGTGATACCGCTGCAATAATCGTTGCAATTCCGCCTGGACCCATAGTTATTAGCCTACCTGACTTACTCCTTGGGAGGAGTCCAATCGATGGCAGCTTCCTTTCGTTGCGCAGGAGTAATCGGTGTTGGTGCACCCGTCAACGGGTCGCCACCACTTGCAGTCTTAGGAAATGCAATAACCTCACGAATTGAATCAGAGCCAGTCAACAGTGCGCAGACACGGTCGAGACCGAGTGCAATTCCGCCATGAGGTGGCGGCCCATAGTTGAATGCTTCTAGAAGGAATCCAAACTTGCTCTGCGCTTCCTCGTCAGACAGACCGATGACAGTGAAGACATCCTTCTGCATAACGCGATCATGGATACGAATAGATCCTCCGCCCAACTCAGTTCCATTCAGCACTATGTCATATGCATAAGCGAGTGCTGTGGCAGGTTCTGATGCAAATGTCTTAGCAAACTCTGGTTTTGGACCAGTGAATGGGTGATGCACTGCAGTCCAACCACCATTTTCAGTTGGTTCAAACATTGGCGCGTCAACAACCCACACAAATTCCCATGCACCTTCATTAATAAGATTGCATCGCTTACCTATTTCAAGTCGGGCAGCACCAAGCAATTGTTGCGAAGCCGGACGTTCTCCCGCTGCGAAGAAGATTGCATCTCCTGGTTTTGCTCCAACAAGGGCCGCAATTCCTGCTTGCTCTTCTTCAGAAATATTCTTTGAGACTGGACCACCGAGCGTTCCGTCCACATTAACAAGAATGTATGCGATGCCCTTTGCACCACGCGCCTTTGCCCAATCTTGCCAAGCATCGAGTTCGCGGCGAGGTGAATCTGCTCCCCCAGGCATCACAACTGCGCCCACATATGGGGCTTGGAAGACCCGGAATGGTGTTGCCGTGAAGAAATCAGTTACTTCAGTGAGTTGCAATCCGAATCGAAGGTCAGGTTTATCTGAACCATAATTATTCATGGCATCGGCATACGTCATATGTTTAATAGGAGTTGGGATGTCGTAGCCGACAGCTTCCTTCCACACCTTAACAAGAATCTTCTCTGCAACAGCCAAAATATCTGCTTGATCAACAAAAGACATCTCGATATCCAGCTGAGTGAATTCTGGTTGGCGATCTGCACGGAAGTCTTCATCACGGAAGCAACGCGCGATTTGGTAATAGCGCTCCATACCGGCAACCATCAAAAGCTGCTTGAAGAGCTGTGGTGATTGCGGAAGTGCATACCAACTTCCAGGCTGCAATCGAACGGGAACAAGAAAGTCGCGCGCGCCTTCTGGAGTCGAACGAGTGAGGTAAGGAGTTTCAATCTCAAGAAAATCAAGACTCTCCATAACGTTACGAATCGCGGTGGTTACCTTCGAACGCAGTCGAAGATTTGCGGCAGGCCCTTCACGACGCAGATCTAAGTACCGATAGCGCAGACGAACTTCTTCAGAGATCTCAGATTCGTTGCCTGAATCAACAGGGAATGGGAGAGGTGCTGACTCGCTGAGAACAACGACATCATCGCCCATAATCTCGATCGCACCGGTTGGAATATTTGAATTCTCGTTACCTGTAGGACGTAGGGATACTTCACCTGTGATCTGCAAACACCATTCAGCGCGCAATTGGCCAGCTAGCTTCTCGTCGCGAATAACCACTTGCACTGAACCCGTTGCATCACGCAGATCGATAAATGCAACACCACCATGATCGCGACGGCGCGCAACCCAACCGGCAAGGGTTACGGTCTGACCCACGTGAGAGGCGCGAATAGAACCTGCGTCCTGGTTTCTTAACATTGTGAAGCGCCGCCTTTAAATGATGGTGACCTACAGCGAAAGTGCCCGCTGTAACTCATCCTGTAATTGGGCAATCTTAACGGAGGAAGTAACTCCATCGGACATTCTCTTGAGTTCAACCGAGCCATCGCGCAGTTCCGCTTCTCCTAGAACTATGACATAGCGCGCACCTGACTTATCTGCGGCTTTCATAGCTCCCTTGAGCGCGCGATCTCCGAAAGCGAGTTCGGTGCGAATCCCAGATGTTCGAAGAGTTTGAGCAATGGTGAGTGCTTCACTCTTTGAGTCATCTCCCAAAGGAATAATGAAGAGGTCTGATGTGAACTCTTGATTTGGAACAGTGGATTCGGCAATCGCTGCCAGCAGCGCTCGATCAACGCCAAGCCCAAAACCGATTCCGGATAAGGCTTGACCACCAAGGGTCTCCATCAAACCGTCATAACGTCCGCCACCACCGATACCGCTTTGCGCACCAAGATCAGGATGAATAAATTCAAATGTTGTCCCGGTGTAATAATCCAAACCACGAACCATCCGTGGGTTGATGGTGAAAGCGATTCCCATAGCCGTGAGATAACTCTGCACTTGTGCAAAGTTCCGCGCTGATTCGGTTGAAAGGAAATCCAAGAGAAGGGGTGCCTTTGCCATCGCTTCTTGCATTTCTGGACGTTTGTCATCGAAGAGCCGTAATGGATTGATCGCGGCGCGAGCCGCGGTGGCTTCATCTAATTGCAGCCCAGAAATGTATGTGAGTAATTCAACGCGATGTGCGGCGCGAGATTGCGCATCCCCTAGCGATGTAATCTCTAGTCGGTAATTCTTAAGGCCAAGGTTCTTAAATCCGCGATCGGCGATAGCAATTACTTCAGCATCGAGTGCAGGATCATCGATACCTATTGCCTCGATGCCCACTTGATAGAACTGACGATAGCGCCCTGCCTGTGGGCGCTCTGCGCGAAAAAATTGTCCTGAGTACCAAACTTTTACCGGCAACTGTCCACGATCAAGGTTTGATTCAATGACAGCACGCATAACGCCAGCTGTACCTTCGGGGCGCAAAGTAATTGAACGTCCGCCGCGATCTTCAAAGGTATACATCTCCTTCGACACAACATCTGTTGATTCACCAACTCCGCGAGTAAAGAGGTTGGTATCTTCAAAGACTGGAAGTTCCATCAATTGATATCCCGCAGCTTTGGCAGGAGATATCAACTGCTCACGAACCCATTCGAAGGATTGGGATTCTGGAGGCAGATATTCTCGGACACCTTTAGGTGCCTGTATCTTCTCGAACTTCATAGAGACAATTCTTTCAGATATGGGTTGTTTTTTCGCTCGAATTGAATCGTGGTCTCGGGCCCATGTCCGGTAAGCACGCGTAAGTCATCGTTGAGAGTCAAAACCTTTGTTTTCAAGGTCTGCGTCATCTCTCGTGCGCTCCCTGATGGCAAATCGGTGCGTCCGATAGAACCCGCAAAGAGAACATCACCACTCACGAGAAGTTCATCATTGATAGTAAACATCAAGGATCCACGTGTGTGCCCAGGAGCATGGATTGCAACTATCTTCATTCCAGCAAGGTCAAGAACTGCGTTGTTCTTCAGCTCCTTCACTTCGAGTGGTTCTGCAAATTCCATTCCAGCTAATTGCGATACAAATTGCTCGCCATGCAATCCGATTGGATCTGCGATGAAGCGTCGATCTTCAGAGTGAATATATGCAGGAATGTTGTACCCATCTGCAAGCGGTTTGATAGAAAATGTATGATCTAAATGTCCGTGCGTTAATAACGCTGCAACTGGTTTGAGGTGATGCTCTTCAATAATCATCTGGATATCGAGCGAAATGTCGGGCATACCGGGGTCAACGATGATGCACTCCTGACCCTCGCCCGAAGCTATCACCCAGCAATTTGTGGCAAACATAGGGGCCGGATACGAACGAACAAGCACTATAGGACCCAATTTCTTGCGAGGATTTACTACTAGAGGATGCACAGGGTACCTTTGACCTCTTACACATTGGCACATATCAACGAAGGCCGCGTCACTATAGATAACGGCTAACGCGCTGAAGGGGAACATCATGACCGAGATCAATCCATCTACATTGGCCCATACTCATTCCACTCCGAGTGCAGCATCTGCACTGATCGGAGACCCTTCACAATTTGGTCGCGTTGCCGACGATGGCACTGTCTATGTCCGTACTCCTGATGGCGAGAAGGCCGTTGGTTCATATCCCGGTAAGACCGCTGACGAAGCACTTGCCTACTTTGTTCGTAAATTTGAAGCGCTGGCATCTGACGTAGCGCTCACCGCAGCGCGCATCACAAGTGGTGCCATGGTTCCACAAGATGCATACGAGGCAGTGAAGAAGCTGCGCCATCAGGTAACTGAACTCAATGGGGTCGGAGATTTAGCAGCACTTGCCCAATCGGTTGAACAGATCGAACCTCTCATCGAGGGTCATCGTGAAGCGTATGAAGCCAAGAAGGCAGCTGAAGCAGTCGTTAAAGCTGCTCGTCGCGAACAGATTTTGGTTGAGAAAGAGAAGATTGTTGCTGAAGCAGAGTCACTCGCACTCTCTGAAAATTGGAAAGTCACCGGAGATCGCCTCAAGGCGCTCTTAGATGAGTGGAAGGCAGCTCCCCGTCTTGATAAGAAATCTGATGCTGATTTCTGGAAGCGTTTTTCTGGTTCACGAAATAAGTTTGACAAGCGCCGCCGTACACACTTTGCGCAATTAGAGGCTACCGCTGGCAAGGTCTCTGAAGCTAAGACCGTGATCATCGAGCAGGCTGAGAAGTTAGCGACATCAACGGATTGGGTTGCAACTGCTCGTCAATTTAAGACGTTGATGGATCAGTGGAAGGCCGCAGGTCGTGGCAAGAAGAACGATGATGCGAAGATGTGGGCTCGCTTTAAGGCAGCCCAAGATCAATTCTTTGCAGCAAAGAACGCAGACTTAGAGAAGCGTGAAGTTTCAATGTCGGCAAACCTCATTAAGCGTGAGGAACTCATTATTCAGATTGAAGCAATACTTCCCTTTACCGATGTGAAGGTAGCTAAGAACACCTTCCGCGATCTCATGAATTCATGGACCAAGATCGGCATCACCAACCGCGATAAACGCGCTGCCTTCGATGCACGCGTTGCCGCAGTCGAAAGCGCGCTGAAGGAAGCTGAAGCTGAGATCTGGCGCAAGACCGATCCAAGTGCCAAGGCTCGCGCTGCAGAAGTTGTAAAACAACTTACTGAGTCCATCGAGAATTACGCCAAGGTTGCTGCGAAGTCACACGCTGCAGGAAACGAGAAGAAGGCTAAGGAAGCTCTCGACTCAGCTGAGGCTCGTAAGGTATGGCTGGCTGAGGCTGAAAAACACCTCGCTGAATTTAACTAACTAATAATTAGGTTCTATAGACGTCATAGACGCCTTCAATAGAACGCACTGCTGCTAGAACTGAGTCTAGATGCTTCGCATCAGCCATTTCGAAGGTGAATTTTGAAATCGCAACACGATCCTTTGATGTGCTGACAGCTGCGCTTAAAATATTTACATGTTGTTCAGATAAGGTGCGAGTGACATCTGCGAGTAACCGCGCCCGATCAAGCGCCTCTACCTGAATATTAACTAAGAAGAGGCTTGCCGCTCCTGCCAACCAGGTAACTTTCACAACTCTCTCCGCCTGATTCTCACGCAAATCCCCCGCGTTGATGCAATCGATACGGTGTACAGAGATTCCTGAACCTTTCGTAATAAATCCCATGATGGCATCTCCCGGAACTGGCGTACAGCACCGAGCAAGTTTTACCAGCACATCGTCAACGCCTTCGACTTCAACAGAACTTGATGTACGACGAGTTCCCTGAACACCCGTCGGAATACTTTCGATAGTTTGCTCAGGATGTGAATCCTCACCACCCATACTTGCTACCAGCTTGTCGATGATCGAAGCTGCTGAGACATGTCCATCACCCACTGCGCTATAGAGCGCATCAATGTCTGCATAGCGCATCTCGTGCGCTAGCTCGAGAAGTGAGTGCCCTGCGAAAATCTTCTGCAAAGGGAGCCCTGCCTTTCGCATTTGGCGTGCGATGGATTCACGCCCGGCATCAATTGCTTCCTCGCGACGCTCCTTGCTAAACCAGGCCTTGATCTTCGATCGGGCACGAGGACTCTTTACAAAGTTGAGCCAATCACGACTGGGTCCTGCATTTTCACCTTTATTGGTGACAATCTCAACAACATCACCATTGGCAAGTTTTGATTCAAGTGGAACAAGACGACCATTTACCTTTGCACCCGCGCAACGCAGGCCAACATCTGTATGCACTGAGAATGCAAAGTCGACTGGGGTCGAACCGCCAGGAAGCGCGACAACAGACCCTTTGGGAGTGAAGACGAAAACTTCAGGACTTCCAAGGTCAAAGCGGAGCGCTTCCAGAAATTCAGAGGGATCTTCTGTCTCCTTCTGCCATTCGTGCAGCTGTCGAAGCCATAACATCTCAGGAGAACTATCATCTGGCTCTCCCCCTTGCTTGTATTTCCAGTGTGCTGCGATACCGAACTCAGCGCGCGAGTGCATATCAAAGGTACGAATCTGAATCTCAATTGCCTTGCCATTAGGACCAATCACTGTCGTATGCAGAGATTGATAGAGATTAAATTTTGGCATCGCAATGTAATCCTTGAAGCGACCCGGAACCGGACTCCATCGTGCGTGGATTGAACCAAGAACTGCATAACAATCTCGTACATCGTTTACTAAAACTCGAATCCCAACAAGGTCGTAGATATCGTTGAACTCACGGCCGCGCACAACCATTTTTTGATAGACGCTAAAGAAATGTTTTTTGCGACCGGTAACAGTTGCCACAATGGAATCCCGGAGTAAATCTGATTCCACTGCCTCAATCACTTCGCTAGTCAGCGCATCCCGCGATGGAGAACGCTCTGCCACAAGGCGTGAAATCTCTTCAAACTTCTTAGGTTCAAGGACTTCGAAGGAGAGATCCTCCAGCTCCCATTTGATGGCATTCATCCCAAGGCGATGAGCAAGTGGGGCGTAGATATCGAGCGTCTCGCGCGCCTTACGAGATGCGCTATCACTGGAGACAAATTTCCAGGTGCGCGCATTGTGGAGACGATCAGCCAATTTAATAACTAAGACACGGATATCGCGAGACATGGCAACAACCATCTTGCGAACTGTCTCTGCTTCAGCCGTTGGTCCATACGTTAACTTGTCGAGTTTGGTCACACCATCAACAAGATTGGCAATCTCATCACCAAAATCGGCTCGAAGTTGAATGAGTGAGTACGGAGTGTCTTCAACTGTGTCATGTAAAAGTGCGGCGATGAGAGTTGTCTCATTGAGTCCAAGTTCAGCAAGAATCTGCGTGACTGCTACTGGATGAGTTATGTACTCTTCACCAGATTTACGGAGTTGACCTTTATGCGCTTGCTGGGCAACAAGAAAAGCTTTCTCTATTCCTGTTGTATCAGAAGCTGGGTGATGCTCTCTGAGCGCACCGACAAGAGGTGCAATCAGGGGCAAGGTATCCATAGGACTAGGTTAGAGAGTTACTTGCGACCCTTGCGCTTTGGTTGGTTACGAGGACCGCTGCCAGTAGTTGGACGTACTTCTTGTGTAGCAGCTACTGGAGCCGCTCCCCCTCGAGCTGCAACGCGCTTGGCAAGAGCCTGCATGACAGGTTCCTTTTCACGAAGTTGAGCAAGAAATGGTGGAGCGATAAATACTGATGAATATGTACCAACAGCCAGACCAATGAAGAGCGCGAGAGAGAGATCCTTCAAGGTACCTGCACCGAGTAAGCCAGCTCCAACAAAGAGGATTGACGCAACAGGAAGAAGTGCGATGAGAGATGTATTGGCAGAGCGCACGAGTGTCTGATTAACCGCGAGATTTGCCGCTTGCGAGTACGTCATCTTGCTATTTGCCGCAACAGATTTGGTATTTTCCCGGACCTTGTCAAATACAACAACGGTGTCATAGAGCGAGTAACCAAGGATTGTGAGGAAGCCGATTACCGTAGCTGGCGTGACATCGAAGCCTACGAGTGCATAAATTCCCACAGTAATAAGTACGTCATGGACGACAGCAACAATTGCAGCAATCGCCATCTTCGGCTCGAAAGCCATCGCCAAAAAGAGCATCACTGCAAGTAGGAAAGCGAACAATCCATAGAGCGCCTTGCGAGTAATCTCCTTGCCCCATGACGGGCCAACAAGTTGAGTATCGATAGATTCAGCACTCACGCCGAAAGTTGTTGTGAGCGCAGATTCGATTGCCTGTGACTGGGCTGGTGTCACGGCGCCAGTCTGTACGCGAACCTTTGTTGTACCAATTTTCTGAACAATTACCTCACCAGTGATACCAAGTCCAGCAACTGCAGATCGCGCCTGCGCAACCGTGGCAGTTGGTTGGGTGACTGTGTATGAAGCCCCACCTTTAAATTCGATTCCTAGGTGGAGACCTTGAATCACAAGCGCTGCAATAGCAGCAAGGATGAAGAGCGCTGACACTGAATACCAACGCTTGCGATTTTCTACGATGTTGAAGGATGTTTCGCCTGAATAGAGGCGACCACCGAGACCTGAAATTTTAGCCATCTGCTTATGCCTCCAAAGGTGTAGATGAATGCTTGCGGCCAATACTCTTCTCGGAGAATCCCGAAAGCGGATGGCCCGAGGCAAAGAAGTTCCACTTCGCAATGACCGTCACGATTGGCTTAGTGAAGATAAAGACAATCAGTAGGTCAATAAAAGTTGTCAGTCCTAGTGTGAACGCGAATCCACGGACGCCGCCGACTGCAAAGAAGTAGAGCAGTACTGCTGCCAAGATCGAAACTGTGTCAGCGACGATAATTGTGTGACGAGCACGTAGCCAGCCACTTTCCACTGCAGATCGCAAAGAACGACCCTCTCGCGCTTCATCTCGAATACGTTCGAAGAAGACGATAAAGGAGTCAGCTGTGATACCGATAGAGACGATTGCACCCGCAATACCTGCCAAGGTCAGCGTGAAGCCGATCGACTTACCAAGTACAAGGAAGAGCAGATACAGGATGGTTCCAGCTATTGCCAAAGATCCCACTGTCACAAGACCGAGTGCACGGTAATAGAGAAGTGAGAAGAGAAGAACGAGAGCTAGACCGAGGGCTCCAGCGAGAATTCCGGCATGGAGCTGATCAGAACCCAAGGTTGGTGATACTTGCTGGACTTCTCCACGATCGAATGCAAGTGGAAGAGCGCCGTATTTCAAAACATTCGCAAGATCCTGTGCTTGTGTCTGCGTGAATGAACCAGTGATCTGGGCATTACCTGATGGGATCGCTTCGCGAATGGAAGGAGCTGAAACCACTAATCCATCGAGAACGATGGCAACTTGGTTTTGAGGTGAAGCAAGAGTTGTCACACGAGCTGTGATACTTCCGAATGCCTTTGTGCCTTCTCCATTAAATGTAAGCAGAACATACCAACCGCTTGCGCCTTGCTGATCAATTCCAGCTGTCGCCTTTGAGACCTGACGGCCAAGAACTTCTGCTGGCCCCAAGATGTACTTGGTCGTACCAGATCGGGAACAGGCGACGATTGTGTCAGTCGGAGCATCTGCTCCAGTTCCTTGACGGCTTGCTGGATCTGCGCAATTGAGCGCTGCAAACTTTGCATTGATCGCAGGTGTTACACCTGATGCAGGAGTGGCAGCAGTTGTTGTGTCGTTAGCGGTAAGCGCAGAAGTTTCTGCGAGGACCTGACGGAAGCGAAGTTCAGCAGTCTGTCCAACGAGATCGACCACACGTCGACCTGAGTCACCAGGTACTGAAATAACAATTTGACGATTAGTGCCGCTGCCCTGCGCCGTTACTTCAGACTCTGCAACACCGAGTGAGTTAACGCGTTGGCGAATAATCGACACCGCTTGATCAATTGCCTCTGATGTAATTTTATTTGAGTCATTGGAAGCGCGAGGTTGGAGCGTGACGCTCGTTCCTCCGCGAAGATCGAGGCCAAGGCGAACCGAGGTCGCACCTTGAATTAAAGCTGTCGCCAAGAGGCCGATGACGAGTACTGCCAAGATTGCGAGGGCGCGTACTGGACGGCCAGTGGTCTTCACTGGTTTATTAGGTGTGGACATAAGAGCAGAGTCTAGGCGTCGGGCGCTGGTGTGTCGAAAAGGGTCGCGATTCCAGCAGGTGGTGTTCGTCCCACATGCTCCCAACCCATTGCAGTAGCGATGCGACCTCGTGGAGTACGTGCCATAAAGCCATTTCTTACTAAGAATGGCTCTGCGACAGATTCGACAGTTTCAGTCTCTTCACCCACTGCAATCGCAAGAGTAGACAGCCCCACTGGTCCCCCATTAAATCTTTCAATCAAAGCAAGCAGAACCGATCTATCCAATCGATCCAGACCCTTGGCATCGACTTCATAGATCTCCAGTGCAGCTTTCGCATCGTTATGAGTGAGCGCATTGGAACCGTTGACCTGCGCGTAATCGCGCACGCGACGTAGAAGTCGGTTTGCAATGCGTGGCGTTCCTCGAGATCTGCTAGCGATTTCAATAATCGCCTTTTTATCAATAGTGAGTCCGAGTAATACAGCGCTACGTGAGATCACTTCTTCGAGTTCGGAATCTTCATAGAAATCAAGGTGTGCGGTAAATCCAAACCGATCACGTAATGGTGATGGCAGCAGCCCGGCGCGAGTAGTTGCTCCTACCAATGTAAAACGGGGAAGCTGGAGTGGGATAGCTGTTGCGCCAGGTCCTTTCCCAACAACAACATCAACACGAAAATCTTCCATCGCAAGGTAGAGCAACTCTTCGGCAGGGCGAGGAAGTCGGTGAATCTCATCGAGGAAGAAAATTTCTCCCTCGACAAGTGAGGACAGAATCGCAGCAAGATCTCCAGCGTGAGTAATTGCGGGACCACTGGTGATGCGAATCGGAGTATTCATCTCAGATGCAAGAATCATTGCTAGCGTTGTCTTACCCAGTCCTGGGGGACCTGAAAGCAGAATATGGTCGGCCGCAGAATCGCGCTTACGAGCAGCTGTGAGTAAGACATCTATCTGTTGGCGCACACGATGTTGCCCAATGAAATCTTGGAGAGTCTTTGGACGAAGCGCATGCTCAGCAGCTAAATCGTCGGACCCGCTTTGAGGATTCACCAGTCTCTCATCACTCATGAACTGCGCCGCCCAGTTTGCAATGTACGTTTGAGAAGATCAGAAAGATCTGATGATGAAGGATCTACGCCCTCTTCTGAATATTCAGCGAGTACTTTATTGATAGCAGCATCCGAATCCTTAGCAGTAAAACCTAACGATACGAGAGCGGATGTGAGTTGTTCACGCCATACAGGTTGATGCGTGCGTTCGTGATCTGATGTGCCGAAATCTGAAATCTTACCTTTGAGTTCAAGAATTAAACGTTGTGCACCTTTGCGTCCGATACCGGGAACCTTCTCAATCCCCTTAATATCTTCCTGCGTGATTGCTAAAGCTAAGGACTGTGGTGAGTGAGCACCCATAATGGCCAGTGCGACTTTAGGACCAATTCCTGAAACTGTCTGCACCAATTCAAATGTTGAGCGACTTTCTTCATCTAGAAATCCAAAGAGTGTGAGCGAATCCTCACGGACTACAAGGGATGTAAACAGTTGTGCTGGAGCTCCCAGATTCAGTTGTGCACTTGTGTGATGAGTAATGGAAACACTTAATCCAACTCCACCAACTTCGATCACCGCTTTATCGGTCTGGATCGAACGAACTACTCCGTTGAGTAGCGAAATCATTTCTTTACCAACTTTGCAAGACGTGACTTCTCCGCTTTAAGGGCTTCGTCGATCTTGGCATTTCCACCACCGCGCCAGATATGACAGATGGCAAGTGCCAATGCATCAGTGCTGTCGACTGGCTTAGGAATTACTTCCAAATTCAATAGCCTTTTCACCATCTCAGCCACTTGTACTTTATTGGCACGCCCTGAACCAGTTACTGCAGCCTTAACCTCTGATGGAGTATGCATCATCACTGGGATGCCACGACGAGCAGCAACAAGCAGTGCGATACCTGCAGCTTGTCCAGTGCCCATCACAGTACGAACGTTATGTTGAGAGAAAACTCGCTCCACCGCCATGACATCAGGTGAGTGCGCACTCACCCACTCTTCCAGTTCGGATTCAAGTTGAAGCAATCGCTGCTCGAGCGGTAGGTCGGCAGATGTGAGGATGACACCGACTGCGACAAGTGAGAGTGGTTTACCGATGGAACCTTCAACGACTCCAATGCCACAACGAGTAAGCCCTGGATCTACTCCAAGTACGCGGCGCTGTGGGTGGCTCATAACTTCCAAGCCTAGGACTTTGATGCAAGAAGACTAGGAAAGGCTCGCCATAACTTCGTCAGAGACATCAAAATTCGAGTAGACATTCTGCACATCGTCGAGCTCTTCAATCGCATCAATGAGTTCAAAGACTTTCTGGGCACCTTCTGCGTCGAGTGGTATCTGCATTGATGGCAAGAATGAAGAGTCAGCAGATTCGTAATCAATCCCGGCACTTTGCAGCGCTGTACGCGCCGCAACCAAATCACTTGCCTCGCACACTACTTCAAAAGATTCACCTAGATCATTTACTTCTTCAACACCAGCATCAAGAGCCGCTTCAAGAATTGAATCCTCGGTTGCCCCAATAGCCTTATTGACGATGATGACGCCTTTGCGGTTGAAGAGATACGACACAGAGCCTGGGTCTGCCATTGTTCCGCCGTTGCGGGTGACCGCTACGCGGACTTCTGAGGCAGCGCGATTGCGATTATCTGAAAGACATTCGATCATGATTGCAACGCCATTGGGACCGTATCCCTCGTACATGATTGTCTGCCAATCAGATCCGCCAGATTCAAGACCTGCGCCACGCTTTACGGCACGTTCGATATTGTCCGCAGGCATTGAGTTCTTCTTCGCCTTAGCAATCGCATCAAAGAGCGTTGGGTTTCCGTCGACATCAGGTCCGCCATTACGCGATGCAACTTCAATCGCCTTAATGAGCTTTGCAAAGTTCTTCGCACGACGACTATCGATGACAGCCTTCTTATGCTTAGTTGTTGCCCATTTGGAATGGCCTGACATCGGAACTCCTTCATTGATTGGTACTTAAATCTTTACAACCCGTACTTTATCGGCCTTTGCAGATCTCATCAAAAAAGTAGTTATGAACGGCATGATCATCGGTTAATTCAGGGTGAAAGCTCGTAGCCAGAAGACTTCCCTGGCGAACTGCTACAGGGTGGCTCGCTGCTGTCGCAAGAATCTCTACCCCATCCCCTACCTCTTCAACCCACGGTGCTCGGATAAATACTGCGTGCAGTTGCGCTCCATGGAAGGTGATGTCAGATTCGAATGAATCCACTTGGCGTCCAAATGCATTTCGCCGCACCGTCATATTGATTCCACCGAAAGTCTGTTGGCCCACAATGCCATCTTCGATGCGATCGGCGAGCAGAATCATTCCGGCGCAGGAACCATATACAGGAAGTCCTGATGCAATTCGATTTCGAATCGGTGCAAGTAACCCGAATGATTCGGCTAATTTAATGATGGTCGTGGACTCTCCCCCAGGGAGGATAAGAGCCTCTACTGCGTTGAGTTCTTCAATGGTGCGCACAGCGATTGCTTCGTGTCCGCATTGTGTAGCGAGAGCAAGATGTTCACGGAAATCACCTTGTAACGCTAGTACTCCGACCTTCATAAGTTCTTCGCAAATATATTACGAATTACCAGCCGCGCTCAGCAAGGCGGTGAGGAACAGGAATATCAGAAACGTTGATTCCCACCATTGCTTCACCAAGACCGCGGGAGACTTCTGCGAGAACCTTTGCATCATTGAAGAAGGTTGTTGCCTTCACACAAGCAGCAGCGCGTGCCGCTGGATTTCCAGATTTGAAAATCCCTGAGCCGACAAAGACGCCGTCGGCGCCCATCTGCATCATCAACGCTGCATCTGCTGGAGTTGCAATTCCGCCTGCTGTGAAGAGAACAACGGGAAGCTTGCCTGTCTCAGCAACTTCTTTGACGAGAGCATATGGTGCCTGGAGTTCTTTTGCTGCAACATAGAGCTCGTCTTCGCGCATTGAGGTAAGGCGGCGGATCTCGGCACCAATTGTGCGCATATGCATCATCGCATTCGATACATCGCCGGTACCTGCTTCGCCCTTTGAGCGAATCATTGCGGCGCCCTCATTGATACGGCGTAGCGCTTCACCAAGGTTTGTTGCACCGCAGACGAAAGGAATCTTGAACTTCCACTTGTCAATATGGTTTGTGTAATCCGCAGGAGTGAGAACTTCAGATTCGTCGATGTAATCGACATTCAGACTTTCGATAATCTGCGCTTCAACAAAGTGACCGATACGCACCTTTGCCATCACTGGAATGGACACAGCTGCCTGAATCTGTTCAATCATGTCAGGATCTGACATGCGCGCAACGCCACCTTGTGCGCGAATATCTGCAGGTACGCGCTCGAGCGCCATCACTGCACATGCGCCTGCATCTTCTGCGATCCGTGCTTGTTCAACATTGACCACATCCATGATGGTGCCGCCCTTGAGCATTTCAGCCATCCCGCGCTTAACGCGTGCTGTGCCAGTTGCTTCAGACATTTATTGACTCCTTCAAAGTGGTGAGGGTAGACCTCTGAGTCTACTTTGCCTTCGCAGACGGCGCATCCGCAGCGATTGGCGCAAATACGGGCGCTTTATCTGTAAGCGCCACCCATATCTGCCCCTTAGCAAAGGGAATCTCCTTGCCATCCGATGATTTCCAGGTTGTTCCCGATGCCGCATCCGGCCTCGACCATGTTGCTGCAAAGTACTTGCCATCTCTCAAAATGTATCCCGTGCCAGAACCGATAGTTGCAGAGAACGGAGTTACTCCCCCGACCTTATCTTTATAGATGGAATCAGTAATTGAGACATTTTGAATGACCAGAGTCTTTGGGCCTAATTGAATTCCACTCGATGCCACATCTGGAGAATGTGCATGATCTAACAACCAGCGGCCTTCCTGAACCGACCAGTGTGCATCATAAGAATTAGCTGGCCACGCAAGGTGTACCGAACTAATGGCTACTCCACCAGTTGGTGCGCCACCGAAATTCCAGCCCATGTTCTTCGAAGTTGCTAGTTGCACATGGTTATCACCCACAAACTGCATCAGCAGATCGGCGCGCAGCACCATTGCGTATGGCGGCGTACGTGCCACATCATTTGTAAAGATCTTCGCTGAATGGTTCTCTGCACCCAGATCCTGCAGATCGGCGGAGTTAATCACGGGGCGCATCCGCTTCTGCACACCGCTAAAAGCAAATCCCACATGACCATATTGAGCAAAGAGATCGATATCCGAAATTCGCGCTGACCTGACTGGGCCAACTTTCTCAGGTATGTGTGATGAGAAGACGGCAGCTAGGCGAGTGAGCCCTCCTTCCACTTGCTCGATGTAGACGATATCTGCATCTTCCAATCCAACTTGTGGATGCGACTCGGGAGTGTCATCGACTTTAACAACCAGGACAGGGCCATCGCCGCCAGCTAAACCGCTAATGGAATTTATCGGAGCGTTGTGCACAAAAGGCAACGACTGAGTCAACGATGAGTTCGGAGAAAAGAGCGCCACTATTACTATTGCAAGAGAGCCGACTGCGGTAGCCAGGACCGCTAAGCGCTTAAAGGACATCACCTTCGAATTCGTACGTGACGGGCTCGGGAGCAGTACCGGCCAGACGGAAGATGCGATTGATTGCCTTCTTGCGTACCAATTGAGTACGCGTGACAGCATCGACGTGCATCGCAATGGCCATCTTGATCTTCTCGGTAAGTTCGCTCAACTCGCGAATGAGATCTTTCTCAATTTCGCCGGATATCTCGGTTGCTGTCTCAATCAAAATTCCAAGCGCACCCGACAAGCCTGTCTCTGCCTGCGATCTGTCGCGCACACTTGCTTCGCGGGCTTGATGGGCCGCAAAGGTAAGGAGCATGGCAGATGCTGGATCAGAAATTTCTGAGCGAGCAATTTCGATTGCAATCGCTGCTCTGCGCTGGAGTAACCCATCTAAATTTGCCCAACTGGTTTCCACGCGATGATGCAACCGATCCAGTCGAGTAGCTGAATACGAGAGATACCACGCAAAAAGTGCAACGACGAAGAGAGCGATGATGAACTTCATTAACTCTGCCTTCCAAGTAACTTATTCCAAGCGCGGTTTTCAGATGACAACGTCACTCCTGTGCCACCCACCATAGCCATCTGATAGACATCATAAATTTTATCGGCAACGACATCCCAATCGAAAGCTTGAGCGTAAACCTTGCCACGTTCGGCAATCGCCTTTCTTCCTTCCGCGTTCTTGAGTAGTTCAATCACTTTCGCGGCTAAATCTTGTGAATTTTCGGATTCGAAGAGAGTTCCATACTCACCGTGGCCCAAGAGCGAATCAAAGGCCGGAATATCGCTCGCGATAACCGATGCACCCGCAGCGAGAGCCTCCGCCAAAATAATTCCAAATGATTCACCGCCGGTATTTGGTGCGATGTAGAGACCTACCGATGCTAAGAAGTTCGCCTTCTCGTGCTCAGAGATACGCCCCATAAATGTGAAGCGACTTCGCAGAGATGGCTGCATATCTTTCACGGTATCGGCGCTTTCTCCAGGACCGGCAACAAAGATTTTAATGTCTGGTATCTCGGCGATGATTGACGGAAGGGCATCGATGAGAACTGATAACCCTTTGCGTGGTTCCTCGAAGCGACCTATAAAACCTACAGTGTTGCCAGTCCAACGTGAATCCAATGTGCCATCACGATAAAGAGAAGCGTAGATGCCGTTGGGAACAACAATGGCATCTGTATCAAGGTGCTCGGTCAGTGTCTCTCGAGCGGCTTCACTTACTGCAATTCGCGCATTGAGTTTCTCAATCACCGGCTCGAGAAAGGGAGCAACTGCAAAGGTGACTTTCTGACGTTTTGCTGCGGCATGAAATGTTCCAACCAGCGGTCCTTCTGCAGCCCAGCATGCAAGAAGTGAGATAGATGGAATTGCTGGTTCATGTAGGTGCAATACATCGAAATTTCCTTGCGATATCCAATGCCGTACACGTGAGAATGCAATGGGACCAAAGAGAACTCGCGCTACGGCGCCGTTGTAAGGAATTGCGATAGGTCTGCCGGCACTTGTCACATATTCAGGCAAATTCTCATCATCGATAGCTGGAGCTAAAACGGAGACGAAGTGACCTTCTCTGATCAGATATTCAGCGAGATCGCGCACATGGCTCTGCACTCCCCCGGGCGTATCCCATCCGTATGGACAGACGATTCCGATTCGCTTCTTCGAAAGTGGCATTAGGCAACCGTTCTTTCAGAGCGATCTTTGAAATCTCCATCAACCCAAATGCGTTGCAACATATGCCAATCCTGCGGTGTACGGGCAATTCCTTTTTCAAAAAGATTGGCAATATTTTGCACACATGCCTGAATTCGCTCCTCATCAGTACCCGAACTTGGTACCTCGACCGGTTCGAAATTGATATGTATTCCAGATTCTGTGTATGAAACATGAGCTACCACAATCGCTACCCCAGTTTTGATATGAAGAAGTGCGGGCCCAGCAGGCATTCGTGCTGGAAAATTAAAGAAGTTAACATCGATTCCAGATTGCGACAGATCGCGATCGGCAACGAGAGCAATCAGCCTCTTCTCGCGTGCCCGCTTTACCAAGGTCGCAAAAGAGCGGTTATCGAGTGAAAGTACTTCAAAGCCCATCTCTTCGCGGTGGTGAAGAAACTTCTGAAAGAGCGCTTCTGGTTTCAGCCGCTCGGCTACTGTCACCAATGGAATTCCCAATGAACAGAAGTAAGCACCTGCGTGATCCCAGTTTCCAGAATGCGGAAGGGCAATCACCACACCGTCTCCCTTTTTCATTGGATCAATGAGAAGATTTTCATTTGTCGTGGTTACCGTGCTCTGAATTCTTGCTACAGACCAATTTTGAATTCGGAATGTGTCACACCAGTAGCGCATATACGAGCGCATAGCCGAAACCACCAGTGCGTTGAGCTCAGTCGGAGATAAGCCAGGTTTCACTCGAGCCAGATTAGAGCGAAGCCTCTGAACGCTCTTGCCATTACGTGATCCCACTAAGTCGGCAATAAATGCAAAGAGCCGATAGGCCAAGGGCTCGGGCAAGGTGCGCACGATCCACCAACCCGAGATATACGCCAGATATGAAAGTTGCTCGATCACTTCTTCTTCAACCCTACATAGACGGTGCGCATACGTTGCACCACGGTAACTGTTCCAAGAATCGCAAGTAGCCAAAAACCAATCGCTAAAGCGAAATGAACATGCAGACCATGAAGGAAGGCGGCGACCAAGATAATGATGAGGCGCTCTGTCCGTTCGGCTATTCCGATCGAACAGGCGATGCCAAAACTTTCAGACTTTGCCCGGATATATGGAATCAGAAGTCCAGTGACAAGAGTGATCAGACCAAGATAGGAAAGCTTGTCATCATGGCGAATAAGAGGAACGAGGATTGCAATTGTGATGGCGAAGTCTGTGATTCGATCGACAGTACTGTCGAGGAATCCTCCCCACTGACTTGGACCCTGATCTGAAATGCGTGCCATTGCACCATCGAATAAGTCGCTCAGGACAAAGAGGGTGACAACAATCGAACCTATGAAGAATGATTCGCGGGAGAAGAAGTAGGCAGAGGAGATGACAACTCCAAAAGCTCCAGTGATAGTCACTGCATCAGGAGTTATCCCCATGCGAATAGCTACGCGAGCCACAGGATTAATTAATCGGGTGACTGCGGGCTTGAGTGCGCTACTAATCATCGGCACCATCGTAGGCTTACCCTCATGTCTTCACCTAGTTCCGCGCGTGTGAAACGTATCCACGTGTACGGTCATGTCAGCGCCTCGCCCCAAGCCGTGGCTTCCGCATTTGGCGCTGCGGTTGCTCTGCATCCAGAAGGCGAATCAGATTGTGCAATATTTGCCATCAACCCATCGGCGGGAATTGATAACGACACTATCGCGAACTGGAGCGCCCTCGATGAATATCAAATTCCACGCCTAGTAGTTGTCAACGGACTTGACGGACATGAGATGGATTTTGAAGACGCCGTCATGGTTGCAACCAGAGTCTTTGATCAACTCGTAACACCATATTTGGTTTTGCATGATGACGAAGGAGAGCCCGCAGCCCTGATTCGTTTGCAAGATTTACAAATTTTAGATTACTCAACTACTCCTCCAACGGTGCGTACCAGCGATGCTGAACATGAAGAATTGGTGAGCGAGTTTCGCGATGAATATCTTGAGATGATGACCGAGATGGAAGATGGCGCGTTCGCTGCTGGAATTATCTTCCCCGCAATTCCTATCAATCTTACAAAGGGGATCGGTGTCGATATTGTTCAGGAACTTATCGACTCGCTACCAAGCGGCAGCTAACTCTTCTCGCGTCATTGTCAGAAGTTGTGGCAGGACCTTTGTCTTGCCAATAATTGGCATGAAGTTTGCATCCCCTGACCAGCGCGGGACAATATGTTGGTGAATATGGTCAGCAACTCCTGCTCCTGAAATCGCTCCTTGATTCATACCTAAGTTAAAACCGTCAGCGCCTGAAACCTTGCGCACCGTCTTCATGGCATGCGCGCTTAAATCAGTAATCTCATAGCGCTCTTCTTCGGATAAATCGGTGAGGTCTGCAACATGGCGATAGGCACAGACAAGTAAATGTCCTGGGTTGTAGGGATACAGATTCATCACGACGAATGCAGTTTTTCCGCGAGAAACTATCAGACCTTCTTCATCACTCAGAGTTGGAATTCTGCAGAACGGGCATTGCACATCGTTGCCTTCGAGTGGACGGTTTTCTCCACGTAAGTAATCCAAGCGATGTGGCGCCCATAAACGTTGCCAACCATCGGGCATACCTGCTCCATCAATCTGTGACATGGCTACACCTGAAGTCGATCAGCAACTGTCTTTTTAATCTCAGCGATTGCATCAGCGATAGGAATTCCATTCTTCTGTTCGCCATTGCGGTAGCGGAAGGAGACAGCACCAGCGCTCATATCTTCTTCACCAGCGATAACCATAAATGGAATCTTCTGCATCTGCGCATTACGTACCTTCTTCTGCATGCGGTCGTCAGAGAAATCCATCTCAGCGCGAATCCCGGCTGATTTCATCGCCTTGATGACACCGCTGAGATAGTCGGAGAATGTCTCAGCTACAGGGATTCCAACAACTTGTACTGGCGCAAGCCATGGTGGAAATGCACCTGAGTAATGCTCGGTGAGTACTCCAAAGAATCGCTCAATGGATCCGAAGAGCGCACGGTGAATCATTACTGGACGTTGACGAGAGCCATCAGCTGCTGAGTACTCAAGTTCAAAGCGTTGGGGAAGTTGGAAATCAACTTGAATAGTCGACATCTGCCAGGTGCGACCAATGGCATCTTTGGCCTGCACCGAAATCTTGGGACCGTAGAACGCCGCTCCTCCTTCATCAAGAACGAGTTCAAGGTTCTGCGCAACTGCAGCTTGACGAAGAGCTTCTGTTGCCTCAATCCAATCCGCATCGTCTCCAACAGATTTTTCTGGGTTACGTGTCGAAAGCTCGAGGTAGAAATCTTCTAGCCCGTAATCGCGCAGAAGATTAAGTACGAAGGTAAGAAGTGAATCAAGTTCGCCAGCCATCTGCTCTTTAGTGCAATAGATATGTGCATCATCTTGAGTAAATCCGCGCGCACGAGTGATTCCATGTAACACGCCAGATTTTTCGTAACGATAGACAGTTCCGAATTCAAAGAGGCGAAGTGGAAGCTCGCGGTAGGAACGTTGGCGCGCCTGGAAGATGAGATTGTGAAACGGGCAGTTCATGGGCTTCATGTAGTACTGCTGGCCGGCGCGCTTTACCGTTCCATCGGCATGGAGCTCTTCATCCAAGATCATGGGTGGGTACATTCCTTCTGAGTACCAATCCAAGTGACCTGACTTTTGAAAGAGCGAAGCTTTTGTTAGATGTGGTGAATAGACAAACTCGTAACCTTCTTCTTCGTGGCGCAGACGCGAATAATCTTCCATTGCGCGGCGAATGATTCCGCCCTTGGGATGAAAGACTGCCAGGCCAGATCCAATCTCTTCAGGAAATGAAAAGAGATCTAGCTCTTGACCTAGGCGACGATGATCACGCTTTTCAGCCTCTGCGAGAAGTTCGAGGTAACCATTGAGCTCATCCTGAGAAGACCACGCAGTTCCATAGATACGTTGCAACATGGGATTCTTTTCAGAACCACGCCAATAGGCAGCTGCGCTACGCATCAATTTAAATGCTGGGATGTGCTTCGTTGATGGAAGGTGCGGACCGCGACAGAGATCAGACCAGACAGGTTGCCCATCACGACCTAAGTTGTCATAGATAGTGAGTTCAGCGCCACCGACCTCGACGTTGGTCTCATCAGTTCCACCACCTTTGATGCCGATGAGCTCGCACTTATATGGCTCGTGCGCCAATTCTTTGAGCGCATCTGCGTCCGTGGTTACGCGTCGCTTAAATCGCTGACCTTCTTTGACTATCTTGCGCATCGCGCTTTCAATCTTTTCAAGATCATCTGGATTAAAGGGAGTCTCGGGATCGAAGTCGTAATAGAAGCCATCGGTAATGGGCGGCCCAATTCCTAGGCGGGTGTTAGCAAAAACTTGTTGTACAGCTTGCGCCATCACGTGAGCTGTTGAGTGACGCAACACAGCCAAACCTTCGGGAGATGAAATCGAAATACCTTGCACAACATCACCTTCGGCAAGGTCAGTCCATAGATCCCGCAAGGTTCCGTTGATTGTGCAGACGACAATCTCTTTATTATCCGCAAAGATTTGAGTTGGGCGCTGATCCGATTCGACGCTGCAGGCAGCGCCATCGACGGTAATCGAGATCAATGACATGCCCCTAGCCTACCGAAACAGGTTGCGAGTGGGCCCGTATTTGCGCTTCCAAGTCGCGTGAAGCATCTCCTATTTTCAATGTCATATCCCCAATATGTGAAACTGGCTGCGCAATACGCAAACTCGAGAGCAAAAGCGCCGACTCAACCTCTGGGATTTCAGAGACGTGAATGGTGCGAACCTTCACTCCACATTCTTCGATAGCGATAGCTCTGACAACACCAGGCAATATCCCAGAAGTAATTGGTGGAGTTACCCAATCTCCTGAAATCAGTAATACCAAATTCGCAGTCGCTGTCTCAGTAATTTCATTCTTCTCATTGAAGAGCACTGACTCGTGGAAGCCTTCGTCATTGGCCGCCTTAATCAAAGCAAAGCGGTCATCATAAGGAAACGTTTTATGCGTAGAACCAATGACCGTCTGACTATAAAAGTTCAAGGTTGCGGGCTCGCTCTGTTCTAAATAAGCCTCATGCGTAATATGGAAGAGATCTTGGCCGAAGCAGATACGCAGACGACCCACAGCGTGAGGATTTTCGCGGACTACACGGATAATTTCTGTGCGAATAAACTCTTCACCGGGGAGAGAAATTCCTAAATCTTGCGCTGATGTAACAGCTCGCCTCATATGACGACCTAGTGCAATTGGTGCACCCTCTACTGTCTTGATGGTTTCGAATATCCCAGATGATTGAGGGAAACCATGTGCATCAAATTCAATTGCACTCACAGTTGTCCCCCTGCAATAGAAATCAAATGACGCGCCTTCAATTGGGTCTCTTCCCATTCAGATGCGGCATCGCTGCCCCATGTAATTCCAGCCCCAGTTCCGAATCTCAGTACCGAATCACCTGTGCTCCAGAATGTGCGTATGGCGACAGAGAGTTCAGCACGGTCTCCATGCACCCAACCAAAAGCTCCGCAATACGGGCCACGTTCCTTCTCGTTCTCGCTAATGATCTGTAGAGCTGAGCTTTTAGGTGCGCCACTGACAGATCCCGGTGGCATCGTTGCATCGAAGATATCTTTCCAACCAAGTTCTGGCTTAAGTTCACCTTGTACATCCGATACCAGATGAGTAATTCCTGGGTGCTTTTCATGTCTAAACAGCTCAGTGACTTCAACACTTCCTGGGTTGCAGATGCGCCCGAGATCATTGCGCATTAAGTCAACAATCATCAGATTTTCAGCTGTATCTTTCTCTCCAAAAGTATCCTCGTTGCGTGTAATTGTTCCCTTAATCGGTGAGGTCAGAATCGTAGAGCCAGTTCGACTCATGAATCTTTCAGGAGATGCAGAAGCCATTTCGAGATCCTGCAGACTGAGATAGGCCGCAAATGGTGCGGGATTCCCAATCAATAGTTGAGAGAAAAGGCCTGCAAGTGATTGGTTCTTCCTATCCATGACTTGATGCAATTGACGACAGGCATTGACTTGGTAGACACCACCTTCGGCGATTGCCTCTCTTATCTTTGACACATATGCCATGTAATCCATCTGTTCGTGCGAACTAATCCAGCTCTTGGTTACTCGTTCCCACGGTTGTTGTGCGAATTCCCTGCCCTCAATATCTGCAAATCTTGCGAAAGTTGATCGCCCCTCAAATGTTTGTACGACTGCCCAGAACGAACCGTCATCGAGTTTCGATGCATCATCTGTTATCTCTCTGAGATTGGTCGCGTGAATTCCACCCATCCAGAATTGCGAAGCGCGACCAAACATGGGGCAAGGCTACGCATATAAAGACTATGAAAGCCCAATGAAAATCTACGCTTTGGCACTTACGCCTGCTCTGCGCTAGATTTGCCCCTGCACAAAATGCGGACGTAGCGCAGCTGGTAGCGCGGAACCTTGCCAAGGTTCAGGTCGCGGGTTCGAACCCCGTCGTCCGCTCGGATTAACCGCCGCTTCGAATTTATTTTCAGGTGGCGGTTTGTCTATGGTCGGATGGCCGAGAGGCGAGGCAAGGGACTGCAAATCCCTCTACACGGGTTCAAATCCCGTTCCGACCTCCAGGACATCTTTCGCAAGAGAGATGAAATGGTTGAGCATTACAATTTCATATCACCTTGGACGATTGGCTCAGCGGTAGAGCACCACATTGACATTGTGGGGGTCACTGGTTCGATCCCAGTATCGTCCACGTATCGAAGTAAATAGAAAACCCACCGCCACATGTATGACGGTGGGTTTCCTACTTCAGCGAACTATGCAGATTTACCTGCTGCCTTATTGAGTGCACGAAGCAACTGGTATCCAATGACTGCAACGAGTGTTCCGTTGACGATTCCACCGAATGAGTAGTTTCCATGCTTCCATGTCATATCGGCGATACCGATAATGAGAGTGGTTGCTGCGATGAGGAGATTGGTTGAATCTCCAAAGTTGACCTTATTCTCGATCCAGATCTTTGCACCGAGAACACCGATCATGCCGTAGAGAGCTACGCCAACTCCACCAAGTACACCTGCAGGAGTTGCGCTCAACACAGCACCGAACTTAGGGCAGAGAGATAGA
>Ga0209829_10000467_pt1 | contig 37248 bp, 36 predicted proteins | sample C_140205_EF_Meta_FD_187311 | JGI IMG/M metagenome (GOLD analysis project Ga0209829, IMG submission 187311) | Freshwater microbial communities from Lake Croche, Canada to study carbon cycling - C_140205_EF_MetaG (SPAdes) (version 2) | ecosystem: Environmental > Aquatic > Freshwater > Lake... | reverse complement strand
TTGGAAGACGAAAGAGTAGATGGTGCGGATAAAGTAACTGGTAAAGCCAAATATGCTGCAGAACATAATTTGCCTAATATGGCTTATGCCGTATTTGTAACCAGTACCATAGCCAAAGGAAGTATTAAAAACTTAGAGGTAGCTAAGGCCTTGGCCATGCCGGGTGTTTTGGAGGTGATTTATTATGGCAATTGTCCAGCCGTACCTGGTTATAATACTAATGCAGCAGAAAGACCAAAAAATGTAACAGAATGGAGAGGCTATAAAGTTTTGTATGACAATAAAGTGCGCTTTTTTGGGCAGCCCATTGCTTTAGTGGTTGCGGATAGTTTTGAGAATGCGAATGCGGCTGTTAGATCGGTAAAAGCAGACTATGAAATAGAAAAATTTGAAACCAATTTTGATAAAGCACGTTTAGATGCAACGCTTTTGAAAGGACCTATCTCTTACAAAAGAGGTACAGAAAAAAAGTTTAAAGAAGCCGCTCAATTTATAGAGGCCGAATACAATATTCCTATTGAAGTGCACAATGCCATGGAACTATTTGCTACCATTGCTGTTTGGGAGGGCGAGGATAAAGTTACTTTGTATGATAAAACTCAGGGCCCTAAAAGTACACAGTCTACAGTAGCAAGAACATTTGGTATTTCAGATAAAAATGTAAGAGTCATTACAGAAAATGTGGGTGGTGCATTTGGTTCTGGTTTAAGATCTTGGGCCAATGTTGCTGCAGCTTGCATTGCTGCTAAAAAATTAAATCGCCCAGTAAAATTGGTGTTGACACGCCCACAAATGTTTACACTAGTGGGCTATCGTCCACAATCCTGGCAAAAAATTGGATTGGGTGCAGATGCAGCTGGAAACTTTATTGGCATTAGTCATGAAGCCATTAGCAATTGCTCTCGCTATGAAGATTTTAGAGAAGGCATTGTAGATGTTTCTAAATTTTTATATGCCTGTGAAAATGTAGATACCAAATACAGTTTATTGCCCTTAGATATGAGTACACCTATTTGGATGCGTGGTCCTGGTGAAGCAACAGGTTGTTTTGCTTTAGAATCGGCCATTGATGAACTTTCGTATCAATTAAAAATGGATCCAATCCAATTAAGAATTAAAAACTATACCACAGTCAATCCTGAAAATAAATTACCCTTCTCTGATATCAACATTAAAGAATGTTATACCTATGGGATGGAAAAGATTGGCTGGAAAAATCGTCCATCAGTGCCAGGTAGTTTAAAAGAAAATGGCATGCTGATTGGCTATGGCATGTCGGTGGGTGTATTTGGTGCAGGTAAAGGTTCGGCTTCGGTAAGAATTGTTTTAAGTAATGATGGAAAATTATTATTGGAATGTGCAGTGAGCGATATGGGTCCTGGTACAACTACTTCTATGACCAAGCTTGCTTCAGAAGCGATGCAGATGCCCATTCAAAAAATTAAATTTAAGTTGGGTGATTCTGATTTGCCTCCAGGTCCATCACAAGGCGGCTCGGGTACCACTTCCACTGTAGGTTCTGCTGTTGATTTGGCCTGCAAAACATTGCAACAAAAATTAAAAGAATTGGCTATTCAATTGGCACCTGCTTTTGCAGGTAGCACTGCGGATGCCTTAGAAGTGAAAAATGAAACCGTTGTTTTAAAAACCAATGCGACTGTTAACATTGATATTCCTGCTTTATTTAAATTGGCCAATCAAGAAAAAATTGATTTAACCATTAGTTCTACTGGTAAAACTGCAGAACAACTTAAATATACCAGCAATTCTTTTTCTGCGCATTTTGTAAAATTAGCCGTGAATCCTAAAGACGGAACCATTAAAGTTTTGAATGTAGTAACTACAGGAGATGCTGGTAAAATTGTAAGTCCTAAAACTGCCAGAAGTCAAATGTTGGGTGGCGTTGTAGGAGGGATTGGAATGGCCTTGACTGAAAAAGTGGAAATGGATCATAAAACTGGGCAAATTATTAACGCAAGTTTTGGTGGCTACCATGTTCCTTTACATTCTCAAATCCCAAATACGGATGTGTACTTTGTCAATAAACCCGACCTACATGTGAATGATATAGGATCTAAAGGTATTGGTGAGATTGCATTGATTGGTTTTGCGGCAGCCATTGCCAATGCGGTCTACAATGCTACTGGTAAAAGGGTACGCGACCTACCTATCACACCAGATAAACTGGGTTATAAAATTGCAAAAGCATAGCTATAAAAAAAGAGTCTCCATGATAGAGACTCTTTTTTTATTCACTAATTATATTTTTTGAATCTTATAATTTATAACCATCATCGGCAACTAACTGTGCGCAAATTCTTCTACGTGCTTCTTTGCTGTTAAAGGCATCTACCTTGGTAAAACGCTTTAAGCCTATATTCATCATGCGCAATTCATCGCCTTCTGCAAAACTATTGACTGCATCTTTACCCGCCTTATTAATGGCATCTGCTGCATCATAAATATAAGTGCGCACAATATCGGCTTGAACAGCAACAGCAGCTTCACCTTTCATGGTGGTTAACTTTTCTAATCTTAATAAAGCAGATTCTGCATGATAAGTAATGATAGACATATCTGCAATGTTCATTAATATTTCTTGTTCCTTATTTAAGGTCATCATTAATTTTTGAACGGCTGCCCCTGCCACCATTAAAATACATTTCTTAAAATTAGCAATGGCTTCTTTTTCTTTGGCAAATGGAGTTTCATCTCCACCACCAAAATCAGGAATGCTCATTAATTCTTTTTGTACATTCATGGCAGGTCCCATTAAATCTAGTTTTCCTTTCATGGCACGTTTTAAAACCATATCCACTGTAAGCAATCTATTGATTTCATTGGTGCCTTCGTAAATTCTATTGATACGACTATCTCTATACGCTTTTGAAATGGCATATTCATCACTGTAGCCATTACCTCCATGTATTTGCACGCCTTCGTCTACTATAAAGTCTAATACTTCTGATCCAAATACTTTTAAGATGGCACACTCAATTGCATATTCTTCGGCAGCACCCAATAAAGATTCGGACAAAGATTTTCCTTGGGCCAATAAAATTTGTTCTTGCTCATCTATATTGTAAGACACTCTATACAAAGCACTTTCGCCCACCCACATACGAATGGCCATTTCGGCCAATTTATGACGGATGGCGCCAAATTTTACAATGGGTAATTTAAATTGTTCTCTTGTTTTTGCATATTGTACCGATTCGCTCAATGCTCGTCTAGCTCCACCTAAGGTAGCTCCGCCTAATTTTAATCTTCCAATATTTAAAATATTAAACGCAATGATATGTCCTTTACCAATTTCACCCAATACATTTTCTACAGGCACTTTACAATCTTGAAAATATAATTGCACAGTAGAGGATCCTTTGATGCCCATCTTATGTTCTTCTGGTCCTTGGGTGAAACCTTCTGTACCTCTTTCAATAATGAAGGCAGTAAATTGTTCTCCATCTATTTTTGCAAAGACTGTATAAATATCTGCAAAGCCACCATTGGTGATCCAACATTTTTGTCCATTGATGATATAGTGTTTTCCATCTGCAGATAATTTTGCACTTGTCTTTGCACTTAAAGCATCAGAGCCACTATTGGGCTCGGTCAATCCATAAGAACCTTTGTATTCTCCTGTGGCTAGCTTAGTAACATACTTTTGTTTTTGTGCTTCGGTACCAAAATACAAGATGGGTAAAGTGCCAATGCCTGAATGGGCTGCATTGGCTACAGAGAAAGAATAACCACCCCCTAAATATTCTGCAACAATTACAGAAGTCACAAAGTCTTTACCGGATCCACGAATGGGCTGCATTGGCTACAGAGAAAGAATAACCACCCCCTAAATATTCTGCGACAATCACAGAAGTCACAAAGTCTTTACCGGATCCACCATAGGCTTCTGGAATAGTGATGCCCAATAAGCCCTGTGCGCCTGCTTTTTCAAGTAGGGATGGCATCAAGCCTGGTTCTAGTTGATCTATTCTATCAGCAACAGGTAATACTTCTGTATCTACAAATTGATTACACATGTCACGCACCATCAATTGTTCTTCGTTGTACTGCTCTGGTACAAAAATTTCATCGGCTAGTACTTCTTTGATGATCCATTCACCGCCTTTAATTACTGTCTTTGTGGTTTCCATAAAATTTATTTTAAAATTTCATTCAATTAATTATTATTAGATCAAATCTTTATGAGTCAAATTATCATACACTCTTTGCAATACATTTTTTACTACTTCAATTTCTTCTTTGTTGATATTTAACAAAGCTTCATTCATGGTTTGATTGGCCAACTCGTAAGTAATTTGTTGCAAGGGTTTGGCGATGTCTGTCAAGTAAACTAAATTAATGCGTCGATCTTCTTTGGAGGCTATACGTACCACCAATTCTTGTTTTTCTAAATTATCAATAAGTCGGGTAGTGCTTGCCTTGTCTCTAAAAGTGCGAATACCTAATTCCAATTGACTTAAGCCATCTTCCTTCCAAAGATGGTATAAGACCGACCATTGTTCAATGGTGATGTCTAATCCTGCCTTTCTAAAATTCTTTTGTAATCGACGGGCAACGGCGGTGGTAGCCATGCCATTGATGACGCTGTAGAGTTCTCCTCTTTTGAATTGGTTGTTTGACATATAGTTAGTTATGCAACTAATATAAAAGTACAATCAATTTGGTGATTATTGCTAATTATTTGCCCTTTTTTGTATTTTTTATAGGATTTTACCCCGATTTTGGCCTAAAATGTGCCTTTTTTGTAGATATTGTAAAGGGGCCTTTACATCAAGTTTTTACGTCTAATCTTGATTTGAATGGCGTTTTCTATTTCTTTTTCAGAGACTAATATTAAATAACCTCCGCCACCAGCGCCTGATAATTTATACCCAATGCATTGGGGGGCGTACTTTTCAATAATGGGTTGTATGGTCGCATCAATCATATTGGGAAACATCGCAATTTGTGCATGATAGGAAGAAAGAAAAGCTTTTCCAAATGAAGGCAAATCTTTATTTAAGATAGCCTCCCAACAATCATTGGCCGCATCTGCTAAATTTTTGGCACCTTCTTTGGTAATATTTGTATTGGCAAGTACATCATAATTACTTGATCTTGGATCGAGTGGAATTAAATATAAATGTTTTTCGAGCCAATCTAAAATGGATTCATCCTCATTTGATTTTATTGCTGTAGGCCAATAATTTTCCTCACTGTAATGATGATAGTTTAAACAGGGCATGACAATACCTATGGCATCTTGCGCACCAGCAACATTCTTTGTGCCAGGAGGATTTTCATAACTAAATAAAACTTTACTTAAATGTATGGGATCTCCCTCAGGTAATTGTGCCTTCCATAATTCAATGGCTTTGTTTCTTGTGCTGCTGGCCATACCACTTCGATTGTTAAATTCGATGGTAGGTTCAATGGATATAGTGAGCACTGGGCCTGGATATAATTTATTGACATAAGGTTGATCCAACCAGCCACCAGCTAAATCTATACGAAAAGGAATGATAGAATTGGTTCTTAAGCTGGTGGTAGATCTTGCAGGTAATCCCTCACTAGGCACTCTATCTAATACAATTAATTCAATATTTTTTGTTTGACACAATTCAATTTTGTTGGGGGTATTGCCATCCTCATTCACCACAAAAACATCGGGTTGGATTTGTTCTAGTTCAGCCAAAAAGTCTAGCAAACCACTGCCTTTGTTGATTTTACATTCTTTCACACAAGCGAGTGATTCGATCATGTACTTTCTTTCCTCCTGTGTAATCACAGGATACCTTCCTTTTAAACCATACACGGTTTTATCTGAACCAATACAAACATATAAGTCTCCATAGCTAGCTGCATTTTTTAAAAAAGCCACATGACCACTATGTAATAAATCAAAACAACCACTCACTAAAACTTTCTTTTGCATAAAATTAGGTACGCTGTTAAAATCGAAACTACAATTTAATTCTGAATTATAAAGCCCTATCTAAATGTACATAGCCACCATCTACATGTATCAACTGACCAGTCGTATGACTTGATTTTTCAGATAGTAAAAAAGCAACCGTATTGGCTATTTCTTCTTTGGTAGTGAACCGGTTGCCTAATGGAATTTTTTTAAGTATGGATTTTAATTTTTCTTCTGGATTAGGCAGGGTATTTAACCATTTTTCATATAAGGGCGTAAAACATTCTGCTACAATCACTGCATTCACACGGATGCCGAAAGGTAATAATTCTACTGCCCATTCTCTAGTAAGTGCATTGCGTCCGCCATTGGCTGCGGCATAGGCAGAAGTACCTCCTTGCCCTGTTTCTGCTGTTTTTGAATTGATGTTGACAATATTACCTTTTGATTTTTTTAAATAGGGCAGCGCATGGTGTGCTAATAAATAATAGTGTACTAAATTTTTATGCATGCTTTGCATAAATAATTCATAGTTGCCATTTTCTAAACCTATACTGTCATTTTCGCCTGCATTGTTAACTAGTCCATCTATACGCCCAAATTTTTCAATTATTTTATTAATTGCATTTTCACATTCCTTAGGATTGGTTAATTCAGCTACTACCTGATCGGCCTGAAATCCTTTTTGCTGAATGGCTTTTACCATGGCTAAATTATCTTCTTCACTTCTTCCAATGATGATGGGCAGCGCCCCCTCTGCTGCTAAAACACTAGTGATGCCTTCGCCAATACCTCTGGCACCACCAGATACTATAATTATTTTGCCTTGTAATTCTAAGTCCATAGTTTAAAGTTTATAAAATTTTATTGCATTGCCTGCAAAAATTGCTTCTTGCTCGCTGCTACTAAATGTATTAAAATAATTTTGTACCAGATTCAACCATTTGGAATAAGTACTCGCTACCAAGCACACAGGCCAATCGCTACCAAACAAAATACGATCTGTGCCAAAAGCGGCTACCACTGCATCTAGATAAGGTTTTAAATCGGCTGCGGTCCAGTTATTCCAATTGGCCTCTGTGACCATGCCACTTATTTTACAATAGACATTGGGGTAGTTTGCAAGCCCAGTAATTTCTTTTTTCCAATCTTCAATTTCCCCCGCTTTGATATTGGGTTTGGCGATATGGTCTATTACGATGGGTACTGTTGGCAAATGTTTGACCATTTCATTCGCTTCTTTTAACTGATGCGCGTAAATAAGTAAATCGTAGGTATAATTATTTGCTTGTAATTTTTTTAAGCCTTGGATAAAACTTTCTTGCAACATAAAACCTTTTGGTTCAGCTTGCAAAATATGTCTAAAGCCTTTGAGTAATTTTTCAGTTGCATATTTTTCTAATGCTTGCTCCATTTTTAAATCACATAAATCTACCCAACCTACCACGCCTTGTATAAAATTATTTGCTTTGGCTTGAGCCAATAAAAAATCAGTTTCTTGTAGGCTTTGCGCCGCTTGCACACTAATGCAGGCTTCTACCTTATTTTCTTTTAATTCAATGGCTAAATCTGCAGGTAGAAAATCTTTTTGAATAGCCTGCATGTCTTCATTGATCCAGTCATGTATTTTGGGATCGTAATTCCAAAAATGCTGATGTGTATCAATGATTTTCATAGTGCCTAGTTCTTATTTTTGATAAGCCACCACCTTTTGTTTACTTGTGCCTAAACCATCAATACCCAATTCCACCTCATCACCTGGTTTTAAATAAATATTTGGACTAAAGCCTAAACCCACGCCAGCAGGGGTTCCCGTACTAATCACATCGCCTGGCAACAAAGTCATGAACTGACTGCTGTAGGAAATAAGTTGAGGGATATTAAAAATTAAATCATCAGTATTCCCATCCTGCATCATCTTTCCATTCAAACTCAACCACAATCTTAAAGTATGCGGATTAGGAATTTCATCCTTGGTTACCATCCAAGGACCAAGTGGTGCAAAACTATCGCAACCTTTTCCTTTGTCCCAAGTGCCTCCACGCTCTAATTGGAAAGCTCTTTCACTTACATCATTGTGCAGCACATAGCCTGCCACATAATCCATGGCTTCGGCTTCGCTTACATAACTGGCTTTCTTTCCAATGACTACGGCTAATTCTACTTCCCAGTCTGTTTTCTCTGAATTTTTTGGGATGATGATAGGATCAAAAGGCCCATTGAGTGAAGTAGTGGACTTCATAAATAAAATAGGCTCTGTTGGAATAGCAGCGCCTGTTTCTTTGGCATGCTTGGCATAATTCAATCCAATACATAAAATCTTAGAAGGCCTGGCCACAGCGGATCCTATTCTTTCACTGGTGTTAATTGGAGACAATTTTTCTTTGGTAATTACTTGGGCTAATTTTTCTAATCCTTCCTGCGCAAAAAAACTTTCGTCATAATCTTTTACAAAACTGCTTACATCATAGTTCACACCATTAATATGCACTCCTGGTTTTTCTTGTCCTTCTTTTCCGAATCTTATTAATTTCATTTTCTTATTTTTTGCTTAACTATTTAATGTGGTGAATCCTCCATCAATGGAATAATCGCTACCCGTAATAAAACTGGCTTCATCGCTACACAAATACAATACTTGATGCGCAATTTCTATAGGCTTGCCCATTCTACCAATAGGTTGTGTCTTAGATAATTTTTCGAACATTTCAGGTTCTTGGCCAGGATAATTCTTTTTTAAAAATCCATCTACAAAGGGCGTATGCACTCTGCCTGGCGAAATACTATTACATCTAATTCCATCTTTAATAAAATCTTTGGCCACACTGAGTGTCATGGCATGCACTGCGCCCTTGCTCATGCTATAAGCGAAGCGATCCGCCACACCTACTTTGGCTACAATGGAACTTATATTGACAATGGCACCGCCTCCTGTTTTTTGCATGACTGGTATGCCAGCATATAAACTATTGTAAACACCTCTTACATTTACATGAAATATTTTTTCAAAATCTGCTTCACTGGTATTGGTGGCATTGCCAATATGTGAAATACCTGCACAGTTCACCATCAAATGAATTTTTTCAATGGCTTCATAAGTTTTTTTCATCGCGGCGTGATCGGTCACATCAATGGCGATGGCCTGTGCCTTGCCTCCATTTTTTTCAATGGCTGCTGCTGTGGCATGGGCATGCTCCGCATTTAAATCCAATACATACACTATGGCCCCTTGCGCTGCCAATACATTACAAACTTCTTGGCCGATGCCACTTCCACCGCCAGTCACTACTGCTGTTTTATTGTTGAGTAAAAACATAATTGTATTTTTTATTTTATAAGGATACGCCTCTTTTCCAAGGGATAAAATCTTCTTGTTGCAATTGCACTGCTTTTGGAATGACTTCTCCGCTGGCGGCAAGTATACAATAATCTAAAATTTCTTCGCCCATTTCTTCAATAGTTTTAATTCCATCAATAATATCTCCGGTATTAATGTCGATGATGTCTGACATTCGATGGGCCAATTTGGTATTGGTGGCCACTTTAATAACGGGACAAATTGGATTGCCTGTGGGCGTACCTAAACCGGTGGTAAATAAAATTAAAGTGGCCCCACTTGCAGCCTTGCCTGTAGTGGCTTCTACATCATTACCAGGCGTACATACTAAGCTCAAACCTGGCTTGGTAGCGGGTTCGGTATAATCCAATACATCTACGACTGGTGCGGTACCTCCTTTTTTACAGGCACCTGCACTTTTAATGGCATCGGTAATTAAACCATCTTTGATATTGCCAGGGGAGGGGTTCATGTGAAAACCACTTCCTACTGCATGCGCCATTTTATTGTAGTCTTCCATCAATCGAATAAATTTATTCGCCGTTTTTTCATCTACAGATCTATCTATTAATTCTTGTTCTGCCCCACACAATTCTGGAAACTCGGCCAATAAAATTTGACCACCCAGGGCCACTAGTAAATCTGCTGTATGGCCCACTGCTGGGTTAGCAGATATTCCACTAAAGCCATCACTGCCTCCACATTTTACGCCAATGCATAATTTACTAAGCGGTGCTGGCTTTCTTTCTATTTTATTGGCTTCGGCGAGTGCTTGAATGGTAGATTGTATGGCGGACTTTATTAATTGTTCTTCGCTTTGTGTTTGTTGTTGTTCAAAAACAATTAAAGGCTTATCAAATTTTGGATTTCTTTTTTTTATATTGATTTTAAAATCATCGATTTGTAAATGCTGACAACCTAAACTTAATAGCGTGATACCTGCTACATTGGGATGATCGGCATAGGCTGCTAGTAAATCGCTTAAGGTGGCAGAGTCCTGTCTTGTCCCACCACAGCCACCATTGTGGTTTAAAAATTTAATGCCATCTATATTTTTAAAAATTCTTTTTTGATGTTCTGGTGCATTTGCGATTTGTTCATCTATGACTATATTTTTTTCATTGCCTAAACCATTGACTACTTGCTCCGCAAATGCTTTGTATTTGTCGGTGATGGTATAACCCAATGCATAATGCAAAGCTTCTTTGATCACATCTAAATTTCTGTTCTCACAAAAAACAGTGGGAATAAACAACCAATAATTGGCGGTACCAACTTTTCCATCCTTTCGGTGATAACCATTAAAAGTTGTATGGGCATATTTAGAGATGTCTGGGGCCTGCCATTGGTAGTTGGTATTTCTGTAAGCATAAGCATCCGCTTCGTGCTTGGTATTTTCTATAGACATTCTTTCCCCTACTTCTACTTGTTCAGTGGTTATCTTTCCTACTGTAATTCCATACATGGTGATGCGCTCTCCATGGGCCAAGGCTTGAATAAAAAATTTATGCTTCTCTGCAATGTCTTCTTTTAAAATATAAGTTTGTTGATGGTAATTAATCGCATCTCCTTTTTTTAAATTAGTTAAGGCAACCAGTACATTGTCTTTGGGATGTATTTGTAAAACAAGCTGCTTTTGAATACGCATATTTTGATTTCTATTAAGGAGACGGAACGGGTATACAATTTAAATAAAACAATTAAAAAATCCTATTTCTTCCTTATAAAAGCGGTTAACTTTGTAGCATGCACCACTTTTTAGATTGGGCTGTAGCCATTTTAACCATTTTATATGCTGTTTTATTAATAGCTTATAGGTATTGGTTTGGGCTTTTGCAAAACTTCAAAGCAGAAGAAGGCTTTTCTACCAATCTACCTTCCAAGCCCACTTATTTTTCTATTGTGATTCCTGCACGCAATGAATCGGCTAATATTAAAACTTGTGTGGAATCTATAGTAGCACAAAATTATCCAACAGATTTTTTTGAAATCATTGTCATGGACGATTTCTCCGAGGATGATACCGCAATTATTGTCAAAGCCTTGCATGACCAATATCCAAATGTACATTTATTAAGTTTGGCAGATTATTTTAAACAGAATGAAATAAGTTCTTTTAAAAAGAAAGCCATTGAAAAAGCAGTGATGCATGCCAAAGGCAATTGGATCGTCACTACAGATGCCGATTGTATAGCGCCACTCAATTGGTTGTTATTGTATCATCAATATATTGAAAAAAATCAACCTGTTTTTGTGGCGGCGCCTGTGATGTTCATCAAAGAAAAAGGAATCTTAAATCAATTTCAACTGCTTGATTTTTTAGCCCTGCAAGGCATCACAGCTGCTGCAGTGGGCGCTGGCAAACATTCTATGAGCAATGGAGCCAATTTAGCTTTTGAAAAATTGGCCTTTATTGCAGTTGGCGGTTATCAAGGCGTGGATGCTATTGCAAGTGGTGATGATATGTTTTTAATGCATAAAATGAAAATGACTTTATCCAATCGTATTGGTTATTTATTTCATCCTGGTGCGATAGTTTTAACCAAGGCCATGCAGGATTGGAAAAGTTTTCTTATGCAAAGAATTAGATGGTCTAGCAAAGCACGTTTTTATGATGACCGTTCTATTTTTTGGGTATTGCTTTTGGTTTATCTTTTTAATTTTAGTTTTTTAGCCATGCTTTTGATGGGGCATTTTGGTAGCTTATTCATTGCCTTGGCTTTTAAAACTTTTTTTGAATTGTTCTTTTTAGATCCTGTGGCCAAATTTTACCAATTGTCCACTCAATTAAAGTATTTTGCCTTCTACCAACCCTTGCATATTAGTTATACCATTTTGGCGGGCCTTTTTGGCCAGGTAAAGACCTACAATTGGAAGGGCAGAAGGGTAAAATAAGGGTCTGTGGAAGAAAATCAGCTTAAAATTGGCTTTTTGCTTGCTATTTGCTCCTATTTTAAACCTAAAAACGATATATAATTTGAAGTTTTATAGCTTTAAATTGACCTTCTTTATGTAATTTTGCCTACTTAAAAATTGAATAGATATGTCGACTGAAACAGTAGAAACCACAGTAGCTGCATTAACAGCCAAAGATTTTGCAACAGACCAAGAAGTGCGTTGGTGTCCTGGATGTGGTGATTATTCCATTTTAGCTTCTGTACAGAAAGTAATGCCGACCATTGGCGTTGCCAAAGAAAACATTGTAATTATTAGCGGTATTGGATGTAGCAGCCGTTTCCCCTATTATATGAACACTTATGGTATGCATTCGATCCATGGCCGTGCAACTGCCATTGCGAGTGGTTTAAAAGCCAGCCGTCCTGAATTAAGTGTTTGGATTGTTGCCGGTGATGGAGATTCAATGAGTATTGGTGGTAACCATACCATTCATATGTTGAGAAGAAATTTAAACGTTAATTTTTTAGTTTTCAATAACCAAATTTATGGTTTGACCAAGGGTCAATATTCACCTACTTCTGAAGTGAATAAGGTAACGAAGAGTTCTCCTCAAGGAAGTATTGATCATCCATTCAATCCTGCTGCTTTGGCATTAGGTGCGGATGCAAGTTTTGTAGGACGTACCATGGATCGTGATCCTAAGCATATGCAAACAATGATTGCGCGTGCAGAGCAACACCAGGGTACATCTTTCTTAGAGATTTATCAGAACTGTAATATATTCAATGACGGCGCTTTTGAAATTTTTACTGAAAAATCAACCAAGCAAGTACATGGTTTATATGTGGAGCAAGGGAAGCCTTTAACCTTTGGTGCGAATGGAGAAATGGGTATTCGTTTTGATGGCATGCGTCCAGAAGTAGTGGAGATTGGTAGTAAATACAGCGCAGATGATATGTGGATTCATGATGAGAAAGATTTTTACAAAGCACAAATATTGACCCGTTTGTTTGACAATCCTTCTGAAGTTGGTGCGGTATTCCCAAGACCATTTGGTGTTTTCTATACCAATGATCGTCCTTGCTATGAGGAAATGATGAGCTTGCAAATGGAAGAGGCCTTGGCCAAAGGCGCAGGCGATTTAGATAAATTAATTCGTGGTAAAGAGACTTGGGAGATCAAATAATTTCAACTCAAGTTTTTAAAATAAAAAAATAAGCCTTCAAAAGAGGCTTATTTTTTTGCTTATAAATCAATATAATTTCTTTTGAGTGCGGTCATGACCATGGCCGTGCGCTGCTTTACTTGTAATTTTCTAAAAACACGATCTCTATAGCCATAAATGGTATTGACGCTTTTATTTAGCACCTTAGCAATTTCATCGTAGTTCATATCCTTGCTGCATTGTTGAATAAATTTTATTTCATTTTGTGTAAGCGGAGATCGATTGTAATTGAATTCCCTAATATTGATTTCTCCCAACACATTGCTAGTAATAAGCTTAGTTTTATCTGCAGATAAATTAAATCTTGTTCTATTGCGTACGGTATTTTTAAAATCAATCAAGGGTTCGTCCGTAAAAAATAAACCATGCAAGCCGTTTTTCATTAAAAAACAAATAGACTTCATAAATTTAGCATTGGACTTTAGCAATATGAAAGGGTGGTTGCTTTTTATTTTGATTGCTTTAATGACGCTTTGTAATTCAATGTAATTGTAGTCATCTGAAAGAATACATAAATCAGGCACTACTTGGGATACCTTTATATAATTGCAAAAGTCTTCTACCAAACCAGTACTGTATAATACTTTACAGTCTTCTTGTTTTTCAATAGCCAATTGAAATGCACTGCGCGTAGCAATTTTTTCTTCAAGATAAAGTATAGTAAACATGCCTTATTGTTTCTACAAATTAAACATAAACTAATTGGAATAAAAACAGGTAAATTTGTATTCTACACTATATGCTAATTAGAATACATCCCGAAAATCCGCAAGCTAGACAACTTACTATGGTTAAAGAATGTTTAGAAAAAGGCGGAATTATAGCTTACCCCACGGATACTATTTATGGGCTTGGTTGTTCTATTTTGCATCATAATGCAGTGGAGAAAATTTGCGCTATAAAAAAAGTAGATCCTGAAAAAGCGCAGCTAAGTTTTATTTGCGCCGATTTAAGTGATTTGAGTGCCTATGCTAAAAGTATAGACAATGCTTTATATAGAATTTTGAAAAAAACTTTGCCTGGCCCCTATACTTTTATTTTACCGGCGAGCAAACAAGTGCCTAAGATTTTACAATCTAAGAAAAAAACAATTGGACTTCGTATTCCTAATAATAAAATTGCGCTCTCTATTATTGAAAACTTAGGCCATCCTATTTTATCGGCATCATTCCCTGGAGAAAATGTAGAAGACTATACCGATCCTGAAATTATCTATGAACATTGGAGCAATCAAATTGATATGGTCGTAGATGGTGGCATTGGTGGTATGGTACCTTCTACCGTGATTGATTGTACTACAGAAGAATATGTATTGCTACGTCAAGGCTTGGGCGTTTGGGACTATTAATGTTATTACAATAAACTTAGTTGTGCTGGTAGTATCTTGAAACTTTTTCGATGTTCGAAACATAAACCATATTGGGCGATGGCCGCGCGGTGCGCGGCCGTGCCGTATCCTTTATTTTTATCCCAACCATACTGCGGATACTTCTTATGTAATTTTTGCATCCAACTATCACGGGCCGTTTTAGCTAGGATACTGGCCGCGGCTATATTGGCATATTGCCCATCGCCCTTAATGATAGTTTGATGTGGTATTTTTTTATACGTATAAAATCTATTTCCATCTACCGCAATAAATTTTGCATTTGGTTTTAATTGATCCAATGACAAGTGCATACATTTAATAGCGGCCTTTAAAATATTAGAAGCGTCAATTTCTTTAGCCGTTTGCTTTGCTACTGCCCATGCAATGGCTGCCTCTTTAATAATAGGTACTAATGCTTCTCTTTGTTTTTCAGTCAGTTGTTTGCTATCGTTTAGCATGGGGTGATAAAAATCCTTGGGTAAAATCACCGCGGCTGCAAATACAGGTCCTGCATAACAACCACGGCCCGCCTCATCGCAGCCGGCTTCTAATAATAAGTCTTGATATTGATTCAGTAATTTAGGCAATTGTAATAGTATAGTTTATGTATTGGGTTTCTAAGGGGTATGTCAAGTCTAATCTTTTGTATTTGTAATGATTGTTCAGTTTTGCTTTAAAGTATTGCTGTAAAATTGAAACATATTGTGCAAAAACCAAAATCAATCTATAATAAAGCAAAACCAAACCCGCTTCTTTGTTTGATTCCTTTGTACCTTTATAGCCTAAAACTTAGGCATGGATTTGAACGATCATAAATCAAAAAAAGTAGCCAATTGGCTATTAGTAGGGGTGATCATGACGGTGATTCAAATTGCCTTAGGGGGCATTACTCGTTTAACCGGATCTGGCCTTTCTATTACGGAGTGGGATGTGGTCACTGGTACCCTACCACCCATGTCTGATGCTGCTTGGCAAACCTTATTTGCAAAGTATAAAACAACACCTCAGTTTCAATTGCTCAATTTCGATTTTACGATTGCTAATTTCAAGTTTATCTTTTTTTGGGAATGGTTTCACCGTTTATGGGCGCGCAGTATTGGATTAGTATTTGCTTTTGGTTTTATTTATTTCTTAGTGAAAAAATATTTTCAACCTAAAATGATCAAACCTTTATTGGTTCTATTTTTATTAGGTGCTATGCAAGGTGCCATTGGTTGGATAATGGTGGCCAGTGGTTTAGAAGGAGATGCAGTGTATGTAAAACCAACGCGCTTAGCGCTTCACTTTATTTTTGCTTTAGGTTTACTTTGCTATACTTATTGGTTTGCATTATCGCTAACAGTACAGCCTATTCGTCGTAATGCAGGCAACCAAGACACTTCTAATAAAATAAGTACCATTCGTAATTTTGCTTGGGTTATTTTATTGATTTTATTTTTTCAATTAATATACGGGGCTTTAATGGCAGGCCATAAAGCCGCGAATGTAGCAAGTACCTGGCCTACAATTAATGGAGAGTGGCTACCAGCAGGTATTTGGGGTAAGGATAGTTTTTTTATCAATGCTATTAATAATACTATTTGGGTTCATTTTATACATAGAGGTCTAGCTTATTTATTATTAGTGCTAATTATAGTTTGGAGCCTGCGTTTATTAAAATTACAAGGCAATCCATTTTGGGTGCGTGCTAGAATTGCACCTGCGCTATTAGTGTTTATACAAGTTCTTTTAGGTATTTTTACAGTGTTAGCAAGCGCGCATATTGTGCCTGGTGTATGGGGTGGCTTTGAATGGTTAGCGCAATTGCATCAATTAGTGGGTATGCTATTATTATTATCGGTCATTAATATTTTATACGCTACTAAATAATAGTATAAAAAATATACATTCAATTCATTCGTTTATGCAAAAAGACATTGCTTCTATACGCCGAGATTATCAAATGGCTTCTTTGGATGAATCAGCTACGTCTGCAAACCCAATGGATCAATTCACGCATTGGTGGGAAGAGGCAACTACTAGTAATATCGATGAAGTAAATGCATTTGTCCTTTCAACGGTGGATGTTAACCGCGCTCCTGCGTCGCGCGTAGTACTTCTAAAAGGCTATACACCCGAAGGCTTTATATTCTTTACTAACTATGATAGTAATAAAGGCAAAGAAATTACAGAGAACCCAAATGTAGCCATGAATTTTTTCTGGAAAGAATTAGAGCGTCAAGTGCGAATTACAGGTACTATTAAAAAAATAAGTGCAGAAGAATCTGCTGAATATTTTCATTCACGCCCCTTGGGAAGTCAAGTAGGGGCTTGGGCTTCACCACAAAGTCAGGTGATTCCGAATAGAGATTTTCTTGAAAAAAACTTTACTGAGCAAACAGAAAAATACAAAGAGGGCAATGTGCCCTTACCTCCACATTGGGGTGGCTACATCGTACATCCAACGCAGGTTGAATTTTGGCAAGGCCGTAGTTCACGCCTGCACGATCGTATTCGTTATAGTTTTGAAAACCATCAATGGAGTAAAGTAAGGTTAGCCCCTTAGAGAACCTATCAAACTTGAGGTCACAATTTGTGACCTCAAGTTTGAGGAAATATTATTACTTAAATGATACTATAAAAAAAGTCCCTCCGAATATTCAAAGGGACTTTTTATTTTTAGAAACCTATATAACTTGAGGTATCAAATTGAAACCTCAAGTTTGAGGGATTATTTTTTACGAGCAAGCACCTTCTTCGCTGCTTCTACAATATTTGGTGTATCTAAACCGTACTTCGCTAATAACTGATTCGGTGTACCGCTTTCTCCAAAAGTATCTTTGGTTCCTACATATTCAATAGGAATAGGACAATGTGTTGCGGCTACTTGAGCAATGCAATCGCCCATACCACCAATAATATTATGCTCTTCGCAAGTGACTGCGCATCCTGTTTTTGAAATACTGGCCACAATAGCTGCAACATCTAATGGCTTAATTGTATGAATATTAATGACCTCAACGCTCACACCTGTAGCTTCTAAAATTTTACCCGCTTCAATAGCCTTCCATACTAAGTGACCACATGCAAATAAAGTAATGTCTTTACCCTCACTTAATTTTTGTGCCTTACCAATTACAAAATCAGATCCATCTTCTTGGGTAAAATTGGGCCACTTCGGTCTTCCAAAACGTAAGTACACTGGACCATGATAATTAGCAATCGCCTTAGTGGCAGCCTTGGTTTGATTAAAGTCGCAAGGTACTACCACGGTCATACCTGGTAACATTTTCATCAATCCTATATCTTCTAAAATTTGATGCGTGGCACCATCTTCTCCTAAAGTTAAACCTGCATGTGAGGCGCAAATTTTTACATTCTTATCGGAGTAAGCAACACTTTGTCTAATTTGATCATACACTCTTCCTGTACTAAAATTCGCGAAGGTTGTGGTGTAAGGAATTTTTCCTCCAATAGTTAAACCCGCTGCCATACTTATCATATTGGCTTCCGCAATACCTACTTCTATAAAACGATCAGGAAATTCTTTTATAAAGGGCCCTAATTTAAAGGATCCTGCTAAGTCGGCAGTAAGTACAACTACTTCACTATTTTCTTTTGCCAATTCATGAATGCCTTCACCAAATCCAGCTCTGGTTTCTTTTTCATTTAAGGCTACGATATCTTTTACGTTCATAGTATTTAGTTTTCTTTAATTAGTTGTATTGAATTCGGTGGGGTGAATTAATTTTCAAAGGTGGAATAAAAATAGGGTGTCTTCGCTTCAAACTCGGCGCTACAAGTATCTACCATTTTGTATACTCTAGTGATACCCCAAGCCTTTCTTTTTTCATAGACCGCATCGTCATTGGTATTGCCAGTTAATAGTTTAGCAATTTGCATATCGCTAAATCCATGTTGCTTGGCTTCCTTCATTAATTCAATGGAAATAGTTTCAATGCTATGCTTCATTAATTCTTTTTCAATAGTACAGATAATTCTTATTTGGTATAAAAACCAGTTGTCAATACCTGTTGCTGCAGCAATAGAGCGTACCGTAGAGCCTTGCATTAAAGCATCTTTAATTCTAAATATGCGATCCCACTTTGGAATTTTTATGTATTCCATTAATTCTTCATTCTTCATTAAACTCTTTCCATAATACCCTAAACCAATGGCTTCATTCTCTAAACTTTGACAAGCTTTTTGAATGGCTTCCGTAAAGCTTCTTCCAATGGCCATTACTTCTCCCACACTTTTCATTTGCAAGCCTAATGTATCATTGGCGCCTTTGAACTTATCAAAATTCCATCTTGGCATTTTTACAATGACGTAATCTAATGCTGGTTCAAAATAAGCAGAAGTAGTTTGTGTGATTTGATTTTTTAATTCATCTAATCTATAACCAATCGCCAATTTAGCTGCAATTTTTGCAATAGGATAACCGGTGGCTTTAGAAGCAAGTGCTGATGAACGAGATACCCTTGGATTAATTTCCACCGCAATCAATTCTTCTGTTACTGGATTTTGTGCAAACTGCACATTACAACCTCCTGCAAAGTTTCCTAAACTTCGCATCATTAACATGGCTTTGTTGCGCATATCTTGGAAAGAAGTATCACTCAAAGTCATGGCAGGCGCTACGGTGATAGAATCTCCTGTATGCACTCCCATGGGATCCAAGTTTTCTACAGTACAAATAATAACAACGTTATCTGCTTGGTCTCTTAATAATTCTAATTCATATTCTTTCCAACCTAATACTGCTTTCTCTACTAATACTTCGTGAATAGGAGAGGCCTTTAAACCTTTCTCTAATGCAGCATCTAATTCAGAAGCGTCATGCACAAATCCTCCACCAGTTCCACCTAAGGTAAAAGAAGGACGTATAACTAAAGGAAAACCTATTACTTGTGCAAATTCTTTTCCTTCTAAAAAACTATTCGCAACTCTACTAGGCGCAACGGCTACGCCAATTTTTACCATCAGTTGTCTGAACTGTTCTCTATCTTCTGCTAAATCAATGGCTGCGACATCCACACCAATCATTCTACAATTGTATTGTTTCCATAAACCAATTTCATCTGCTTCTTTACATAAGTTCAAAGCAGTTTGTCCGCCCATAGTGGGAAGCACTGCGTCGATTTGGTTTTCTTGTAAAATTTGTTCAATGCTTTCAATCGTCAATGGCAATAAATAAACTTTATCCGCCATCATGGGATCGGTCATAATCGTCGCCGGATTGCTATTAATGAGGATGACCTTGATTCCTTCCTCTCTTAAAGAACGGGCTGCTTGTGAACCAGAGTAATCAAATTCGCAGGCTTGACCAATAATAATGGGCCCAGAACCTACAATTAATATCGTTTTTAAGGAATTGTCTTTTGGCATAGCGTACAAAAATATAAATTGCGCAAACCTACAAAAATTTGCCTGAATTTGCCCCATTTTAAGCCTAAACATTTTTGTCCTTTTTAAATGCTATCTTCACCGCCAATTCAAGTATATGGCAGTTATTAAAGAAGGATCTAAAGCACCGGCCTTTAAAGGCGTTGATCAGCATGGCAATACCGTTTCTATAGCCGATTTTAAAGGCAAGAAACTCGTCCTTTATTTCTATCCAAAAGACGATACGCCAGGATGTACTGCGCAAGCCTGCAACTTGCGTGACAATTATAAAGCCTTGCAAAAGAAAGGGTTACAAATTTTAGGCATTAGCGTAGACTCGGTGAAGTCACATGAAAAGTTTATTGCTAAATATGATTTACCATTTTCATTAATCGCCGATGAGGACAAGAAAATAGTGGACAAATACAATTTATGGGGCCAGAAAAAATTCATGGGCCGCACTTATATGGGTACTAGCCGCACTACTTTTTTGATTGATGAAGCGGGTATTGTTAAACATATTATTGATAAACCAGATACAAAAGATCATACTAAAGAAATTTTAGCCATTAGCGGCTGGTAATCTATTATTTTATTAATTATTTAATTGGGCATTGATGTCATTTGAATTAAATAAATATTTTCAAATTTTAGTAAGAATTGGCAGCAGGTATTATTTAATTGCCGGTGCCGTTTTCTTTATATTTTATGTAGTACTTAAAAATAAAATGCTACATCAAAAAATACAAGCCCTTTTTCCTAAGAACAGCGATTACCTACGTGAAATATTTTATAGCACTATAACTATTTTTATTTTCGCATTCATACCTGTTTTTATTATTGGGAATCCCGTAGTAAAACCCCATACGACGTTATACGATAATATTACTGACTACGGCTGGCTTTATTATTTTTTAGCTTATCCTATTATGTTTATCATGCACGATACTTATTTTTATTGGACGCATCGTATCATGCACCATAAAAATTTATTCAAATTAATGCACCTAGTGCATCATCAATCTACCAACCCTTCTCCCTGGGCGGCCTATGCGTTTCATCCTTTAGAGTCCATTGTGGAAGTAGGTATTTTTGTAGTTTTTTTATTTACCATACCCGTTCACAAAACACATCTTCTTATTTTCTTTTTACTTTCTATCATTTATAATATTTATGGCCACTTAGGCTGGGAATTGTATCCAAAAGGTTTTAGTAAAAGCTTAATTGGCAAATGGGTGAACACTTCTGTCAATCATAATCAACACCATAAATATTTTAAAGGTAATTATGGTTTGTACTTTCTTTTATGGGATAGAATGATGGGCACTATTCGTGCCGACTATGATGAAGCTTTTGAAGAAGTGAAAAGTAGGTAATTAGCTCGAGCCATTATTTTGCGATAGCATAGACCGCCCAACTCATTAAATAAGCCAATCCCGTCATCATAAAAAACTGAATGGTGGGCCATTTCCAAGTTTTTGTTTCTCTTTTTACCACAGCCAGTGTGCTCATGCATTGCATGGCTAAGACATAAAATACCATTAAAGATAAAGCAGCAGCTAAACTATAGACAGGTGTGCCATCCTGCCTTACCGCTGCTTTTAATTTTTCTCTGAGCGAACTATTGTCTGATTCTTCTACACTATACAAAGTGGCCATGGTGCCCACAAATACTTCTCTTGCAGCAAAAGAGGTAACCAAGGCAATGCCTATTTTCCAATCAAAGCCCATGGGCGCAATGACAGGTTCTAATTTTTTTCCTAGTATTCCTGCATAAGAATTTTCTAATTTTTGTGTACGATATTCTTTCTCTATTTGTTTTAAAGTAGCCTCATTATTTTTTGATAATAATTTTTGCGTTGCATAATTTTCATTCACTTTTTGCATTGGTGCGCTTGGGCCATAGCTACTTAAAAACCACAACAACAAACTGATCACTATAATTACTTTACCAGCATCTCTCACAAAAATGCCTGCTTTCTGTATCATGGTGGTGCCCACATTTTTCCAACGGGGTGCGCGGTACACAGGTAGTTCTAATATAAAATAACTTTTCTCTTTAATCTTAATAAACCATTTCAAAACTGTACTTGCTAATAAGGCCATTACAATACCCATCAAATACAAGCCCATCATCACTAGTCCTTGTAAACTTAAAAACCCAAAGTACATTCTATCATCTATCACCAATGATATTAAAATAGTATACACCGGAAGTCTTGCACTACAACTCATAAAAGGCGTTACCATTATAGTCAATAAGCGCTCTTTTTTATTTTCAATATTTCTTGCACTCATGATAGCAGGCACCGCACATGCGAAACCACTAATCATAGGCATGACACTTTTCCCATTCAATCCAACCTTACGCATTAATTTATCACTTAAAAAACTAATGCGCGCCATATAGCCTGTGTCTTCTAATAGAGTAATTAGGCCAAATAAAATCATGATCTGTGGTACAAAAACAACGATGCCTCCAATACCCGCCACTAGTCCATTCACTAGTAAATCCTCCCACCAAACATTGGGTAGCACAGCGTTTAAATAAGTTGTCAAATTCGTAAATATCCATTCAATACCATCCATGGGAAATTTTGCCATCCAAAAAATGGATTGAAATAAAACAAACAAAACGCTTAATAAAATAGCATAACCACCTATTCTATGTAAAAATATATTGTCTAATTTTTCAGATCTTTTTTTCTTGGCAGTTGGATCGGGGTTGATCACCCTTGTTTTCATTATCTCACTTATATGACTATAACGTTCCAATATTTCTTGGGCCTGCGTTTTGGTGGGATTGAAATTATTTTCAATAGCAATTTGTACAATCTCATGTTGCATTTCGCTTTCTAATGGGAATGCCTCATGATGCATTAAATAATGCAAGGCGGCATAATCACTATGCGTGGGGTATAGTTTTTTAAAAGCTTCAATAGCCGTGGGTGCTAACTTTTTATTATCAATAAAACTTTCCTGATTTTTAGAACGGGTGCTTTGAATGATATTGGCTAAGGCTGTTTTTAATTCTGAGAGGCCTTTATTTTTTCTAGCATCTACTGCGACCACTGGAATACCTAAATCTTCTTGCAATCCTTCTAGGTCAATTTTAATTCCTTTTTTAGCGGCCAAATCGTTCATGGTCAATGCCAAGACTACAGGAATTTTTAAATCTATAATTTGACTACAAAAAAGTAAGTTTCTTTTTAAATTACTTGCATCTGCAATCAACAAAATTAAATCGGTTTTTAGATCGGCATCTACCCCCATCAATACTTTATAAGCCACCCATTCATCTTCTCTTTTTGGGTAAAAACTATACGTGCCAGGTAAATCAATTAAAGTAGTAGATTGCCCTGCCAATTCCAATTGCCCTGTTTTTTTGTCTACGGTAACGCCTGGGAAATTGCCTACTTTTTGATGCATGCCGGTGAGTGCATTAAAAAGCGAGCTTTTTCCGCTATTGGGATTTCCCACCAGTGCGATATGTAAACCGGGGTTCATATGCTCGCAAAGCTATGGTTTATGATTGGCTCCTACTTACGATTTAAGAAATTGAGCCCTCTTTGAAGCCTGAGTTTTATCATAAGAAAGGTTTTTTAAATAAGGCATCTATTTCCTAGCTGCTTTATTTAACTTTGAACAGTAATAAAATTTATTGATGAGTAGTAAATTAATTTTAGATCAAGATGCCATCAACGAAAGTGATTTTGAAGGCTCTCGTATTCTAGGCATTACAGCCCCCATTAAAAATTATCAGTTTTGTATTTTACTGAATCAATACATGGGTTTTGAATTTAGATTCAATCCCAATCATGAAATTGCTTTAAAAAGAAAAAATAGAACTTATTATTTTTCTATGTACGAAGGCAATGAGCCCAATACGTCTATCCAGCATTTTGTTTACCACAATCAATTTGATGGGGAGTATTTATTGCCCGAATTAAAACACATGGATTTTATTTGGTGGATTAGAGGCGAGTGGATTGAAGATGAAAAAGTAAATGATATTTTACAAACCGTGCGCGGTATTAAAGGCGTTCAACTCGTAGCCGAACTTACACCAGATCAAATCAAAAACAAAGGGCATCTTATTTTTGAATAAGTTGGCCCTTTAAATTTTGCTGAACACTTTACTAACCTTTAGTAATGTAAATTCTTTTTTCTTTTGCAGCTGTACATTCGCCAATAGCATTGAAATATTCAATACCTAAATCTTGTAAAACAGTTTGTACTTCTTTTAAAGCTGAAGGCGCTACGGCAATCAGTAAACCTCCATTGGTTTGTGGATCTGGCAAGAGTACCGTGGCTTCGGCTTCATCTATGCCTACTCCAAAATGCACGCCAGCACTGCAGGAGCTCCAATTGCGTGCAGTAGCACCAGGTATTGTTTTTTGTGCGATGTAATTTCTTACTGCTGGAATGATGGGAATTTTATCGTAATGAATAGTCGCTGATAAATGACTGCCTTGCATCATTTCTGTTAAATGGCCTAGTAAACCAAAACCAGTCACATCGGTCATGGCATGTACTTGTTTTATTTTTCCTAAGGCTTCTCCTGCTTTATTGATCGTAGTCAACTGCTTCACTAAAAAATTTAAATCTTCATCTGTTATCAGTTTTCTTTTTTGTGCAGTGGCCATAATGCCCACACCTAAGGGTTTGGTAAGTATTAATACATCACCTTCCTCTGCGGTATCATTTCTTTTTAAATTTTCTATAGCCACTAAACCATTTACGACTAATCCAAAAATTGGGTCCTGACTATCAATGCTGTGCCCACCTGCAATCACAATACCCGCTTCCGTGCAAGTGTTGCGCGCACCTTCCATCACCTTGGCTGCTTCACTTGCAGGCAGTGTGGCTAAGGGCCAGCCCAATACTGCCAATGCAAAAATGGGTTTGCCTCCCATGGCATAGACATCACTAATGGCATTGGCTGCAGCAATTTGTCCAAAGGCATAGGCGTCATCTACAATGGGCATAAAAAAATCGGTGGTACTAATCATGGCAGTTTTTTCATCTAGCTGATACACGGCTGCATCATCTCTGCTATCATTACCTACTAATAAATTTTTTACATTGGTTTTGGCACCTACATTATGTGCCGCTAATATTTCTGAAAGTATGGCTGGTGAAATTTTACATCCGCATCCGCCACCTTTGGAATGTTCTGTTAATTGGATCTTCATAGATTAAAATTATTCTTTTAGCTTTTTATAATCACAGATTGCGCTTCAAATTTTTCTAAAGTAGCGGCTTCGCCCATTTTAATCCAATCTATTAATGCATTACTTAGCTGCTTGGACAATTCTATTTGCAAAAGATTGAGGTCAAAATTTTTTCCAGTGATTTGTTTCAAAGAAATAGGATTGCCCGCTTCATGGGAAAAAGCCATTTGATGGATATTGATGCCAATGCCCACCACCGACCAGGTCCAAGCCTGACCCCTTACTAGATTTTCTATCAAAATACCCCCTGCCTTTCTGTCACCCCAATAAATATCATTGGGCTTTTTAATTTTAGTATTGGCCCCAGCAAAGCCCTCAAAAAAGGAGCGAACTCCAAGGGCAATGGCTGCGGAAAAGCCGATTTGATCGGAAGGAGCCCAAATTTTAACTGGATTTAACTGTTTTAACTCTAAAATATAGGAGCAAAGCAGGTTTAGGCCGGCCGAACTCTCCCAATTTCGCCCATGTTGCCCCTTTCCTTGGGTCTGAAAATGAGCCCGGATGCAACTGCCAGATAAGGCCAAACCCTTGTGCACCAGGTCCATGGCATAAATATTGGTACTATCTATAGCAGCAAGTTCGATGAACGGCTCCCCTAAAGTGATATTTGGTGTGGCAGGTAACAAAGAATTGCTATTTTTGTAAAGTTAGTTTAGAATCATTTTAGTCAAATAAAATGTTTTAAATAACAAGCATATCACCAAAAAATACAAGCATCATTGGAACCTATTTCTGCGTTGAACGCACTTAAAAATCGACCTAAATCCTCGATTCTTCAACTTACCCGTAGCTCAAAAATCTTCAAAACCATTATTCAGGCCATTCAAGATAAAAAAGGGGAGAATATTGTTAGCCTAGACCTTAAAAAAATTCATGAAGCTACTTCTGATTTTTTTATCATCTGCGAAGCCAGCAATACCACTCAATTAAAAGCTATTGCCGATTTCATAGAATATGAGGTAAAGACCAAATGTGCTGAAATGCCCTATAAAAGCGAAGGAAAGCAAGCAGCACAATGGTTGTTGATTGACTACATCAATGTGGTAGTTCATATCATGCATCCTGAAGCAAGAAGATTTTACCAATTGGAAGAAATGTGGAGCGATGCTGATATGAAAATGCACGAATTAAAAAACTAATTTTAAAATTAGTTGTTATACCTAACAACACCGCTATAACTAATAACAATGACACCCGATAATAATTCAAATAAACAAGGCTCACCAATGGGCCAGGGGCCTAAATTGCCAAAATTCAATATCTATTGGATCTATGGCTTAATTGCCATTTCCTTATTGTCTGCCCGTTTCTTTCAAATGGCACCAGACATTACTACTACTACCGAACAAGAGTTTAAACAAGTGATGTTATTGCATGGCGATGTGGAGCGTCTGGATTTTGTAGACAACAAACAAACCGTTCGTGTCTATATCAAACCGGATAGCATTGAAAAAGATTTTTATGTTCAGAAATTTAAAACAAAAATGACCAAGGCAAAAGTAAAGGGGGTTCCTTTATTTGAGTTTAGTGTTACGGATTGGAATAGTTTTAACAGCAGATTGCAAAAATTTTACGAACAAAATAATATTACTGAAATTCCTCAGAATACAATTAAAGAAGGAGAATGGTTTGGGCCAATTGCTAATGCCGTATTGTCCATAGTATTAATTGTAGTGGTTTGGGTTGTATTGATGCGTAAAATGGGGGGTGGCGCAGGGGGTAGCGGTGGCGGCCCCGGTGGCATATTTAATGTAGGCAAATCAAAGGCTACTTTATTTGAAAAAGGGGGCACCAAGGTAAATATCACTTTTGCAGATGTGGCTGGATTGGAAGAAGCCAAAGAAGAAGTAATGGAGATTGTTGACTTTTTAAAACAACCCAAAAAATATACAGCCCTTGGAGGTAAGATTCCTAAAGGTGCATTGTTGATAGGCCCTCCAGGTACAGGTAAAACTTTATTAGCAAAAGCCATGGCAGGAGAGGCACAAGTACCTTTCTTTAGTTTAAGTGGATCTGACTTTGTGGAGATGTTTGTAGGTGTGGGTGCAAGTAGAGTGCGTGATTTATTTAAACAAGCGCGTGAAAAAGCGCCTTGTATTATTTTTATAGATGAGATTGACGCGATTGGTCGTGCACGTGGTAAGAATGCCATGATGAGCAATGACGAGCGTGAAAATACTTTGAACCAATTATTAGTAGAGATGGATGGCTTTGGTGGAGATACGGGTATTATTATATTAGCTGCTACGAATCGCCCCGATGTTTTAGATTCTGCATTATTAAGACCAGGTCGTTTTGATCGTCAAATTTCTATTGACCGTCCGGATGTAAAAGGACGTGAAGAAATATTTAAAGTGCATTTAGGACCTATTAAAGTTTCTGAAAATTTAGACGTACATAAATTAGCAGAGCAAACACCTGGTTTTGCAGGTGCCGATATTGCGAATGTTTGTAACGAAGCTGCTTTAATTGCAGCGCGTAAAGGAAAGACCGGTGTAGAAATGAAAGATTTTCAAGACGCCATTGATAGAGTCATTGGTGGATTGGAAAAGAAAAATAAAATTATTTCTAAGGAAGAAAAAGAAGTGATTGCTTATCACGAAGCGGGTCATGCTATTTGTGGCTGGTTCTTAGAACATGCGTATCCATTATTAAAAGTAACTATTGTGCCAAGAGGTACGGCTGCATTGGGTTATGCGCAGTATACACCCAAAGAACAATACTTATATACCATTGAACAATTGACCGATCAAATGTGTATGACCTTGGGTGGTCGTGCTGCAGAACAAATTTTCTTTGGAAAAATTTCTACAGGTGCTTCTAATGACTTACAACAAATTACTAAAATGGCCTATTCCATGGTGACTACTTATGGAATGAATGAGAAAATTGGTAATGTAAGTTTCTACGATCCAAGTCAAGAAAATACTTTCCAAAAACCTTTTAGCGAAGAGACTGGAAAAATTATTGATGAAGAGGTGCGTAAAATGATTGATGCGGCTTACCACCGCACTTTAGATTTACTTACTTTAAGAAAAGCAGAAGTAGAAAAATTAGCCAAAGAATTATTAGACAAAGAAGTTTTACATAAAAGTGATGTGGAATTATTGATAGGAAGAAGACCTTATGAAGAAGAGAAGGTAGTTACTTTTGATGTGGAAGAAACACCAGCTACACCTGCTGCAGAAGATAATGTTGCACCTGCTGCAGAAACTACTGCTACAGCGGAGGTCTCTGAATCATTACCAACTGCACCCATTGCTTAAGTATTGAACTTAAACTTATGGAATCAAAACTGGCAAGAGCCAATATTTTAAATAAAATAACAGAGGCCTTAAAAGCCCCTGTTACGATGCCTTTCCCTGAACAAATTTCGGATAGGCCTGTCTTTATTCCTAATGAAAATGAGTTGGCGATAGAATTTGCAGAAAAATTTACCTCCCTTTTAGGAAAGTTTGTTTATTGCGAAAATGAGTCTGAGTTGGTGAATAAATTGGCTCAATTGATTCATGCCAAAGAATGGAAAAAAATATATTCTATTGAATCGGGTTGGCTGGATGACATGAAAGAATATAGTTTTGATCCAGTGACCACCGATGACTTAGCCGCCTGCGACGCTTCCATTACTTTATGTGAACACTTGATTGCAAGAACTGGTACCATTGTTTTAAGCAGTCAACAATTAAGTGGAAGAACCACCAGCGTGTATGCGCCCATTCATATTTGTATTGCCTATACGCATCAATTGGTATTTGATATTTCAGATAGTTTGACGCATTTTAAAAAAGAATTGGAGACACTTCCCTCAATGATCAGTTTTGCTACTGGGCCAAGTCGTACTGCTGATATTGAAAAAACCTTAGTCGTAGGCGTACATGGACCTAAAGAAGTGTATTGTTTTTTAGTTGAAAAGCTTTTAGATTAGTACTTTTAGTAGATTATTCATTCATTATAACCAAGGGCTTCATGGAACTAGCAGCAGGGAAAAAAGTATATTTTTTATCTGATTTTCATTTAGGTGCACCGAATGAAATGGCCAGCCGAGAACGTGAGGATCGATTGGTTCGATTTTTACAAAGGGCTAAGGAAGATGCCGCAGCTATTTTTATTGTAGGGGATATTTTTGACTTCTGGTTTGAATACAAAACGGTCGTTCCTAAAGGATTTGTTAGATTATTGGGCTGCTTGGCACAAATTTCAGATGCAGGCATTGCGCTTCATATATTTACGGGGAACCATGATTTATGGATGAATGATTATTTAAGCAAAGAATTAAATGCAAACGTATATTTTGAACCTACCATTTTCACCATGGGTACCCAACAATTTTTTATTGGGCATGGGGATGGCTTAGGTCCTGGCGATCATGGCTATAAATTTTTGAAAAAAATATTTACTAACCCTGTTTGTCAGTTTCTATTCCGTTGGTTGCATCCAGATGTGGGTATTCGATTAGCCAATTATTTTAGTGGAAAAAGTAGAGCAAAAACAGGTAGCGCAGATGAGGTGTTTTTAGGGGAAGACAAAGAATGGTTAATTGTATTTGCTAAAGAGAAAGCAGAAAAAATAAAAGCGGACTATTTTATTTTTGGCCATAGGCATTATGCGATTGATTTACCTATCACTGGTGGGGCTCGCTATATTAATTTGGGCGATTGGTTAAGATTAAATACATATGCCGTTTACGATGGTCAGCAGATGCAATTGATAGAATGGAAAGGCTAATTATTGATTCCATAAAAATTAATTTTATGAATTTAACACAACAATTTTTAAACAATTCAGTTCAAACCTATATAGTGATTACTGCTATTTTATTGGTAGCGTTTATTGTAAAAAGGTTTATTTCACGTTTTATTGCTGGATTAATTTATACTTGGATTGACAAGAAAAATCATTCTGAATTACGAAAATCCCATGTGCACCGATTAATTGTTCCTATTGAACAATTTATGATTTACTTGGTGGCTATCATTGCCTTGTATGAACTTCATTTTCCTGAAAGCTGGAACATTCATTTGTTTAAACTAACCCTTCAGCAAGTGATTGAGTCGGGGGTAAAGTTTTTCTTTATTGTTTTGTTTATTCGAGTTTGCTTGCGTACGCTTGAATTTACCTCCATTGTTTTAGAAGAAAAAGCAAAATTAACCAAGGACCAAACGGATGATCAATTAATTTTATTTTTTAGAGATTTTTTTAAAGTCATATTGTACATCATAGGATTTTTATTGATACTGCATTATGTATTCAATGAAAACATTGGCAATTTAGTTACCAGCTTAAGTATCGTAGGCGCCGCAGTGGCCTTGTCTATGAGAGAAAGTCTTGAAAACATCATTGCCTCATTTATTATATTTTTTGACAAGCCCTTTACGGTAGGTGATTTAGTGAAAGTAAATAATTTTACAGGCAGCATTGAGAAAATTGGATTACGTAGTACACGCATTCGCACCCAGGATAAAACTTATATCTCCGTACCAAATAAACAAATGGTCGATACTATTGTAGATAACATTAGCTTAAGAACGGAAAGAAAAATTGAAATGGATGTTCAATTAAGTGTAGCCACCTCGGCAGACCAATTGTCTAATTTCGCCAAACATTTACGGGAAGAAATAGCCAAAGAAACCAGTGTATTAAATCAATTTGTGTTTATATCAGAATCAGGAAAACAATTTCATGTGATTCATGTAGAATGTTTTGTATCCATGGAAATTAGTTTAGAGACCTTTCTAATGCTTAGAGAAAAATTAAATTTAGCAGCAGTGGCTTATGCCAATCAATATCAAATCAATTTTGCTGAAAAAGCGTAGTGCTTGTTAGTAGGATGAATTATAAACTGGCCTTTAAAGACACTAAGAAAGTTTTTATATCCTTTAAACTATTTAATAAAGAAAGGTCCTTATCTGCTTTTTCTTTATTATTTTTCAAATAATTTTTTGCGCCTTCGATAGAGTATTTTTTCTCTCTTAGTAGATAATAAATCTGTTTTAAAAATTCAATATCTTGCGCCCTAAACAATCGATCTCCTTTTCTTGTTTTTCTAGGCTGCAATTGTTTAAATTCTTTTTCCCAATACCTAATGAGTGAGGTATTGACATTAAACCAAACAGCCACTTCTCCAATGGGGTAATATAATTTTTTTATCAATTCTTCCGCTGCGGGTACTTGTAAACTATTGATTTCTGCATCCATGGAAGCAAAGGATTTTCTACCTCTTTTTTGTAACTGATTATTTTTACTAAAAGACATAGGCGCTCTTGAAACAGTAGGCAGACTGTCTTCGTTAAGCATTGACGGGGACGATGCTACTGGGGCTTTGTATACAGTCAATTTTTCTTTGGGTGCTTTAATGGTCACAGTAGTAGCTGTTTCCAAACCAAATAAATCTAATTGATGCAAGTGTTTTGCCATAGCTCAAAGTTAGGGCAGATTTAATATTAACTTGTTCTTGCAAATGATTGGTGGATAAATTGTTAAGTATGCAGTAAATTTGCCTATGCGCCTATTCATTTTAACAGAAACCAATTTTAGTCATCCTTCTGAGCTCATCTATCAAAAAGTGTTGGATATCATTGAACTAGGCACCCATTCGGCACATTTACACTTTTATATTGTGGGCAATCAAATACCATTGACACATCAGGATTTGTACACCAATTATAGCAATTTGACTATTTTAAAAAAGCACCAAGCCGAAAAATTGATTGGTGAAGTGACCAATGCCATTGTCATTCATTTTGGCGCGGAATTAAAGGGAAGTAAACAGTTTCCTCATTATTTTATACCATTGACAGATCCTGCTTTGATTCCGCATGCGTCTTGGTGGTCAAAATGGAAGCAACGTAAACTATTTAAGCAATATCTAAAAAATGCAGTAGCTAGTTTTTGCATCAACGATTGGTCCATTGATAGTTTAAAAAAAGGTTATCCTTCTTTTGCTAATAAATTTCAAGAAGCCTGGCTGCCTGTTTCCTTGTTGCCTAAATTAGAATGGGTAGATTTGTCTGCAACTAGAGAGGCAATCACAGAAAGCAATAATTATTTTTTAATTTTTCTTCCTTTAGAAAATCTAGTGAATACCTTAAAAGAATTTTCTATTTTTAAGAAATGGCAACAAACCACGATGTCTTTGTTGGTGGTGGTAGATGGTGTAGCAGCTTTGGAAGAAGCGCGTCAAATAATAAAGGGATATAAATACAAGGAGGATATTGTATTTAAAACCAGCACAGAATTAAAAATTGAATGGCTGGCTGCATCCTATGCAATTTTAATGGATGCCATTGATTATGACAAAACAAGTATTATTGAATGGGCCATTCATTATGAGATTCCTTTACTTTTCAATCAAATCCAGTCGCAGCCAGATTCTTGGCTAAAAGCCGGCGAGGTTTTTTTATTTTCAGAAAAGATGGCGCTTTCTAATCATTTTAAAATGTATTACAAAGACGAAATGTATCGACAAGCCCGCGCCAAAATGGGCAAAGAGTGGTTATTAGAAATGACTGAACAAAGGAATTTAAATCATTTTATAAAAATCCCCCTAGACTTGAAGAGTTAGCTATTTTTATTTAATTAAATTGTATTTTTGCTTTTCAAATTTTTATTATGCATCAATCTACCATTCAGGTTCAAATAGGTCTTGACGATCAAAAGATCCCACAAAATATTAAATGGTCTGCTTCGGACAGTACGGCCACTGAAGCGCAAGAAGCGCGTGCCATGATGCTTACCTTCTGGGACCCCACAGACAAAACAGCGCTCCGTATTGACTTATGGACCAAAGATATGATGGTAGATGAAATGGCAGATTTCTTTTATCAAAATTTAATGGGCATGAGCGATGCTTATTTAAGAGCCACCCAAGATGAAAATTTATCCAATGAGTTCAAAGAATTTGCAAAAACATTTTATAAAAAATTTAGAGAAAGTCAGCTTTCGCAAAATACAAAATAACCTATAATGAGTTTAGAAACAGATGTAATGTCTTTGTTAAAAGACGCCATGAAAAATAAAGATGAAGCCTTGCTTCGTGGATTAAGAGCTATCAAAGCAGAAATCATCAAAGCCAAAACTGAACCAGGTGCTAATGGAGAAATCTCTGCTGATACCGAAATGAAATTGTTGCAAAAACTTGTTAAATCACGCAAAGATTCTTTAACCATTTTTGAACAACAAAACAGACCCGACTTAGCTATAAAAGAAGCGGAAGAGATTGCTGTGATTGAAAAATTCTTGCCAGCGCAAATGAGTGAAGAAGCAGTGAAAGCAGCTGTTCAAGCCATTATTACACAAGTGGGCGCAGCAGGTCCACAAGATTTAGGGAAAGTGATGGGCATGGCCACCAAACAATTGGCTGGGCAAGCAGATGGTAAAGTCATATCGGCCATTGCAAAAGAATTATTAAGCCATTAATATATGTGGTTAGATATTTTTACGGGCACCCTATTAATCATTGCAATTTTAAAAGGCTACAAGAATGGTTTTATAAGAGCATTGATTTCTTTTTTCTCCTTATTCATTGGATTGGTGCTAGCCTTTCAATTTGCAGGCTGGGTGGCTGGGCAATTAAAAGAACATACTAAAATTGCTTCTCACTGGTTGCCCTTTATATCTTTTTTGATTGTACTCATTTTAGTTTTGATTGTTTTAAAATGGATCGCCAGCTTCTTACAACAAACTGCTGAATGGCTGCTATTAGGCTGGTTAAACAAACTATTGGGCATTGTACTTTATGGTTTTATTTATTTTACTATGCTTAGTGCAGTAGTTTATTTTTTACAAATTTTAGGGGTGATAGAAGCGGCAAAAATGAAGTCTACTTATGCCTATCCATGGCTTCAAAAATGGTGGCCTTATTGCATGGAGAAAATTTCCGTCTGGCTTCCGTCCATTAAAAGCACTTTAACTACCTTCTCCAATCCTTTTAACTTGTAATATTTGACTAGAACCTATTGATTTAGAATAAATTACTAAATTGTTAAGGTTTAATGAAATATATTATAAGTCAATCGCTTCGCAGCTTCTTTATTATGAATTAAGTATCTTTATCCAAATGGGTAGGCTTGCTGTACCTATATTTTTGTAAACTAATGTTGCAAAGCGCTAAAGAATATGGATTACGAAATCAAAAAAGACGACAAATTTGAATATTTAGAAGTTGGCGAAGGAGAGACCCTGATGCTTTTTCATGGATTATTTGGCGCCTTAAGTAATTTCTCAGATTTAATTGAAAAGTTTAGAGGTACCCACAAAGTGGTAGTGCCTTTATTGCCCTTATTTGATTTAGATCTTTTACATACCAGTGTATCTGGTTTAGCAAAACATGTTACCCAATTTATAGAGCACAAAGGGTACCATCAAATTCATTTACTAGGTAACTCGCTTGGAGGGCATGTGGCCTTGGTCTATGTTTTGAAAAATCCTGAAAAAGTAAAATCCTTGACTTTAACTGGAAGTAGTGGTTTATTTGAAAATGCCATGGGCGACTCTTATCCAAAAAGAGGGGACTATGAATACATTAAAAATAAAACTGCGCAAACTTTTTATGATCCTGCCATGGCTACACCTGCTTTGGTTGATGAAGTTTTTGAAATTACGCGCAATAGAATAAAAGTGATTAAAATTATTGCGCTCGCCAAAAGTGCCATTAGAAATAATTTAGGAGATGAGTTGAAGGAAATTAAACAACCCACTTTATTGATCTGGGGTAAAAATGATATTGTCACACCTCCCTTTGTAGCAGAAGAGTTTCACAAATTGATTTCAAGTAGTGAATTGCATTTTATTGACAAATGCGGTCATGCCCCAATGATGGAAGTGCCGGATGAATTTAATTCAATACTTGAAAAATTTCTGAACGCCTTACCAAAATAATTTTCAATGCTAGCCAAAGACATTACTACACAAGGTTATCCTATGCTTCGTTTAGAAGATACAGCAGCATTTGTTTTAAAATGTATGGAGGACTTTGAAGTGCAGCATTTGCCAGTAGTTAAAGACGAGTATTACATTGGACTGGTCAATAAGGAGGCCATTTTAGACCTAGAGGCCAAACAGACCATTGCGCATTTGATTGAGCCAATCTCTCGTTTTTGCATCAATGGTACTGCTCATTTTTTAACGGCTTTGCATTTATTTTCCAAACATCAATTGACTTTATTGCCTGTACTCAATGAGCAACAGGAATGTATTGGTGTAATTCCTCAAAAAAACTTAAATGATCAATTGGCGCAATTTTTAGGATTGGATCAACCAGGGGCCATTATTGTATTGTCCATCTTGCCCCTTCAATATTCTTTGGCAGAAATGAGCCGCTTGGTTGAAACAAACAATGCTCAAATTGTTCAATTGAATTCCTATTTTGATGAAACTAATGGTGCCATGGTCATCACCATAAAATTAAATAGAGAAGAAGCTGCTGCGGTCATTGCTACTTTTCAAAGGTACGATTATCAAGTACTTCATTATTTTGGCAAATCTCCATTGAACAATGACCTAGAGGACCACTACCATCATTTAATGAATTATTTAGATGTTTAAAATAAATAAACATGCTTTCTTTTTAATTATTCTTTTTTGCTTTTTTACAGAATGTATGCAGGCACAAATTAAGATTGCCGCCATTGAGATTGAAGGGAATAAAAAAACTAAGGATTATATTGTTTTAAGAGAATTGCCTTTTCATGTTGGGGACATTATTGCCAAAGATTCCTTGGCCTTTTACAATAACCTTGCAGAAGAACAGCTCATTAACACTTCCATGTTTATTGATGTGGCAGTTAGCTCAAGTAACCTAGACAGCCTAAGTTGTCGTATTAAAATTTCCTTAAAAGAAAGGTGGTACTTTTTCCCCATTCCTACTTTTAAATGGGCAGATAGAAATTTTAGTCAGTGGTGGAATCAACAGCACGCAAGCCTCGAACGGGTGAATTACGGAATAACTTTAAGAGAAAGTAATTTTACAGGCAAGAATGACAATTTAACAATTGGATTTATTGCGGGTTATACACAACAAGCCGTTCTGAGGTATCAGTTTCCTTATTTTGACAAGCAATTAAAATATCGGATTGGCTTTGGCATCCAATATTATACTCAAAAAGAAATCAATACCTCTACGAGCTTTGACAAACAAATATTTTACAAAACAGATGCGGTCATACAAAAAGGTTATCGTTACAACCTCAATATATTGTATCGTCCCAATTTATTTGAAAGACATAATTTTCAAATTGGGGTTGGACAAAATGAAATTTCAGATTCTGCATTTTTTATACAACCGGCATTTTTACCTACCTTAAGTAAATCTTTTAATTACATAGATTTTTTATTTTCTTATTCCAAAATAAAATTTGATTACAATGCTTATCCAACCAACGGGGGGGCTACAGAATTTGCTGCTTACCATCGTTTTTCAGAAAGAAGTAATTTAAGTTCATTTCAATTTAGAAAAATAATAGCGCGCCCTTTATCTCATGCTAGTTTTGTTTTTTTTGAGTCCAACACGCAAATTAAATTTTTACCCAATCACAATTATATAGATGGCAGATTAATGGGCTATGGCAATTTACAAATGAATGGGTTGGAATATTATGTGGTGGATGGCAATGCGGGTAGTTTGTTTAGAGCAGAATGGCACCATGCACTAGGCAGCTTTACGGTTAAAAATTTAATTGCTAAAAAAATATTGCCAGAAGTCAAATATAGGTTTTGGTTCAAAGCTTTTACCAATCTTGGGTATGTGTATTCGGACAGGCCCATCAACTATTCTAAGCTTTCTAATACCCTTTTAAGAACGGCAGGAGTAGGGATCGACATCATAAGTATCTATGATTTTGTATTAAAAATTGATTACAGTGTGAATCAGCTTGGAGACAAAGGGTTATATTTGCATGCAGGAAT
>Ga0209829_10000466_pt1 | contig 37339 bp, 39 predicted proteins | sample C_140205_EF_Meta_FD_187311 | JGI IMG/M metagenome (GOLD analysis project Ga0209829, IMG submission 187311) | Freshwater microbial communities from Lake Croche, Canada to study carbon cycling - C_140205_EF_MetaG (SPAdes) (version 2) | ecosystem: Environmental > Aquatic > Freshwater > Lake... | reverse complement strand
GCTTCCTGTGGCGTGGGCGGGATCATCAAAGCCCCAGTGAAAGCGGTGAAGCTGACCGGGGAACATGGGGCAGGCCTGATCGGCATTGCCGCAGACGGTGATCACGGTGTCAACGGGACGGTTTAGGAACTCATCCATGTGTTTGGAGTGGTGGGCCGAGATGTCGATGCCTATTTCCTTGAGGACTTCGCTGGACTTCGGGTGAACATAGCCAGCAGGCTTGGAGCCAGCGCTAGCTACTTCGATGAGATCGCCTGCAGCGGCACGGAGGATGCCTTCGGCAAGATGGCTGCGGCAGGAGTTGCCGGTGCAGAGAATGAGGATGAGAGGTTTGTTGCTCATGGTTTTGGTTTGGTTGGTGATTATTGAAGGGAAGCAAGATAGCGTTCGGCGTCGATGGCTGCTGCGCATCCCATTCCTGCCGCGGTAATGGCTTGGCGGTAAACGGAGTCAGCGCAGTCTCCTGCGGCGAAGACACCGGGGGCATTTGTCCGGCTGCCTTCGTGCAAGGTGATGTATCCGGCATCGGTCATCTCCAACTGCCCCTTGAAGATCTGGGTGTTTGGAGAGTGGCCGATGGCAACGAAGACTCCGGCACAGTCCATTGTACTGGCTTCACCGGTCACGACGTTCTTGAGGCGAACACCCGTCACTTTTTCCTGGGTGACATCGAGGACTTCCTCGACGACGGAGTTCCATACCATCGTGATCTTGGGATTGGCGAGAGTGCGATCAGCCATGATCTTGGATGCACGCAAGGTATCCCTCCGGTGAATCAGATAGACCTGTGATGCAAAGCGGGTGAGGTAGCTGGCTTCTTCGCATGCCGAGTCGCCACCGCCGACCACCACAAGAGGCTTGTTTCGGAAAATAGGCAGAGCACCGTCACAGGTAGCGCAATAGGTCACTCCCTTGTTCTCAAGTTCATGCTCCCCGGCAACTCCCAGATGCCGGTGTCCGGCTCCTACCGATACGATGATGCTCTTGGCCTCAATGACTTTGCCCTCAACGGAGAGTTTCAATGGAGAAGATGAAAAATCGACCGAATCCACCTTGCTCAGGTACTGGACTCGGGTGCCGAAACGCGTGGCCTGCTCCTGCATCTCCATCATGAGGGCCGTTCCCTCAATGCCGTTGTGGAATCCGGGGAAGTTTTCGACGCTGGAAGTTGTGGTGAGCAGGCCGCCGGGCTGTTGCCCGGTGATGAGGAGGGGGTTGAGGTTAGCCCGTGCCGTGTAGATGGCTGCGGTCCATCCGGCACAGCCGGAACCGATGATGACGACCTGCTCCATAGTAGGATGAATTAAAGAGCTGGGGCCTAGCAGCAACCGGTCCCGCTGCAGCAGGAGCCCTCGTCATTGCTTGCATCTTCCTTGGCTGGAGGGAGGCAAATATCCTTGGCCATGCAGTCGGTGTGCTTGGTGCCAAGATGGAAGAGCAGCGCATCGGAGGAAGAAGTAATGGACTCGACTGGGAACTGCGAGATCAGGCCATCCTCGTATTCGATTTCCACAGGAAGATCGTCAGCACCGATAATCGATGCCGCGCGATCGATCACGAGTGCCAGTTTGCCTGCGGTGAAGCGATGATCCACATCATCAGCCACCCAGGCCTGAAGGCTCAGTGTTGAGACCTTACGAACCGTTGCGCCGCAATCGAGGAATGTCTTGTCCACACGTCCCACCTCGGTGATGTGTGCGTGGACCGGAATCATGCCGCCGTCAGGAAGCACGTACTGGAGATGGTGGTTAGGGTAGTGGTGGAGAGTTTCGAGGAGTTCGGATGTTTTCATGGGATGAGAGATTGGGTGATAGAACGATATCGAAAAGCGGACAAGGGATCAGCAGGTGCAGGTACGTTGTGCCTCGCGGGTCGCGCTGATCAGGTCGATGCATCGGAAGAAGTCGGCGAAGCAGGGGCAGGCGATCTGGTAGTAGACATTCAGGCCGCGCTTCTCGCAGACGAGAAGTCCTGCCTTCTTCATGACCGACAAATGCTTTGAGAGGGTGGTTACATCGCATCCGGCCATGGCGGTTAGGTCGTTCACGCATTGTTCACCCTGCATCAGCGCCTCCATGACGAGGAGCCGTGTCGGATGAGCCATCGCCTTCACGACAAGGGAGCGCTCGCTTGCACAGGCCTGTAGCGCAGGGAGGGAAAGAATCCGCTTCGGCGTTTTCGACATGGTGAGTGCTTTGACTCTGTTTGCTTGCATGGTCACTATTTGGCAAAATCGCCAAATAGTGCGAACTCGTCAAGAGCCGATCGCTGAAAGGCTTTACTCGATCCTCCATCGCCTGTTGCCGCAACTTGCCTCACGGTAAGCTGCGGCGCCCTGCAGGTCAGGGAGATACCGGGTCTGCCGCGCTCGTTCCCGCGAGCTTGCTCCACGATTACCTATCTCCCCTACCCAATCTTCCTATCGAAGAAGAGCGACCATTTCTCGCGTCGCCTGCTCCATCCCAACAACGAGAGCTCGGGAGACAATCGAGTGGCCAATGTTCAGCTCCACAAGGTTGGGAATGGAAAGGATCGGCGCCACGTTGACGTAGTTCAGGCCATGGCCGGCATTCACTTGGATTCCGGAATCGGAGGCAAGCCGAGCTGCCTCAATCAAGCGGCTTAGCTCCGCATCGCGAGCAGTTCCGGAGGCCTCGGCATATGCTCCGGTATGGAGCTCGACCACGGGGGCGCGAAGTGATGCGGCGGCAGCAATCTGAGCGAGATCTGGATCGATGAAGAGGCTGACGCGGATGCCCGCATCACGCATCGCATGCAGTGTTGGCTCCAGAGCGACGCGGTGGGCGATGCAGTCCAGACCTCCCTCGGTTGTCACCTCTTCGCGTGACTCGGGGACTAGGCAGATATCCTCAGGCAGTACCTTCAAGGCAATTGCCACGATTTCGGGGGAGTTCCCCATCTCGAGGTTGAGTTTGGTTGATATCGATTCCTTAAGTCGGAAAATATCGCGATCCACGACATGGCGCCGATCTTGGCGCAGGTGGGCGGTGATACCGATTGCACCTCCCCGCTCAGCGGCCAGGGCCGCTTCCACGGGGTCGGGTTCGACGTTGATCGAGGAGGCGTTACGCGCGTAGCGCGCCTGCCGCACGGTGGCGACATGGTCTATATTGACGCCGAGCACCGCTGACATGTCGATGGGATCCCTTGGCCTGCCTAGTGTCTGAAGTGGCGGGTGCCGGTGAAGACCATGGCCACACCACGCTCGTTGGCAGCGGCGATGACCTCAGGGTCACGTACGGAGCCGCCCGGCTGAATGGCTGCAGAGGCTCCGGCTTCTGCGGCGGCGATGAGGCCGTCAGGGAAGGGGAAGAACGCATCGCTGCACACCACACTCCCCTTGAGGGAGAGGCCGGCCTCGCCTGCCTTCCAGACGGCAATACGGGAGGAATCGACCCGCGACATCTGACCGGCACCGATGCCGAGCGTGCGGTCCTTGCCAGCATAGACGATGGCGTTGCTCTTCACATGCTTGACGACCTTCCAGCCGAATTCCATCGCCTCGATCTCATCCTTGGTTGGGGGACGGCTTGAGACGACGTGATGCTCGATGCTTCCGGCCCCCTCCTTGGGGCTGACGTCGGCATCTTGAACGAGGAGGCCTCCGATGACGGAACGGATGTCGCGGTCGGTGGCGGGAATCTCCTGAAGTAGGCGCATGAGGCGGAGGTTCTTCTTTTTCTGAAGCAGGGCGCGGGCATCGGCCGTGAACTCCGGGGCAATGATCACTTCGCTGAAAATCTCGGAGATGGCGCGTGCCAGGGCCTCGTCGATGGGGCGGTTCGCGATAATGATACCACCGAAGGGGGCGGCGCGATCAGTGGCGAAGGCCTTCTCCCACGCTTCGGTAAGATTCCCGTCGTTAGCGACGCTCCCCACGCCGCAGGGATTGGTGTGCTTGAGGATGGCGACGGTCGGCTTGGAAAACTCGCTGATGAGGCGGGTCGCCGCCGTGATATCGAGGATATTGTTAAAGGAGAGTTCCTTGCCGTGGAGCTTCTCGAAGTAGTCGAAGAAGTTGCCGTAGAGTTCGGCTTCCTGGTGGGGGTTCTCACCGTAGCGAAGGCGTCCGGCAAGAGGGAACTCGAGGGAGAGGGATTCGCCCGGAGCACTCTCGTTATCGAGGTAGGAGCTGATGGCGCGGTCGTAGGCGCCGGTGGTCGAGAAGGCCTTCACCGCAAGCCGGGCGCGAAGTTCGGGGGTCGTTGCCCCGTTGCCGAGTTTCATGGCCTCCAGGATGCGCGGGTAGTCGGCCGGATCGACCACGACCGTGACGGAGCGGTGGTTCTTGGATCCGCTGCGGATCATGGAGGGGCCGCCGATATCGATCTGCTCAATGGCCTCTTCCAGAGTGACACCCTTCTTGGCGACAGTCTCTTCGAAGGGGTAGAGGTTCACGCAGACCAAGTCGATCGGGAGGATGCCGTGCTCGGCGGCCTGGGCCTGGTGCTTCGCATCATCGCGGAGAAAGAGCAGTCCGCCGTGGACCTTCGGGATGAGTGTCTTCACTCGACCATCCATCATCTCGGGGAAGCCGGTGTAGTCGGAGATTTCACGGACAGGAATGCCGGCCGCGGCGATCGCCTTGGCCGTGCCGCCGGTGGAGAGGAGTTCGACGCCGTGCTCGGAGAGTCCGCGGGCGAAGTCGATGAGGCCGGTCTTGTCAGAAACCGAGAGGAGGGCGCGTTGGATTTTCATGCTGGAAATGTCGGATGGATCACACTTCTTGGGAAGAATGGGTGAACTGGAGGCGGTAGAGATTGGAGTAAAGCTCCGAAGAATTCAACAGTTCGGCATGGGTGCCGGTGGCGACGACCTGACCCTGGTCCATGACGACGATCATGTCGCTGCCCAGCACCGTGGAAAGGCGGTGGGCGATGGCGATGACGGTGCGCCCCTTGGAGAGCTCCTCAAGGGCCGACTGGATCATCCTTTCGGATTCGGAGTCGAGGGCGGAGGTCGCCTCGTCCAGCAGGAGGATCGGGGCTGCCTTGAGGAGGGCGCGGGCGATGGCGAGGCGCTGCTGTTGGCCGCCGGAGAGAAGGCACCCCTTGTCCCCGACGACGGTCTCGTAGCCCTGCGGCTGGGCGAGGATGAAGTCGTGGGCGTAAGCGAGTCGGGCAGCCTCTTCGATCTCCTCCTTGGTTGCGTCGAGGCGGCCGAAGCGGATGTTTTCATAGATCGAATCGTGAAAGAGGAAGCTCTCCTGGGTGACGATGCCGATCTGCTCTCGCAGTGAGTCCAAAGTGAGGTCACGGAGATCGTGGCCGTCGATCATGACGCGTCCCTGCTGCGGATCATAAAAGCGGAGTAGGAGGGCGAGGATCGTGCTCTTGCCTGCTCCGCTGGCCCCAACGAGCGCGACCTTCTGGCCTGGTTCAATGACGAGGCTGATGCCGGTGACGGCGTTCTCCTCGTGACCGGGTGTACCGTAGGAGAAGTTGACCCCCTCGAAGGAGAGGTGGCCTCGTGCCGTGCCGAGAGGGCGTGCACCGGGCAGGTCGTGGATGGTCGGGTGGGTGGCCAGTAGATCCAGAATGCTTGTTGCCGCACCGAGGCAGTTCTGGATGATCACGTGCATCTTGCTGATGTTCTTGATCGGGTCGTAGAGCAGGAACATGCCGCCCAGCAGGGCGATGAAGCTGCCGACGCTGAGGTGGGCGAAATAGACGTAGAAGAGGGCCAGCGAGACACCGAAGGCGGCGACGGTCTCGATCATCGGCTGCACGATGGCGCCGCTCTTGCTGGCATTCATGCTGGCGCGGAACTGCTCCTCGCTCGATTTGTCGAAGAGCCGGAGTTGGAAGGTCTCTCGGGCAAAGGACTTGATGATGCGGATCCCCGCGAAGGACTCCTGAAGGATGACCGCCATCACGCCAGCTTCGTTCTGCATCGAACGTGAGGCCTTGCGGACGCGGCGGCCGTAGACGATCACCGGAACCAGGCAAGCGGGGAAGAGGACGAGTGAGAAGAGGGTGAACTTCCAGTCGATGTAGAGCAGCGCGAGGATGGCGCCTAGTGCTGTCAGCGGCTGCTTCACGAGGTCGCCGACAATCGTGACCAGTGACTGCTGCGCCACCATCGTGTCATTCAGGACGCGTGAGAGGAGGCGGCCGGACTGCGATTTGTTGAAGAAGTCGAGCGACTGACCCATCAGGTGGCCAAAGACGCGGCGGCGCATATCACGCAGCGCCCGCAGGCTGACCCAGGTGAGGCAGTAGACGTTTGCGTAGGAAAGCAGACTGCGCAGAATCATGACTCCGGGGATGAGTAGGGCCATCCAGAGGAAGGCATCGATCTTGGGCCCCTGTCCGATGGCGGCCCCCTTCATGATGTCGGTCTGGCTGAACTTCCCTTGGAACGCCGTGTCGCCGATCTTGCGGATCAGCAGGAGCATGGAGCTGTTCACGGCGGCGAAGCCGATGCCAGCCAGCAATCCCAGCACGATGCGCTTCTTATAGGGAGCAAGATAGACGACAAGCTCCTGAAGAGGTCCCCAGCTCTCAGGGAGGAATCGGGAGAGGAAAAATCTCTGGCCGTGCTTCAGGTGCAGCTGTGGGTGCGGATTCTGCGATTGGGACATGAGCCTACAACCCTACATGGGGAGGTGGGTGGGTGAGAGGAAAAAACCGGCTTCTCCACGGACCCAGGCCCCGTAGAGTTGAAGAAGCTCTGATCCTGCGGCCACCCAGAGGAGCGCGCCCAGCGCCAAGTAAGGGCCGAAGGGGATGCGGCCCCCTGAGCGACCGCGTGTCGCAGCTATCATCGTCAGGCCGATCACGGCGCCGATCATCGATCCTGCAAAGAGGGAGAAGAACACCCCCTTCCACCCAAGGAAGGCTCCGATGCAGGCAAGAAATTTCACATCGCCGAATCCCATGGCCTCGCGCGGCAGAACCACCTCGCTCACCTCGGCACGAATCGGCATCGCATCTTGCAGGTCAGCGATTGTCCACTCCTTGGCGCCATAACGAACGACTGAGCACTCGATGGTGAGGGTTCCCTTCTCGAGCTTCTCCCCATCGATCTCCAGCCAGCTGCAGGTGGCCTCCACGCAATCGCTCTCCCGGTAAAAAAACTCGGCAAGAGGCACGCTCTCCTCCCCCAGTTTGAGGATCGGCTCGGCATCGCTGCCGGTGATCTCAAAGGGCATGGAGAGTTCTGGTTTGATCCGGCGCTTGCCGAAGACCAGCTTGCCAAGCTCCACCACTCCCCAGAGTACAAAGTAACCGGTGGCTGCCCCCGAGGCCGAGAGCAGCAGCCCTTCCCACCAGACTGAAGCTCCTAGAAGTTGAGGGAGCAACATGGCGCAGAGGAGCCCCGCGGCCGTTCCGCCCAAGGTGATCTCGTCTGGAATGATCAGGTGGTCGAAGTCGATGAAGGTCGCCGCCACCAGCAGGGAGAGGAAGATCCAGAGGAGGGGAGCTATCGGGAGACCGAAGCGCCCCCAAGCCAGCAGGTAGAGCCCCGCGGTGAGCAACTCGACCAGCGGGTAGCGGATCGCAATCGGCATGGCGCAGCCGGAGCAGCGCCCCCGGAGAAGCACCCAACTGGCGACCGGGAGATTCTCATGCCAGGGGATCGTCTTTCCGCATCCAGGGCAGAAAGAGCGACGGGGATTGAGCAGTGAGATGCCCCGGGGCAGGCGGTGGATCACCGCATTCAGGAAAGAGCCGGTGACCAGCCCCAGCAGGCAGACTGATATCCAGGAAACGAGAGCCAAAGGCTGGTTGCTCAAGAAGGGTCAGGAACGGATCAGGAATGATCAGGGAGTCCGCTTACTCCCTGGGGAGGCGCTCCTCGATGATTTCGCAGAGGACGTGAAGGAGAAACTGTTGTGCCTCCTGGATCCGCGCCGTCTCGATGCCTGGGACAATCAGTTCAATGTCGGCCGCACCCTTGGTGAAGCCTCCTCCTTTACCAAGGAAGGCGATGGTCTTCACCCCGCGGCGGCGGGCTTCCTCAAGTGCCGCTAGGATATTGCGCGACTTGCCGCTCGTGGTGATCACGATGAGGACATCGCCGGCTTTTCCAAAGGCCGCCACTTGGCGTGCAAAGACCTCGGTGAAATCGTAGTCATTGCCGATCGCGGTCAGCAGTCCCGCATCCACCGTGAAGGCCATGGCCGGGTAGGGGCGACGGTCTTCCTTGAAGCGGCAGGTGAATTCGGTCGCCAGGTGGGCACTGTCGCTGGCGCTGCCGCCATTCCCGCAGAACATCAGCTTGTTACCCGCGAGGAGGGCATCCCCTGCAAGGGCGGCGGCCCGCTCCAAGTCGGCCTGCAACGGCGGCAGGGCGAGCAGGACTTCTTCGAGGGATTTCAGGGAGCTTTGGAACTGGCTCATGTGGGGGACATTGGTCAGGTGAGGGGCCGAGCGTCAAGAGTGGCATGGATGAATTGGGCTGGCAGAATTCGACGGGCCCAAGGTGCATTGACACCATGCAGGCCAACCGCTTTGATCGCTTTCTCATGAGCCACCAGATCGCAGCTCTCTTTTGCCGATGCCGGCATGCCGCCTTGGCCCTTCTTGTGTGGGCCTTTGTGTTCCTGATCAGCGGATGCGCCGCCCCCGAGCCACCTCAGGTGAAGCTTGAGAAAGCGAACATCCTCCCTCTGGCCATCGACCCACACTTTGTTTTCCGGAAGAAAACCCAGTTCCTGAACGACCCCAAGACCTTCATCAATAGCGGACCACAGAATGAAGCCATCAACTTTGAGCGCCGCTACTACATGTGGCCAGCCACGACCCAGCTCGACCAGGCTGATCTGCGTGGTAATTATCTCAACTTCTACTGGTGGAACCATGGCGAGCCCGCCGATGTCACCGTACGCTTGGAATACCGGCAGGCCAACTTGGGGAATTTCGTGATGGCTCGTGAAAAGAGCTACGTCTCAGCCACGGGCTCGAAGAAAACCCAGTTCACCATCGTCGGTGACGATTACCTTGAGAACGGCCCCATCACGAACTGGCGCGCCCTCCTCATTGTCGATGGCAAGATCGTTGGCCTGGCCCAGTCGTATCTCTGGAAATAAACCCCGCACGCTCATGCTCCCCTCGATCGAAAAACTCCTCACCCTCCAAGACCGCGACCAGAAGCTGAAAGCCGTCCTTACGGAAATCGCGGCACTGCCCGGCGAAAAGGCCGCCCGCGACCGTGAACTGAAGGCCGCCGACGACCGCCTGGAAGCCGCCCGCACACGTCAGCGCGAGATCGAGGTCGAGCGTAAGAAACTTGAAGTCGAGGTCAAGGCCAAGCAGGACCAGATCGCCCGCTACAAGAACCAGCAGCTCGAGACCCGCAAGAACGAGGAGTTCTCCGCCCTCAAGCACGAGATCGAAGGTGCCGAGAAAGTCATCATTGAGCTCGAAGATCGCGAGCTTGTCCTGATGGAGGAAGCCGAGGCCCTCAAGCCGAACTTACTGGCCGCCCAAGAGGCCCATGCTGCGGAAAAGAAAAAAGTCGAGTTACACATGGTCTCTCTGGAGTCCCGCCGTGAGAATCTGGGCGCACGTCAGAAAGAGCTCGAAAGCGAGCGTCCGGCTTTCACCGAAGGCATTGAGGAGGATCTCCTCGACCGCTACAACCGCCTCTTTAAGAGCAAGGGAGGCCTGGCCCTCGTTACGGTCGAGCACGAAGTCTGCACCGGTTGCCACATGAAGGTGACCCACCAAGCCATCCTTGAGGTGAAGGCAGAGAAAGAGATTATTGGTTGCCCGCAGTGTGGGCGCATCCTCTTCGAACCCCAGTAAACGCCACCAAACGGTGGAGAGTGAAAGTGGAAAGTGAAAAGCGGAGAAGTTAAAAGGGGCAGAACGTCAATCCCTTACAGTGTGGACCCAGAGACGCTTTGATCACATCGGAGCCTGGCTCCCAATCAAGTGAGTGCGCTTCTAAGGCCTGTGGGGACTGCGGCAAAAAACTTTTCACCTTCTTACGTTTTAACGTTTCACCCTTTTCACTTCCAGACCTCGACTTTCCTCATCGCCGAGCCTAAATTCTTACTCCTGTGAGCTACCGCGTCTTCGCCCGAAAATACCGTCCGCAGCTCTTTGAAGAGGTCGTGGGGCAGGAGCACATTACCCGCACCCTGCAGAATGCCATCAAGGGAAGCCGTCTGGCCCAAGCCTATCTCTTCGTCGGACCGCGCGGCGTCGGCAAAACCTCCACCGCCCGCATCCTCGCCAAGGCACTGAATTGCCAGTCGAGTAAGGATGGTCCGACCGACAATCCCTGCGGGACCTGCGATGCCTGCATCGAGATTGCAGAGGGACGCAGTCTGGACGTTCTGGAGATCGATGGTGCCAGCAACAACAGCGTGGAGAGCATTCGGACACTCCGCGAAAACGCCGCTTACGCTCCGGCTCGTGGCCCCTATAAGGTCTACCTGATCGATGAGGTGCACATGCTCACGACGGCGGCGTTCAACGCCCTGCTCAAGACACTTGAGGAGCCTCCCGAGCATGTGAAGTTCCTTTTCGCCACGACCGAGGCGCAGAAAGTACCTGCCACCATTCTGAGCCGGTGCCAGCGTTTCGATCTGCGGAGGCTTACGCCCGATCTGATCGCCGCACACCTCCTCTACATCGCCGGCAAAGAAGAGATAGCGCTCGACCAGGGGGCGGCCGATGCACTTGCCCGAGGTGCCGACGGCGCCCTGCGCGACGCCGAATCGATGTTTGACCAGGTCATCGCCTTCTGCGGCACGACGATCACTGCCACCGATGTCCACAATGTCTTTGGTTTCACCCCGCGGGAGACCGTGATCGACCTCGGTCACGCTCTCATTGCCCGTGACACACCGGCCGCGCTCGCCCTGGTGAAGTCTCAGGCCGATGCGGGCAAGGACCTCTCCCGCCTGCTCGGTGACCTGGTCGGGTTGCTGCGCGATATCCTGATCTGCAAGGTCCACCCGCCGCAGGCGGAGACCGACGAATCCCTACTTGGCGACGCCGTCAGCCAAGAGAAACTGCTCGTCCTGCTGGACCACTTCGGAGAGGCGGAGGGACGCTTGCGCTGGGCCACGGACAAGAAGCTCCAGCTCGATGTGGCCCTGATCAAGGCGGTGCATCTGCTGGAGGAGGCCAGCCTGAGCGATGTCCTCGATGCCCTGAGTGCCCTCCGTGGCGGAGCTCCGCTGCCTGAGCGCCCAGCATCGAGAATCCCTGCCCGCCCTGAGCCTACCCCTTCACCCGCAGCGCCACTCGCCCGCACGGTGACGGCACCTGCACCATCGTCAGCAGCACCCGCATCACCAACGGTACCCACGTCGACGGCATTCTCCGAAGAGAAACTTGCCTCCGTGGAGGTGCCTGTAGAGACACCGACCCCGGAGCCTGCCGCAGAAGATTTCACCTCCCTCTCTCCGATCGTTGATTCCCCATTCCCATCATCTAATGCACCCTCGGATTCAGATCCTTGGCAGACCGTGGCGATGGCCTTGGCCTCGGACTCTCCGTTAAAATTCGGATGGGTGGAGGATGGCCGTCTCGTGGAGCGCGCGGGCAATACCCTCATCGTGGAGTTCCCTCCGTCGCTTCAGCCGCAGAGTCAGACGCTCTTCTGGCCTCAGGCTGTGAAAAAGATCGAGGAGCAGCTCTCCACGCTGCTCGGAGAGAGGATCCTCTTTGATGCCCGTTTCACTGGCGTGGAGCCCCCGCCACTTGAGCCGGAACCTCCGCGCGCACCGGCGCCTGTCGCACCGAAGCCAGCTCCATCCGCCACCTCGGCGCCTGCAGCCAAGCCTGAGCCTGCAGTTCCACAACAGGTGATCAGCCCCGAAGAGCTGGAGGCATTCAAAAATGATCCCCTGATCAAGAAAGCATTGGAAGTCTTCCAAGCCGAGATCCTTATCTCTCCGCCAGTAACCGGAGCCTGATCGACCCGTCAATCACCTTACCCTAACCACCACTACAGATGAACATTGCCAAGATGATGAGCGCAGCTGCCAACGCGCAGAAGAAAATGGCCCAGATCCAGGAAGACCTCGCCAAACGTGAGGTCGAGGCCTCCTCGGGCGGAGGAAAAGTCACGGTGAAGGCTTCCGGCGCCGGCGACATCTTCTCCATCAAGATCGCGCCCGAAGTGGTGAATCCCCAAGACGTTGAGCTCTTGGAGGATCTTGTCCTCAGCGCCGTCCGTCAGGCCACCGGCGATGCCAAGAAGCTTGCTGCCGACGAGATGGGCAAACTGAGCGCCGGACTCGGCATCCCCGGACTGCCGTTCTGAGGATTTCCCCGCAGAGCCGCAGTGGCGCGGAGATATTTTAATCTGTAACTCATGAACTCAGGAAGTGGCGGTGAAGATAAGGATTCTTCCCCGCGTTCTCCGCGTGAGTCATTCCACAGCGCCACATTTATCACACGGCCTTCTCCTAACAGTCTAACAACCTAAACACCTTCTTATGAGCACTCCTGATCTCTTCTCCCCTCTTCAACTCGGCCCTCTCGACCTGCCTAACCGGATCTTCATGGCGCCGCTCACCCGGTGCCGCGCCGCGGAGGGGCATGTCCCCAATGACCTCAATGTTCCGTATTATGCCCAGCGCGCTTCCGCCGGACTGATCATCTCGGAGGCGACATCGGTCTCCGCGAGCGGCTACGGCTACCCCAACACACCGGGCATTCACACCGAGGCCCAGGTGGCCGGCTGGAAAAATATCACCGAGGCGGTTCATGCCAAGGGCGGGCATATCTACCTCCAGCTCTGGCATGTCGGTCGCATCTCTCATCCTGCCTATCAGGAGGATGGGACGATTCCCGTTGCTCCCTCCGCTATCAAGCCCAAGGGGCAGGTCTTCACCGGCACGGCGATGGAGGAGTACGTGACTCCGCGCGCGCTGGAGACCGCTGAAATTTTCGGAATCATCGCGGAGTATGTCCACGGGGCACGGCTCGCCAAGGAGGCCGGATTCGACGGCGTGGAGATCCACAATGCCAACGGCTACCTGCTCGACCAGTTCCTCCGTACGGGGACCAACCAACGCGGCGATCAGTACGGAGGCTCATTGCAGAACCGCTCCCGTCTGACCCTTGAGGTAGCCGAGGCTGTCGTCAGTGTTTGGGGTGCGGACAGAGTCGGCATCCGATTCTCACCGTCGGGTGTCTTCAATGACATGCAGGATCACAATCCGCTCGAAACCTTCGGCCACATCCTCCGGGAACTCAACGGCTTCGGCCTCGCCTACGCCCACATCACTCAGGTGACAGCCCAGGACATCGCCCATGGTGCCACGGAAGGCGTCGGCCCGCGTGAGCTCCGCTCCGCATGGAACGGGAAGATCATCTCGGCGGGAGGCTTCACTCTGGAAACGGGTAATGCCGCCCTTGCCGAGGGATGGGCTGATGCGATCGCCTTCGGTGTCCCCTTCATCGCGAACCCCGATCTTCCGGAGCGCTTCCGCAGGAATGCCCCGCTCAACACGCCCGACGAGGCCAGCTTCTACGGCGGAGATGAGAAAGGATACACGGATTACCCGACGCTCTGAGCAGCGAAGGAGCTGACGCAAGTTAAAAACGTGAAAGGTTAGAAAGTTAGAAGGTGGGAGCACTCCAAGTCAGTGGAATCATCTCACCTCTGCAAGACACCATGCGGTCGGTTGTTTATTCCCTCCACCTTGTAACGTTTCACTTTGCTAACTTTTTAACCTTTCACCGCCGTGACTTCCTGATCCGGGAGTCTGAGTGCTCCGATCAAGAGGATCACAGCTGGAACCACGAGGGAGAGGATATCGATCAGGGAGCGGAGGATTTCACCCCGAATGAGATCACCGCTTGAGCCTCCCCCCAGGGAGTGAAGCGAGCCGAGGGTGGCAGGCAAAAGGATTCCAAGGGCAGTAGATGCAAGGGCTGTAAGGATGTACTTTCTTGCGGGATTGGAGCGGGTGATGCGGTAGCCCAGGAGAAAGGCAACCGCCACAAAGAGAAGGAATCCTAGAACTCCTGAAAATGGGGTGACGATCGCGAGGAGAAGAACCCCCATGGCGGTGAGGCGGAATTGTTTCGTGCCAGCTTTCTCAAAGGTGAGTTTGAACAGGGCAAAGGCCATGAGGATCGCGGGAACTCCCAGAGACCAGGCGATGACCCGGTCCTCGCCACCAAGAAGATGTCCCGTGACGCAATAAGAGGTTCCTGCCAGCTCGAAGGCTTCCCTCCATGCCATCCAGACACCTGCTTCAAACCATGCCGCCCCGAGGAGTGCGACGCCTGAGATGATGAGCGGGAGGCGGTAACGCGCTTCGGTGCAGGTGATGCCAAGGAGCATCAGGAGAGAGGTCATGCCGATCAGGGCGACTGTCAGACGTAGGGAGAGCTCGGCGGCTCGAAAATCTCCGATGGAGAGGGTCATAAGGGATTCCATGGTACGAATGGTAGAGGGAGGGTTCGATCAGTCCAGCGATCAATCCCGTCCTGAGTTCTTGAACTCTGGATGAATAACTCCTCTGGTCCGCTACCAACTCCTAGACCTCCACGGGGTCGCCGAAATCGATCTGAAGGTTTCTGGCGAGCCGCATAAGTTCCGGAGCAGGATGTCGTTTCTTTCCAATGACCTCCTCAAGACCAATGAGTGTGGTGCGCCCCTTCGTGAGCGCGGTCATGGATCCGGTCTCCTGCTGGAGGAGCCCAGTGACAGCCAGTTCCCCAAAACGTGCTCCAAGCATGCGGTCAAAGTGGGTAGGGATGCCTCCCCGCTGGACATGGCCCAGAACCGTGATTCGGATCTCTTGTTCAAATTCCGCTCTGCGTTCGGCGAGCATCCGCTTCATGAAGGTATCCGCACTGCAGACTCCCTCGGCCAAGATGATGATGGAGTTATCCCTTGTCTTGACGAAGCGATCGTTCAGCTCCGTCACGATACGCTTCATCTTGCAGGAGTATTCCGGAATCACGGCAAACTCTGCGCCGCAGCTGATGGCTGTGGTGATGGCCAGATAGCCGGAGTTGCGGCCCATCACCTCAATCAGGAAGCAGCTTCTGTGGGAGCGGGATGTGTCCTGGATCCTGTCGATGAGCTGCATGATGGTGTTGGCTGCTGTGTCAACGCCGATGGACATCTCTGTTCCGGCCAAGTCGTTGTCGATGCTGGCAGGGATCCCGACGACGGGCATTCCTCACCGGGAGAGCTCCAGGGCTCCGGGCAAGGAGCCATCGCCGCCGAATCTTACCACGAGTCCCTGGATCCCAAGCTCTGCAAGGCGTCTGCGCGCCTCATCGACGCCCTCCGGAGTGTACATACGCTTGCAGCGGCCTCCGAGTTCCTCGCAAGTTACGCCAAAGATGCCGTCGCACCTTTTGTTAATCCCCACAACGCGGCAGTCATGCTCTGTTGACGTCCGTACGACGGCCCGAAGGGCCGGGTTCATGCCTTGCGCATCGCCGCCCGATGTCAAAACGCCAAGTGTTTTCATAAAGGTAGAGGTTCGCAAGGGGGGCGCCCCTTGGATGTAGCAACATTACGGCAAAAAAACAGAGGCTCGTGAAATATTTTGAACAGATGCCCTCACCATGGGTCTCACATTACAGGTATATGGTTCTTGGTTGGGAGCGGGCCGCCTCGTTCTGGTTCTTGGTTTTTCCTGAGCGATCAAGGTGGCCCGCTTTTTTTGTGACGAAAAGCAGGTCGATGGACGGGATGTCGTCGCTGGCACGAAATGATTTGAGGGAAAGGGCTCTTGCCTCCCTGCGAGCTCTCGGGTAGCTCCTTGGCGAAGTCATTGGAATGAACAACACACCCGCATATGCCTGAAACGATTCTAGTGATTGAGGATGAAGAGGATGTCTCGGATCTGATCCGATACCACCTCAAGAAGGCGAAGCTCCGCGTCTTGGTGGCGGCTGATGGTGCGGAGGGGCTGCGCCTTGCCAAGGAGGAGCGTCCCGACGCGATCATCCTGGACATCATGCTCCCACGCATCAATGGGTTCGAAGTGACCAAAAAGCTCAAAGCAGATGCCCGTACAGCGGGCACCCCGCTTCTGATCTTGAGCGCCAAAGGTGAGTCTGAGAGCCGGATCAGGGGGTTGGAGCTTGGGGCGGACGATTATCTTCCCAAGCCCTTCAGCCCAAGGGAGCTGGTGCTGCGGATCGAGGCCCTTCTGCGCCGCAACAAGGCGGTGGAGTCAGCTCCAGCACCCTCATGCGGCCCCTTCCTGCTCGATCGCACCGCACTTAAAATCACACTCAACGGCAAGCGCCTCGACCTCACCTCGACGGAGTTCAAGCTCCTATCCCTGCTCATTGGCAGGGAGGGGGATATTCTCTCCCGTGAGTCTCTTCTGGAGGAAGTCTGGGGCTACAGCAGCACGGTCGATACCCGTACGGTCGACACTCACATGCGTCGACTGCGTGAGAAGCTGGGAGATCACGCGGTGCTCCTGGAGACGATCAGGGGCGAAGGGTACCGCTTCGTCGCTCCTGAGGAATTGCCCTGATGCCCGAGACGTTCTACTCGGTCTTGCTGCTGATTGCCGCAGGGGGCTTCCTCTGGTGGTTCGTCATCCGCGTCCTGATGCCGGCGAGGGAGCTGATGGCAACCCTGCGACGCATCACCCAGGGGGATTTTCGTCCGGTCATCCTCTCAGGCACCTCCCCCTTCTTTCGACAGGCTACGGTTGACCTCAGGGTGACGGCTGAGACGCTAGCACGCCAAAAAAAGCTCCTCGCCGAGGAGGAGTTCAGCCTCTCAGTCATCTTGGAAAGCATGACGGAAGGCGTGGTGATCACCAAATCAGATCTAAGGATCCGCATCGCCAACAAGGCCGCCATCTCGATGTTCAACCTGCCTGATTCCGTGACAGGTCTCCTCCTGCAGGAGGTCTTCGTCAGTCACGAACTGCATGGGGTGGCCCTCCGCGCGGTCGAGACCGGAGAGGTCCAGCGTGGTGAGCTCTCCCTGGCTGTTTCGGGGCGAAGGGAGCGCTGCCATCTGGTGATCACCGCCGCTGCGCTGAAGGCGCCGGGCCGAAAGAATGCTGATGGCGTGCTTCTCGTGCTGCATGATATCAGCCGCCTCCGTGAGCTGGAGTCGGTGCGCCGTGAGTTTGTGGCGAATGTCTCCCACGAGTTCCGAACCCCCCTCTCCATTATCAACGGCTACTTGGAGACGCTCGAAGAGGGGGGCGTGGACAAGCAAATGATGCGCAAATCCATCGCCGTAATGCGACGCCATGGCGAGCGGCTGAACTGCCTGATCGAGGATCTCCTCACCATCAGCCGGATGGAGGAGAAGGGCGTGCGCCTCGATATGATGCCGACAGACATCGGTGCGCTTCTCAGGGGGGTGGTTGAGCAACTCGAACCGGAGAGCACGGAGCGGGGTGTTCTTGTGGAGGTGGAGGTGGCGAGCAGCCTCCCGCTTGTCGAGGTCGATGCCTATCGCATGGATCAGGCCCTTTCCAATCTTCTGGTGAATGCCCTGCGGCACGGCTCCCCCACTGGGGGTGGTGATGCCACGGTTCATCTTTGCGTGGAAGCAAAGGGGGCCGAGATCAGCGTTAGCTTCCGAGATAACGGCCCTGGTGTTCCTCTCCAGGATCAAGAGCACCTCTTTGAGCGCTTTTATCGCGTGGGTGGTGACAGGGCCCGTCAGACAGGCGGAAGTGGTCTGGGGCTCTCGATCGTCAAGAATGTGGTCCAGGCCCACGGCGGACGGGTTACCCTCAAAAGCACGCCTGGGGCGGGATCGCTCTTCACGATCTTCCTCCCGGTGAAATCTTAAGAGCTACTCGAGAAATACTCCTTCAGTCACTGCCTCATCCATGTGCTGGGCAATGATGTCGTCGAGTTCAACGAGGGAGCCCACCTTGGAAAGGATCGCGCGAAGAGGTCGGGCGTCGTGCATTCCCCGCGTGTAAGCCATGAGGCGGGCACGCATGCCTTGCATGCCGATGCGCTCATCACCCCGGGCTGTCACCTCCTCGCCGCAGTGGCGACGCACGAGTTGCCAGCGCTCCTGGAGGGTGGGGGGCGTGTAGGGAGTGCCGGCAAAGGCAGCCGCGATTTCGGTGAAGATCCAAGGGTTCGACATGGCGGCGCGGCCGATCATGAGGCCTGCGACTCCGCTGGAGCGTCGTTCAAGCGCGGTGGCGGCATCGGTGATGTCGCCGTTGCCGATCACAGGAACCGAGACCGAGGCGGCCACCTGCCCGATCACCTCCCAGTTCGCCACTCCCGAGTAGCCTTGAGCGCGTGTGCGACCATGGACGGCGATGCGGCGGATGCCGACTCCCTCCAGAAGGCGAGCGTTTTGTACGGCGTTGACGGAAGAGTCGTCCCAGCCGATGCGGATTTTGGCTGTGACGGGAAGTGGGTCACAGGCTCGGACGACGGCAGCGGCCACTTTCTCAAGCATCGGGCAGTCGCGCAGCAGGGAGGAGCCGCCGTGTCGGCAGACCACCTTGTTCACGGGACAGCCGAAATTGATGTCGATGAAATCGGGCTGGACCCAATCCATCACCTGCTTGGCTGCCTCGGCTAGACGATCGGGATCTCCGCCGAAGAGCTGCACACCCATCGGGCTCTCCTCCGGGGAGAACTCCACGTAACTCCGCGTCCGAGCGTTGCGGTGCATGATCCCATCCGCCGAGACAAACTCGGAGGTGAGAATGTCAGCGCCCTTCTCCCGGCAGATTTTCCGGAAGACCGTGTTGGTCACTCCAGCCATGGGCGCCAGAAAGAGAGGGAAGGCGCTTTTCTGCATGATGTTCATTGCGGCACGGGGCTGCGCGTGACAGCCGTCACACTGCTCAAACCGCCTCTTCGGATCCGTTGACCCCGGCCGACGCACTTGATTCCCCCGTTTCCTCAGAGGTGGCATCATCAGCGGTAATAGTGTCCGCGGCGGGCGGAGCAGAGAGGCCCGAGAGCATCGTCGAGACCTCTTCCTGCACGGCAACGAGATCGGTGAGGGAAAGATTCGGATCTGCTACGATGAAGGTCTCTCCGGTGCCCGCACGTTCGTAAATCAGAGTCCCCTTGTCAGGGGAGGGCTGGGGGCGCAGGATCCGCTTGCGCTCCAGCATCACCGCCAGCAGGTAGCGGGTGTTGGTATGGGCGGGATCGTTGCTCTCGATCAGTCGGCGGAGCATCCCCTCGGCATCATCTCGGCGGAGGGCCTCCGGGGCCGGCGGTGCAGGGGGCTCAAACTTTGAGCGCCATGAGGAGAAGAAAGCCGGCGCCTCGGGATCAGCGGCGCGAGCGTTCCAGGCCTCCTCGCAGAGATCAGTTCTACGAAAGCCCTCCCCTTCCTGAAAAAGAGAGGTGAAAAAAGTCTCCCCCTCTTCAAAGGGTTTGCCTGTGGCGTCGCAAGCTTCCGATCGCGATTTGATGTTCCAGTCCTGCTGCATGAGAAGGCAATTTTAGGGTAGGATCAGAGTCCGGGCAACCGGAACTTCGGCAACTCGCGCCCAGTGGCCTTGACCCAGAAGAGGTAGAGCCCGATGGCGAGAAAGATCAGGATGGGCCCCCATCCTGCAATCCATCCCGGGATGCGGTCCCCCTTGCCTAGGGCGATGAAGAGACTGCTCGAGAAGATCAGCCCTGCAAAGAGACCGATGGCACCAGCCACCCCGCCCATGATGCCCTGACGCCCGATCACCACGCCCATCGGGCCGGCGAGGAAGATCACCACGAGGCAGACCCAAGGGAGGGCCCAGCGGTAATTCCAATGGGTGACATAGGGGGCGAGGCGCGTCTTTGGGAATTCGGCGTTGTAGCGCAGGTAGTCGGTGAGTTCAGGAAGGCCCAGGAACTCCGAGTTCATCGTGGAGCTGGCGATTTTCCACGGAGTCTCTTTCCATCCCTTGATCTCGAGGCGTGAAGAGGAATCAGCGGAGACCAGGTTGCCTGATTCATCGACGGTGACATGGTGAGCGCCTTGGAGCACCCAGGTCTTTGTCGCGGGGACGTACTGGGCGTACGAGGCGTACCATTTTTCGGTGACAATGCCCGATTCATTCTGCTGGATGATCTCCAGCTGGGCAGCTTGGTTGCCTTGCGTGTTCAGCCAACGGAGATACCAGAGGCGGCGGTCCTCACGGTTTCGGAAGAGATGCTGCCCTGCCCCTTTGGTTATCTTCTGGCCCGATTTGATCTCCGACTTGATCTGTTCGCTCGAGGAGCCGGCCTGAGGGGCGAGCTCGTAGTTGAGGAGTACGAGGATACCGGTCATCACCAGACCTACGGCCACCAGAGGAAGGAAAACCCTGTAAAGACTCTGCCCCGCGCAGAGCATGGAGATGATCTCATTGCGCCGCGACATCTGGGTCAGGGTGTAGAGGAGCGAGAGCAAGAGGCCCACCGGCACACTCAGGACGATCACGCTGGGGATCTGGAGCAGGTAGTATCGGACTACCAGCGAGAGTGTGGCATGGCCCGAGAGGAAATCGGGGAGATTGACGCTCAGATCCCACACCAGCCAGACCGAGATAAACCCGGTGACGCAGTAGAAAAAGGGCACCAAAAACTTGTTGAGGAGATACCGGTCGAGAATCGTCATGGAAGTCTCCGGCAGAAACCCGTTGCAGGAGGCCGGAAAGAACAGGATTCTGATCCTTCTCCTCCATATCCTGCAATCGCAATCACCGGTCTCTCCGTTATCCCTAGCACCCACCCCACCCATGATTTCCATCAATGAGCAGTTCCCCTCCGGTGCCTCAGCGGCCCCTGGAGCCTCCGGGGGCTTTGCCAAGGAGATGGCAGAGCTCTTTGGCCCCAAGGGGAGCCTGGCATCGATCCGCGGTTTCGAATGGCGTCCCGAGCAGCAGCAGATGGCCGAAGGTGTGGCCGCCGCCCTTGAGGGGCGCACGCATCTGGTCGTGGAGGCCGGAACTGGCGTGGGAAAATCCCTCGCCTACCTCCTTCCCTCCGTTCTGCATGCGCGGAGGACGGGCCGCAAGGCCCTCATCAGCACACACACCATCAACCTGCAGGAGCAGCTTCTGTATAAAGACATTCCGCTGGTGCGAGGAATGATCGGCGAAGACTTCGAGGCTGTCCTGCTCAAGGGGAGGCAGAACTACGTCTGCCCCACACGCCTTGCTAGGGCCGTCCGTCACGGAGGGGATCTCTTCACCGCTGAGGAAAAGCCCGACCTCGAGCGTATTCGCGAGTGGTCGGCCACGACGAGCGACGGATCGTTGAGTGACCTTCCCTTCGAGCCCCCCCAGCAGCTCTGGGCTCAGGTCTGCAGCGAGCAGCACCTTTGCACCCCCAAGACTTGTGGGAGGGACTCGGGCTGCTTCTATCAGTCGGCTCGCCGACGCGCTCAATCCGCGCAGGTGCTGGTGCTCAACCACACACTCTTCTTCACCCTCCTGGGTGATCCCGAGGACGAAGGGCTAGGGTACCTCTTCCCCGATGACTTCGTCATCTTTGATGAGGCCCACACCGTCGAACAGGTCGCCTCCCGCCACCTTGGCTTTTCCCTCTCGCAGTATGGCCTGCGCCAGTCGGTGCAGCGACTCTACAACCCGCGCACCCGCAAGGGACTGCTCCAGCAGGCGCGTCACCACGAAGCGGTCGGTACAGCCTCCGAACTGATCCCCGAGATCGACCGGTTCTTTGACGCCGTGGCCGGTGCCTGCACCTTCCGCCAGGCGCGTGAATGCCGCATCAGGGAGGATCGGTCCGCGGAACTGGCGGAGGCCGTGTCACAGAGCTCCCTCGCCGAGAGCTTGGCCAGACTAGCGGAGTCGGCCGGATCAGCTGCCGGCAAGACCGAAGAGGAGGGGCTCAAGGGAGAGCTGACCGAAGTGGCCAACCGCCTCCGCTCCGCTCGCGCCGGTCTCTCCGACTTCCTCTCGCAGAGTGCTCCCGATCATGTCTATTGGGTGGAGCGGAGCGGACGGACATCGACTTGGTGCAGCCTCCACGCAGCCCCTGTCGCAGTGGCGCCGTTACTCGGACGACTGCTCTTCCGTGAGGGTGGCACCGCTATCATGACCAGCGCTACGCTCTCGGTCGGCTCCTCCGAGCTGGATTACTTCCGAGGCAGGGTGGGAGCGTACGATGTCCCCGCGCTGCAGCTCGGCTCCCCCTTCGACTACGCACGGCAGATGAAGATCCATCTCGTCCGCAAAATGCCGGAGCCGAAGGATCCCGCCTACGAAGAGGCGCTGGCCAAGTGGATCGGGCATTACACCGAGGAGAGCCGGGCTCGCGCATTTGTCCTCTTCACCAGCCACCGAACCATGCAGGCCGTTGCGGCCAAGATGCAGGGCTTCTTCGAGGAGAAGGGGTGGAACCTCATCGTGCAGGGTGCGGGCCTTTCACGCTCCCGCATGCTTGAGGCGTTCCGGGAAGAAGGGCACAGCGTTCTCTTCGGCACTGACAGCTTCTGGACCGGAGTCGATCTGCCGGGAGAGGCCCTCTCCAGCGTCATCATCACACGGCTCCCTTTCGTCACTCCCGACCACCCTCTCACCGAGGCCAAGCTGGAAGAGATCGTCGCATCGGGAGGTGACGCCTTCCAGACCTACTCCCTTCCCGAAGCGATCTTGAAGCTTCGGCAGGGAGTTGGGCGCCTGATCCGGAGTGCCAATGACCGCGGCTCCATCGTCATCCTCGACAGCCGCATCCTCTCGCGTCCCTACGGCAAAGCTTTTCTCAAGGCCCTCCCTGAGTGCCCGGTGGAGATTGCGTAAAGGGATCTCAAGATCCCGAAGGCTCTTAGGCTCTAGTTGTATAGACTCTAGGTGGAAGGCTGAGGCGGGGCCGTCATTCGCGCCCCCCCGGCTCTTCTTTCTGACCTAAATTGATGGCATCCTCCTCCCATCGGACAGTGCCACCCCAGCGGGGCTCACTTCGTCACTTTACCGCGCTCGTTCCAACGAGCTTGGTTGCCTAACAGGCTAGAGCCTAAACCGCTAACAACCTCTCTTTGTCACGGCGTCTTGTAATGCAGGCTGACCAAGCGGTACGACTTCTCCGCATCCTCGACGCTGTAAAAGCTTAACTCGAGCGCTGCTGCGGGTTGGGTCCACTGGTAAATGATCAGCGTGTAAGTGATGCTCCTTGGAACGTTTTCAGTGCTTGGGCGCTCCTTCACCTTGTTGACCAGTAGCGTCCCAGGTCCGTAACGCTCGTCGATACGGCGGCGTGTCCTGTCAAAGAAGTCGAGTGTCTTCTCTGAGTCCCAGGAGGGATCTCCGTACTGAAGCTCCACCTCTACAAGAGATCCGTCTTTGAATTTGAAAAGAGACTTTCTCAGCAGGGCGTCACCGACTCCGAGGCCCTCGGCTTCCAGCACCTTCTTTCCGGGTGATTTTTCGGAGAGGGCGATCTCCTGCGCTTTGACGGCGTGGAGCATTTCGCGAACCTTCTCGACGGTGTCTCCCCAGCTCAAAGCATAGGGAACCTTGATGCCCTGCGCCACGGGCGGCTGGGCTTGGCCTGGAGAGACAATCAGGGAGAGGAGAATCAGGAAAAAGCAGGCCGCCAGCTTCCGCCGAACTCGGTCGGGATCGAAAGGACGGGAGGGATTCATGGCGCAGATTCTCCAGCGCCCGGCATCAAATGAAAAGCATCGGGAGCAATTTTCAGCGCACCGGCATTCAGCGGGACCATTCGGTGAAGACCACTGAGAGTGTATTTTTCCAACAGAGGTCCCCGTTCGATCAGCAGATCAGCAGATCCAGCTGCTCCTTGAGCATTCCCCTTTAAGAGGGAAAGGGAAGTCACCGAGGGTGAGTTCTCCATGGGGAGTGTGACCAAGGGAATCCCATTCACCGTGATCAGGCAGTCAGAGCCCTCCCTCTTGGCGCTTACGGCAAGCCAAGGGCGTGTCTCCAGGAGCTCATCCTTGGGGGTGCGGACCCAGATCCTATTTTTGGGAAGCGGATCGGAGGGAACCAACTTAGAGGACTTGGGGAGACCTTCATTCTGCGGTTCTTCGGTCTGCATGAGGAGCGAGGGCCTCCATGTATCATCGTTCACCGGCAGGGAGGAAATGAGAATCGGCCCATGCACCAGCCCTCGGGCCATGTAGGTGCCCGCCGGGACATCCCTGCCAAGATCATCCTTTCCATCCCAGGTCATGATGAGTCCGTTGAGCCCTGCAGGGATCGAATCGACGGCAGCATCCTGATAGAGGAGACGCACGAGTTTTCCCTCCGAGGAGAAAATCCCCATGGTGACGGGTCCCTCGAGTTCCGGTAGGGCTACTGCAAAGGACTGGCTGGGGTTATTAGAGGCGGGCTGCGCCGAGCTGGCGGTTGGGCATGAGGTCGCAAGTGCCAGTAGGGTCGCGATGAGGGCCACACCGCGGAGAGTGGCCCATGACTTGAAGCTAAAAGTGGAGTTTAAAGTGATACGAAAAGAAATGAGATTGGTAAAGGGGCGCCCTTCGGCTCCTCCAAGATCTTGTTGCAATAAGTGACAGGCTCTCCCCATGCTGGAAGATCGTTGAACATGATTGTGCTCTTCCCCAAGACTTTTCGGTTTGAGATGCGCTCTCTTCTGGTGATTTGCCTACTGGCGGGGCCTTTTCTGCCGATTCCGGCCGCCGCGGAGACAAAGAGCGCCCAAGGTGGCCTAGTTGGGCAGAGCAGCCAGAGCTCGCAGGGCGCTCTGAATGCTGACGCCTCAATTCAGGCTTCCTCTGCGGCCCTAGAAAATAAGAAGTACCCTCAAGCCCTCCTCGCGCTGGAGTCCGCACTGCAGCAGCGCGGCAATGATCCCTCCGTGCTCAACCTCAAAGGTGCGATCCTGACCAAGATGAAGGACTACTCAGGGGCGGAAGCCAGCTACGAAGCGGCGCTGAAAGCTTCCCCCGATTATTTCCCCGCACGGTACAACGTGGGGGCTCTTCTCGCGCTTCGCCAGCAGTGGGATCCCGCAATCACATATTTTCGTAATATGCTGATCGAGCAGCCGAATAATGAGCTCGTCGAGTACAAGCTCCTACTCCTGCTGCTCCATCAAGATGCCAGCAAGCAATTGCATGAAAGGCTCCTCGCTTCGGATTCTCCTTCCGGCACCCCCGCTTGGTATTATGCCAAGGCGGCACGCGCCTATCAAAAGGGAAACCCCTCAGAGGCCGCTAAATACATCGAGGTGGCCCGAAGCGTCTTCGGTGATCAAACGGTGATTTTCCAGGAAGAGCTCGACGAGAGCGGCCTCAGCAATTCAAAAAACCACCTCAAAAAATAACTCACCCATGTCTGCATCCATTCTTGTCACCGGCGGCGCCGGTCTTATCGGCAGCGCCCTGATCCACGCCCTCAACCAACGCGGCCGCGAGGACATCCTCGTCACCGATGTCCTCGGTAAGGATGCCAAGTGGAAGAATCTCTCACCGCTTCGCTTCGATGACTACATCCAGGCCGACGCCTTCCTGGACCTGCTCGATGAGAATCCCGATGCCCTCGGATCCATCAAGACGATCTATCACCTCGGTGCCTGCTCCGCCACGACCGAGACCGATGCCGGCTACCTGATGGAGAACAACTACGGCTACACCAAGCGCCTTGCACAGTGGGCCCTGGCCCGCGGGATCCGCTTCGTCTACGCCAGCTCTGCCGCCACTTACGGCGACGGTGCGCAGGGGATGGACGACGGCTCCGACCATCTCGACACCCTCCGCCCCCTCAATGCCTACGGCTACTCCAAGCATCTCTTCGACCAGCATGCGAAGCGGCACGGCTGGTTGGATAGAATCGCGGGCATCAAGTACTTCAACGTGTTTGGCCCCAACGAGGGTCACAAGGGGGAGATGCGTAGCCTCGTGGCAAAGGCCTACGAGCAGATCCTGGAAACCGGCAAGGTCTGTCTCTTCCGCAGCCATCGACCTGACTACCGCGATGGAGAGCAGGTCCGTGATTTTGTCTATGTGAAGGATGCTGTGGAGATGACCATCCACATCGCCGAGACCCCCTCGGCCAACGGCCTCTTCAACACTGGCACTGGAACGCCCCGCACATGGGTCGATCTCGCCACCGCCCTCTTTGCCGCCTTGGATCGCAAGCCGGAGATCGAGTTCATCGATATGCCGGATCACATCCGCAACCAATACCAGTACCACACCTGCGCCGACGTCAGTCGCCTTCGTGCCGCGGGATGGAACGCTCCAACTGCATCGCTTGAGGACTCTGTCAGTGACTATGTCCAGAACTATCTCGTCCCGGGAAAGCACCTCGGCGAGTAAGAGCTTGGGATTTTGGCGCAGGGCGATGTTGCTGCTCGGTTGGCGTAGGACTACTACGCCTTCCCTCCCGCGCCTTGCCCTGCATCCAAACTTCCAAGCTTTGGAGGGCAGTCTTATTATTGCCCGCGATCGACTAGTTTCTTCGCAAAGCGATTGGCGTTAAACAGGCAGATGATACCGAGGAGGACTTGGACTGCCTGTTTTGAGGACTGTTGAATCGATACGGTATGCAGCAGTGCTTGGTGAGCAGATGGATCTGACATCGAATTGGCAAAGTACATGGACAGATTGATGAGCACGGCGCCGATACCACTGATCAAGAAGCTCAATCCCAGATAAACAAAGGCAAAGGCAAACAGATCCATCCGGCTCAATCCACCGAGAGGAACCGTGATCTCATGACCGCGAGTGGCCAACCGTGCGATCTGCTCCGCAAAAGCCCACGCGAGGGCGGCGGATATCGGCATCAAGAGAAGGAAGATGAGACTCATCAAAGGAGTCTTGATGCTAAAATAAGGGAAAAATGCGAACAGGCCGGAAACTACCAACTGAAGCGCCGAGATTCTTAGGAAAACAACGATGATAGATCGGAGGGGCATGACTCCTCCCTAGCCCTCCGGTGTCTCACTGTCAGCCTTTTTCCTCTCTCTGCGTTTGCTTGCCCGGCCGTTGCTTCGCATCCGTTACAGCAGCGGGAAAACTTCCCCAATAAGCTTGGATCCTTAATATCTCACTCATGCAGATCGGAATCGATAGTTTCGTTGCCACAACGGCCGACCCAGTAACTGGGGCCAAGGTTGATCCTGTGGTACGACTCCGCAATCTCCTCGAGGAGGTTGAGACCGCTGACTCAAGCGGACTCGATGTTTTTGGGATCGGGGAGCATCACCGTCAGGAATTTCTCGATTCCGCCCCCGTCGTCCTTCTGGCTGCGGCCGCGGCGCGCACAAAAAAGATCCGACTGGCCAGTGCCGTCACTGTCCTGAGTGCTGCCGATCCGGTGCGCGTCTTTCAGGAGTTTGCCACGCTCGACCTGATCTCGGGTGGCCGGGCGGAGATCGTGGCGGGACGCGGCTCCTTCACCGAGGCCTACCCGCTCTTCGGATTGGACCTCCGAAACTACGATGAGCTCTTCGATGAGAAGCTACGCCTCCTCCTCGAAATCCGTGCGCACGAGCTCATCACCTGGTCAGGAAAGTACCGCCCTTCACTCCGCGACCAAGAGATTCACCCACGACCTCTTCAGAACCCCTTGCCGATCTGGGTCGGCGTGGGGGGATCACCCGAGTCGGTGATCCGTGCCGGGACCCTCGGCCTGCCTCTGATGATTGCCATCATCGGGGGGCAACCCGATCGCTTCCGCCCCCTGGTCGATCTCTACCGCGAGGCGGGGAAGCGTTCAGGGCATACTGCGGAGAAACTTAAGGTCGGCATCCATGCCCTCGGTTCTTTCGCCGCTACGACCAAAGAGGCTCGGGATGACTACTTCCCCGGCTACGAGCGGATGTTTGGCCAGATCGGGCAGGAGCGCGGCTGGCCCGTGATCCGTCGCTCCCATTTCGAAGCCCTCTGCGGGCCTGAGGGCGCGCTCATAATCGGCGACGCGAGGGAGGGAGTGGATAAGATCCTCCACTACAACAAGGTCCTCGGCGGCATCGATCGGATCACCATCCAGATGAGCCCGGGGACCCTCCCTCATCCGAAAGCACTCGAAGCGATCGAAATCCTAGGCAACCAAATCGCTCCAATGATACGGAAGGAGCTTGGGATTGAACTCGGGCGTGCCCACGCCGCTCGCCCCTAAAGGGGCTGCCTGCGGCAGTCCAACCTGCTCCCGCCAGTCGCAGGTTTTAGGCGCAGCGCTGTGGTGCTGCTCGGTCGGCGTAGGATTACTACGCCCGCCCTCGCGCGCCTTGCGCTGCATCCAAACTTCCAAGCTCTAGCTGAATTTGAGAAGCGCCCCATTTGAGCTCCTGGGTCTGCTCTGAACTTCCTTTCCTGAGTTCTTGATGCAACGGCTGCGAATCAACGGCCAGGCAAGCAATTCCAGATTGATGATGCAGTCTCTCCTTCAGCGGCTGAGCAACCTCAAGATGCTCTGAAAATCAGAGAGGGCCCTACCAAAAGAAAAACGCCGCCCCCTTGTGGATGCGGCGTTTTATAAAAGGTTCTTAGAGGCGAGGCTTACTTGCCCTGCTTCTCCTCGATGTACTTAACGACATCGCCGACCTTCTGGAGCTTCTCAGCGTCCTCGTCGGGAACTTCCACACCAAACTCCTCTTCAAAAGCCATGACAAGCTCGACGGTGTCGAGTGAATCGGCTCCAAGGTCCTCGATGAAGGATGCATTGATAGTGGCTTGTTCAGCGGTCACGCCGAGTTGCTCGACGATGATGTCGCGGACTTTTTCTTCGATGGTTTTTTCAGACATGGTTATTGTGGTTATCGGATACCCGAGCACAAGTAAAGAGCCAGAAGAGTGATAGCAATAATTTTTACAGCTCCCCAAGTCATGCGTGCTGTGATCCCCTGCAGGAAGTTATGAGCGATTTTTCAATTTTTGAACGCAGTGTGCTCCTAGATGCCTCGGCTACCGAAGTGTATGGCTTCCATGAGGATCCCCGGAACATCTCCAAGATCTCACCGCCCTCCCTCAAGGTGGAGAGGGTAGAGTGCTCCGTTCCCGCGGTCGCTGGAGAGGAGTTCCGACTCAGCGTCAGTCAGTTTGGCCTGCCGCTGGAATGGGTCGGCATCTGGGAAGAGGCCGTACCCGACTCGCGTCTCGTGGATGGCGCACGGAAGTCACCATTCCGGCACTGGCGTCACCACCATCTCTTCCAATCGGAGGGGGCGGGTACGGTGATGACCGATCGTGTGGAGTACGCTTTGCCTTTTGGAGTACTGGGTCGTCTGCTTGATGCCACGGTGATGAAGGTGGTCTTCACTGCGATGTTCCTCGCGCGGCACAAGGCGACAGCGGCGTATTTTACGAAATCAAAAAAGGGCGGATAAAGTAGGCCGGTTAAAAACGTTAGAAGAGTGAAAGGTGAAAAAAGGTCGGAACAAGCAGAAGTCGCTCCCGATGCTTTCACTTCTCCACTTTGTAACCTTCTAACTTTTTAACTTTTTAACTTCCTCCCGGCTACGGCCTTGGCGTGATCGTCGTCTTCGTCGTGTACCCTTCCTGATTAGCAAGGGAGACTTCGATGGTGTAGGTTTCGTTGGCCTTCATGTTGGCTGTTTGGATTTTTTCGGCGTAGATGACGAACTCATCCGGATTAATCGCCACAAACCCCTCCATCGGGTCAAAGGCGCGATCCTGAGACCATCGGCCGATCACGTTTCCAGTCGCGTCTTTGGTGATGACTTCGAGGCGCTGGTCGTTGGGATAGAGTAATTCGATCTCCTGCTTCTGCGAGTTGGAGATCTTGAGGGAGACATCGAGTTCACTGACCTGAGCCAGGGAGAAGTCGGAGGGTTCGACGGTCAGGGTCATCGGAAGGACTCCGCCGTTCTTCCCGAACTTCACGGATCCGAACATCCCCTTGAAGAACTTCTTCACCTGCTGCTGGATTGGGGGATGAGGAGGCTTGGGGACGTACATGCCGTAGCCTTCGCGTCCGGCTTGGGCCGCTGCGGCCTTGGCATCCTGACGCTCGATGAAAAAAGGGCTGTCCTCCTGGGGGCCTTTGAGCGAGATATCCTGCACGTCGGTCTTGCTGATGGTATCGGTGCTCTGGGCCGTGAGGCTGAGGCAAGAACCCGCCAGAAGCAGGGCGGCGAGGGAAAAGCGGGTGAAAGCGCGCGGGAACATCCCATGAGGCGTAACCCGATGGGGGCATCGGTTGCAAATGTTATCCCAACGGGATAAGGTTCCCGTTCATGAAACAGATCCTTTTTGTGCTCGGAGTGCTCGGGCTTTTGGTCGTGCTGGAGCCCTGCTCGCAGGCAGGTTCCTCCAACAAGAAAAAGGATGTCTTCACCGTCAGAGTGCATGGTGAAGGCAGCCCCGAGGATGGCGCCAAGTTCACTGTTCCCGTGGTTCTGCTCGATGGACGAAAGACGACACTCTCCATCATGCCTCTCCTCAGCGAGCACGACATCAAGGGGGTCTACCCCTTCAAGGCAGCTGATGGAACCGGGGGCAGCTACTTGCGCCTCGACACGCACGGAGCGAATCTGCTGACCCAGTATTCCATTGAGAAAATGGGGCGGGGCAGCGTGCTGGCCGTCATGATGAATGGACGGCAGGTGGCCAACCTCGTGGTCGACGCTCCGGTGCGTGACGGGATCTTCGTCGTCCCCTCGGGGATGACGATGGCTGAGGAGGCGCGACTGGTAAATGCCTTCCCGCTCATGGGCCAGGAGAACAACCCGGCTCAGAAGAAGAAAAAGCAGCCCTTCTCTCCCACCAACATTATGCTCCCGCCAAAGGCCTCCGAGCTCCGCAATGCCTCGGTTCCGGCACCTGCCGCGCCATGAGCGAGCCCTCCATGTCGAAGAAAGCGCAAGAGAAAGTGCCGCAGAAAAAATCAGGGCTCAACGCGGGGTGGATCCTCGTGAGCGGCCTGATCCTGCTCTGTGCGGCTGGAACGGGGCTGACCTGGTGGAACTACTCCCAGCATGTCTACTCGAGCGCCGAAGGGGTTGTTCTGGAAGCCCAGTGGCCAGAGAGCCGCATCGCTGTTGAGTTACCCAGAGACGAGGCCTCGCACATCCTCATAGGTCACAGAGCCCGCATCACGCTCGGTAAGGAGACCAAGGTGCTCCTAGGGGAGGTTGCCTCCATCATCCCCAAGAAGTCAGGTGCAGCGGAGGAATCAAAGAGCGGCCCCTCCACCGTGATCATTCGACTGCTGGATGAGGCCTCCCAGACTGAAAAGGGTGAACAGAGTAAACAGGGTCAGCATGGGCAACACTCGTTGCCGACGGGGGCAGCGTGCAGCGTCACGATCGACACCACCGTGCCTCCTCTCGCCGCCGCATCCCCCATTCCCTCGGCAAAATGAGTCGGGGGCGTGATCAGGAAAGTAGAGCCAAGCCGGGCAAGCCGTCTCGCGATCTCACGGCATCAGTTCCCTGGTGGCCTTGGATGCCCTGGATCTTGGCACTGCTCTCCGGCCTCATGGTCGGAGGATCCTTTCCTCCGTGGGAGCATCGCTGGCTGACGTGGATGCCCTGGCTGGCGTTGGCTCCTCTCTGCTGGGCGCTCTGGCTGCTCCCTCGGCCTGATTCCTTCCGAGTCTGGGCTCGTCACTGCTTTCTTCTTGGGTGGCTCAGCGGAACGGTCTCCTTTCTCATCTCGCTGCAGTGGATCACCACAGTGACCGCTCCTGGGTGGGTTGCTCTCTCCTTGATCGTCGGTCTTTACCATGGAGTCTGGGCTCTCTTCGCGGGGCTTGTGCTTCGTCCGCTCGGGGAGACAAAGAACCCTGACTCAGCGTGGCTTGGCTCATTCAGGAACATCATTGTTGCCCTGCTCGCGGGTGCCGCGTGGGTCGCCGTCGAGTGGTTGCGCGGGACGCTCTTTAGTGGCTTCGGATGGAACTCCCTCGGCGTTGCTCTCCGTCACAGCATCCCATTGATCCAGATCGCGGGGATCACCGGAACGGCTGGCCTCACCTTTCTCTGCATACTCATCGCCGCCACGGCCGTCATCACCGTGGAGCGTCTCCGTCGCGAGATCCTCTTACGCCGGACTCGACCTCATTTTGATTTCATGATGGCGGTGCTGCTCGTGGTGCTCTGCTTCGGATATGGGGTAAGGAAAATCACGGCTCCCCCTGTCGAGACGGCCCCGCTTCGTGTTGCTGCTCTTCAAGGGAACGTTCCTGTCTACGACTACTGGGATCCGAAGTGCGAGGGTCGGATCATGGAGGGCTACCTGCGCCAGAGCCGCGCAGCCCTCACGCAGGATCCTGATCTGGTGATCTGGCCTGAGGCGGCCACGCCCCGTCCCCTGCTGCTGGATGAGATCATCTTTAATCAGGTCAAGCAGGTCACCTCCGGCGGCCGGGCCGATTTCCTGATCGGGAGTGTTCATTACGAGCAGGAGCCGCGCGGGGATTATAACTCCGCCATCCTGCTCACTAACCATGCTGGGGCTGCCCAGATCTACAACAAGGTGCACCTTGTTCCCTTTGGCGAGTTCGTCCCCTTTCGGAAAGGTTTTCCTCTGGTGAGCTGGATCGTCGGGAACCGAGTCCCCTATGACTTCGATCCTGGCAAGGGTGCGGCTCTTCTTGAGCTTTCCCAGCATGCGCCTAGCACCGCCCCCGCGAAGCTCGGGCCCCTGCTTTGCTTTGAGGACACGCTCGGCGATCTCACGCGGCAATTTGCCGCTTTGGGAGCGCAGCTTCTGGTGACGCTGACCAACGACGGATGGTTTGAGCACTCGATCGCCACCCGACAGCACCTTGCCAACGCTCAGCTGCGCACCGTGGAGACCGGCCTTCCCCTGCTGCGTGTCGCCGACACTGGAATCACCTGTTATGTGGATCGGTTTGGCAGGGTCCGCGACATCCTCCGTGCCCCAAATGGCGATACCTTCATCGAGGGGATCCTCCATGTGGACGTCCCTATCCCTTTGCATCCGGTGACGACATTCTACACGCAACATGGCGACCTCTTCGCCCACACCTGCCTCGCCCTCACGGTGGCGGCGGCAGCGCTCGCCATCCTGACTTGGCGCCGCCGTTCCTAAAAAGTGGTATGAAGCCGAAATAATATCTCGCGCGGAGGCGCAGAGGCGCGGAGTAAAATACAGTTCCACGCTATTTGGAGTTGGTAACCTTTGATGGAAGATGAAGGCCAAGAAGTTTTACCACTAAGGGCCGACAAAGGACTGGCAAAGCTGACCGTAAAGTGCTGCACATGAAGCAGCCTGCGTCTGATTTGTCATGAGACGCAGGCATCAGGCCGGGTATCGCCGGCCTCGGGTTGAGGGAATGGCTTCCCCTTTCAAGCTGGCTTGAAGATTCATGCTCTTGGGCCAATGCCTGTTGATCTCCCACCCCTGGGATTCCACCTTGGATGGCTCTTGGATGGTCCTCTGTGGTGCAAATTCACCTTTCCGCCCTTTTGGCATCTACTCCTTCTCTTTGTCTGGGCGTATTCCCCTCTACCAAACGGACTCAAAACAGCGGAGAGTCTAATGTCTTAAAAACTCTGCGGTTGCTTGCCCGGCCGTTGCTTCGCAAACGTTACGGCTGCGCCTTTGCGAGAGAATCTTTAGTTTCTGGTGTCTGTGATTTCGTCGATGAGGAACAATTATCCTGACCATGCTTTAGATGCTCTTAACTTGGCTTTGACGCCTCCTTGGTCCATACATCGTCTCTCCATCCCATGAAGCACCTCCTCTCCATCGAGTCGCTCAACGCTGCCGAAATCTTAAAAACCATCGACCTGGCCAAGAAGCTCAAGGCCACCCGCGGCAGCGATACGTCAAAGCCGCTGGCCGGAGAGTGCTGGGGACTTCTCTTTTCCAAGTCCTCTACCAGGACGCGTGTCAGCTTTGAGGTCGGCATCCGCGAGTTGGGTGGCGACGCGCTCTTCCTCTCCTCCAGCGAGATTCAGCTTGGCCGTGGCGAACCGATCGAAGACACCGCGCGCGTGCTTGGCCGTATGATCCACGGGGCTGTGATCAGAACCTTCAAGCAGTCCGACATCGAGACCTTTGCTGCACTTTCAGGCATCCCCACGATCAACGCCCTCACCGACGAGGAGCACCCCTGCCAGATCCTTGCCGACCTCCTCACGATCGAAGAACTGCGCGGAACACTTGAAGGTCTCAAGATCGCCTTCATCGGTGACGCTGACTGCAACATGGGCCGCTCTTGGATCTGGGCTGCAGCCCGCCTTGGATTTGAGCTCCGCCTTGCCTGTCCGGAACACTACCGCCCCCCCGCCGATCTCATTGCGCGTGCAGAGGCTGCGGGCGGCGTGATCTTCATCACCGATGATCCTGAGGAGGCCGCTCATGGAGCCGATATCCTCTACACTGATGTCTGGGTCAGCATGGGGAAGGAAGAAGAGGCAGAGTACCGAGCCGCCCAGTTTGCCCGCTATCAGATCAATGACCGCGTCGTGGCTGCAGCCGCCCCCGGCGCCCATGTCCTCCACTGCCTGCCGGCCTACCGGGGCAAGGAGATCACCGCAGAGGTCTTTGAGCGCCACGCCGATGCCATCTTCCAGCAGGCCGAGAACCGCCTCCACGCTCAGAAGGCCGTGATGACGCTCCTCAAGAGCTGAGGAGCATAGAGAAAATTCTCGCGCGGAGGCGCGGAGATCGCAGAGAAGATGACTACAAAAACAAAATGAGTGACTCCATTCCCCCCAGCGCCTCTGCGCCCCAGCGGGAGAATCTGCTTCAACCTCTTTCTCTTAAAGCCGTAGCCCCTTTTGGGAGTGAACTAGCCCTCTCATGGTCCGATAGTCTTGAGCAGTTCCTCTCCTTGGAGATGCTGCGCCGCGCCTGCCCCTGTGCTGTCTGCTGTGGCGAACCGGATGTCATGGGCCGAGGTGATGCCCCTGCTAGGAACTACAAGTCGGGCAGCTTTGAACTGAAGGGCTACGACTTCGTTGGAGGGTATGGACTTAGCCTCAAGTGGATGGATGGGCATGCGACGGGGATTTATTCCTACAACCTCCTCCGTTCTTTATAGGAGGCTCGGAATTCCGGCGCCGCGCGTTGTTGCCGCTTGCTCGCATTCCCCCACCTTCTAACGGTTTAACTCTTCAACTCGGTTAACTCGCTTTACTCGTAGTGAGTCCACATCCTGATGACCTTGATCGTCTTTTCAGCATCGTAGACCTGATAGACAAGGCGGTGTTGGATATTGATGCGCCGTGAATAAGCGCCAGCCAAGTCTCCGATAAGTTTTTCGTAGGGAGGGGGATTTTGGAAAGGATTCTCGGCCATGATGTCGAGAAGACGTTGGGCCTGGGGTTTGAGATTTGAGGACGCAACCTTCTTGGCGTCCTTCTGCGCCTGTTTCGTGAAGACGATGGACCAACTCACCAGCCGGGCTTGGTGGATGATTTGGAGAACGGTTCGGCCATACCCTTTCGGATGGAGTCGCGCATCCCCGGCATGGAAAGAAGGTGCAGTGTCTCCTGAATGCTGCGCCAGTCTTCCTCGGAGACCAGAATGGCATTGGATCGCTTGCCGGTAATCTGGATCGGTTCATGGGAGTCGGACGCCTCATCGAGAAGTTGGTAGAGCCTGGAACGCGCCTGAGTTACTGGCAGAGAAGTCATAGCCAAAACGTGCGTGATAGCGTTCGTATTGTCAAGAGGTCGGCTGTTCCTCAAGCTGTTGCCGACTTGGGAAGAGAAGGGAACACTTTCTTCGCTAAATTGAGAATCGTATCGTTAGCTTATAGTCTAGAATTAGAACCGTATAATTAGGCTATAGGCTTAAATATTCGCCCCGCTGCCACCTTTTACAGATGTAATGCCTCTCTGCGTCTCTGCGCCTCCGCGCGAGAATCTCGTCCTCTGCTTCACCTTTTAACTTTCTAGCCCTTCAACCCTTTAACTTCATCCGTCTTAGCCTCAGTGAGTTCGCGATCACCGAAACGGAGCTGAGGCTCATGGCTGCGGCCGAGATCATGGGGCTCAGGAGGAGGCCAAAGAAAGGGTAGAGCAGTCCCGCCGCAATCGGGATGCCGAGGATGTTGTAGGCGAAGGCGAAGAAGAGATTCTTCCGGATGATTTTGAGGATCGCTCGGCTGAGTTGGATCGAGGAGACGATCCCCTCGAGCGAGGGCTTCAGGAGGATGATGCCCGCTGTCTCCTTGGCGATATCCGACCCTGCTCCCATCGCGATCGCCGTCTCTGCGGCGGCCAGGGCGGGGGCGTCGTTGATCCCGTCACCCGCCATGGCGGTGTGGTACCCCTCGGACTTCCAGATGGCAAACTGGCCGGCCTTCTGGGCGGGTGAGAGCTGGGCATGGCATTCACTGATGCCAAGTTCATCAGCCACCGATCTGGCTGTGCTCTCGCGGTCCCCGCTGAGCATGGCCACGCGGACGCCGAGACGCTTCAGTTCCTCGATCAGTTTTCCAGCGGAGGGTTTGATCGTGTCGCGGAAAACAATGGCTCCCGCCGGTGAACCGTCCGCGGCCATGGCGACCATTCCCTCGCCCGGCTGGAGAGCGATGGAGTCGAAGGCGGTTGCCGGCACCCCGTGCACGGAGAGAAACGCCGGTGTCCCCAGCAAGAGGGAAACTCCCTCCACGACAGCCGAGATGCCGCCGCCGGTAAAGGATTCGAAGGAGGTGGCTTTCAGGAGAGAGAAACCCTGCTGCCGGGCATGCAGGAGGAGGGCTCTGGCCAGAGGGTGTTCGCTCCCGCGCTCGGCGCCCGAGGCGAGCGAGAGGAGGCGCTGTTGGTCGAAAGCTCCCAGGGAGTGAATGGCCGTCACCTTTGGCATCCCTTCGGTGAGGGTGCCAGTCTTGTCGAGGGCGAGGAGGTTGGTGGAGGCAAGGTTCTGGAGGGCAGTTGCAGACCTGAGCAGGATGCCTTGGCTCGCGGCGCGGCCGACACCGACCATGAGCGCCATAGGCGTCGCGAGTCCGAGCGCGCAGGGACAGGCGATCATGATGACGGCCACGGCCGCGGTGAGTGCATGAAAGAGGTGCGGCGCGGGACCCAGGATCATCCAAGCGAGGAAGGTCACGATGCTGATGCCGATCACGATCGGGACGAAGACCGAGGCGACTCGATCGGCCAGTTGTTGGATGGGTGCCTGACTCCTCTGGGCCTGGGCCACGAGGCTGATGATTTGCGAGAGCGCCGTCTTGGCCCCGGTTCCGGTGACGCGGACCACAAGCGATCCGGAGGCATTGAGTGTTCCGGCCGCGACGGTTGAGCCGGCTGACTTTTCCGCGGGGAGGGGTTCTCCGGTGAGCATCGACTCGTCCACCGAACTCCATCCCTCCGTCACCACGCCGTCCGCGGGGATCTTCTCCCCGGGAAGAAGCCTTACGAGGTCTCCCTCCTTGAGCTCTCCCACGGGAATCCTGTGATCCGTCACTCCCTCCTTGCCGATGAGGAGAGCAGTGGGAGGCGTCAGATCCAGGAGTTCGCGCAATGCCGCGCCAGCCTTCGCGCGCCCCTTTGCTTCTAGCCACTGGCCCATGAGAACCAGGGCCATGATGACGGTCGCTGCTTCAAAG
>Ga0209829_10000465_pt1 | contig 37356 bp, 36 predicted proteins | sample C_140205_EF_Meta_FD_187311 | JGI IMG/M metagenome (GOLD analysis project Ga0209829, IMG submission 187311) | Freshwater microbial communities from Lake Croche, Canada to study carbon cycling - C_140205_EF_MetaG (SPAdes) (version 2) | ecosystem: Environmental > Aquatic > Freshwater > Lake... | reverse complement strand
GAGCGCTCCTGCAACGCCGAGGGGGAGGAGGAGCGTGCCTCCGCCCTGACTGCTCATGCCGCCGCGGTGAGGCAGCACATCAAGTCGCTTTCCGAGAAGGGATATCCCGACCTCTTCGAGGGGCGCACTCCCGAGGTGGTGATGATGTTCCTGCCGATCGAGCCTGCCTTTGGCGCGGCGTTGACAGCAGATCCCAAGCTCTTTGAGTTCGCCTTTTCCCACCGCGTGATCCTAGTCACCCCAAGCACCCTGCTCGCCGCTCTCCGCACCGTCACCAATGTCTGGAAGGTCGAGAAGCAGACGAAGAACGTCCTTGAGATTGCGCGCCTCGGAGGGGTCCTGCATGACAAGCTGACCGAGTTTGCCAAAGGGCTTCTGCTTGTGAAGCAGCGGCTTGCCCAGGCCACGGAAGCTCACGACGATTCGATTGCCCGCCTCAAGGACCAGAAAGGGAACATCCTTGGCACGGCGACACGTCTTCACGAACTGGGTGCCAAGGCCGAGAAGCAGATGCCGAAGGAGTTGGTTGCGGAACTTGGCGATCTCTCCGGTATCCCTGAAGCACGCCTCAATCCATGAAACGCCTCCTGACCATTCTCGCGGGCGCTGCTCTTGCGGCATCCTTTGCAGGGTGCAAAAAGAACGACCAAGCTCCCGGTCCTGCACCGCTTGTGGTCGGGATGGATCTCTCCTATCCCCCGTTCGAGACCATTAATGAGCAGGGGAAGCCCGCTGGCATCAGCGTCGATCTGGCACATGCCCTTGGTGAGTACCTTCACTGTCCCGTCCGGATCGAGAACATGCCGTTCACCGGCCTGATTCCCTCGCTGCTCACCGGCAAGATCGACCTGATCCTCTCCTCGATGACGGACACACCGGAGCGGAGGAAGACGATCGCTTTCTCCGATCCCTACCTCTCCATCGGTCTGGCAGTTCTCGCGGAAACGGGATCGGGACTCAAGGGGCCTGCTGATCTTGATCAAAGTGGCCGCACGATCGCTGTCCGTCAGGGAACAACGGGTCAGGTCTGGGCGACGACGCATCTCAAGCAGGCCAAGGTGATCGTCCTGGACAAGGAATCCTCCGCCGTCCTGGAGGTTGTCCAAGGGAAGGCCGCAGGTTTTCTCTACGACCAGATGAGTGTCTGGAAGAACCAGAAGGAGCACCCGCTGGAGACCATCGCTCTGCTGGAGCCGGTTCAGACCGAGTCCTGGGCGATCGGATTGCGTCCCGATGACACCGAACTTGGGGAGCAGGTGAATGTTTTCATCAAGTCGTTCCGTGCCTCCGGGGGATTTGACCGACTCGGAGATCGCTATCTCAAGGAGCAGAAAGAGGCTTTCGCGAAGGCTGGAATCCCTTTTTACTTTTAACCAAGGAACCCTCTTATTCTCACCCTATCACTTTATGAAATCAGCACTTCTCTTTTCCGGTCAGGGTGCCCAGGCAGTCGGTATGGGCAAGGACTTGGCCGCCGCTTACCCGGTAGCCGCCGATCTCTTCCGTAAGGCCGACGAGATCCTAGGCTATTCTCTCTCCCATATTGCCTTTGAGGGCCCAGCCGAGGAGCTCACCCGGACCTCGGTCTGTCAGCCAGCCCTCTATACCCACGGGCTCGCAGCGCTTTCCGTCCTGCGTGAGAAATTCCCTACACTTTCCTTCGATGCCGCAGCCGGACTCTCCTTAGGAGAGTTTACCGCTCACTCCGCAGCTGGAACCTTTGACTTTGAAGCCGGCCTTCGCCTCGTTGACCAGCGCTCCCGCTTCATGCAGGAGGCCTGCGAGGCGACCGAGGGAGGAATGGCTGCCATCATCGGTGCCGATGAGCAGGGGGTGCGTAACCTCGCAGCTGCCGCGGATGTCGATGTCGCCAACTTCAACAGCCCCGGCCAGATCGTGATCTCAGGAGAGAAGTCCAAGATCGCCTTAGCCGTTGGCATGGCCAAGGAGTACGGCGCCCGCAAGGCAGTAGAGCTGAGTGTTGCCGGAGCCTTCCATTCCCGCCTGATGGAGCCCGCCTACCAGCGCCTCAGCGCCGTGCTTGCGGAGACACCGATCGAGATGCCACGCGTCACCGTCGTGAGTAACGTGGACGCCCTTCCTGCCGGGTCTCCCGATGCTATCCGTAATGCCCTTGCCGATCAGGTCACCGGGTCGGTCTGCTGGACCGCCAGCATTGAATACATGATCGATCATCTCGGGATCACCCGATTCCTCGAACTTGGTCCGGGCGGAATCATCGCAGGTCTCGTTGGTCGCATCCGCAAGGGAACCGAGGTGATCAGCATCTCCGACGCAGCCTCACTTGAGGCTGCTCTCACGATCCTCAATTAAACGAGATCCACGAGGCCCACGAGTATGAATCCAGTCCTAGCCTTTGGAATGCCTGCTGCGCCGGAGTGGATCGTCATCGCTATCCTAGCGCTCGTCCTTCTCGGGCCCAAAAAACTCCCCGAGCTGGCTCGCGGAATCGGCAAGGCGCTCGGTGAACTCCAAAAGGCGAAGGAAGACTTTCGACGCGAGATCAGCGGCGTTCCCCCGCTTCCTAAAATCGAGTCGCCGGCAGGACTGCAATCTACCGCTTCGGAGGTCAGTCCAGCGTCAGTCCCTTCCACGGAACCAGGAGTGACTCCTGCCATTACCGTTCCGACACATCAATCCGATCCCGCGTCATCGGAAGATGTGAAGTCATAAGAGACCAGAAGCAGGCTTCAGGTCTCTTCTCTGCGATTCTTATGGGATCCGCTCAAGATTAATCACAAGCCCTGTGCATCGTGTGCATCTTGTGGCCGTGACTCAGCTCATACATCCCAAAAGATAGGCCATCTCGTATGGCCTGTCCTCTTAGAGAGTGGCCATATCGATCACAAAGCGATACTTCACATCGCTCTTGAGCATGCGGTCGTAAGCCTCGTTGATCTTGGCCATCGGGATGATCTCAACATCACTGGCAATCCCGTGTTCGGCGCAGTAGTCGAGCATCTCTTGGGTCTCGGGAAGTCCGCCCACAAGGGAGCCGACCAGGCGCTTGCGGCCCCCTACGAGGCTGAAAGCGTGAATTGCAGCAGGATCCGAGGGCACACCCACGAGGCACATCGTGCCATCGCGTTTCAGCAGGGCAAGGTAGGCGTTTAGATCGTGGTTGGCTGAAACCGTGTCGAGAATGAAGTCAAAGGTACCGGTCGCCTTGGCCATCTCCTCTGGACTCGTCGAGAGGATTACTTCGTCAGCTCCGAGACGCTTTGCGTCGGCCGCCTTTCCAGCGGAGGTTGTGAAGCAGACGACATGGGCGCCAAAGGAGTGTGCGAACTTCAAGGCCATGTGCCCCAGTCCTCCGAGACCAACCACGCCGACTTTCTGTCCCGGGCCGACTTTCCAGTGGCGGAGCGGGGAGTAGGTGGTGATGCCGGCGCAAAGAAGGGGGGCCGCCGCAGCAGGATCGATCTTGTCCGAGACCTTCAGGACGAAGCGTTCGTCTGCCACGATCTGATTCGAGTAACCGCCAAAGTTCAGGGCTGATCCATCCCTGGTCTTGCTGTTGTAGGTTCCAGTGAAACCATTTTCGCAATACGACTCGAGGCCCTCCTGGCAAGTGGGGCAGGTGCGGCAGGAATCAACAAAACAGCCGACACCCACACGGTCACCGGGGGCGAACTTAGTCACTGCGGAACCAACCTGCTTAACGGTGCCGATGATCTCATGGCCCGGCACCATGGGGTAGAGGGATCCACCCCACTCGTCACGCGCCATGTGGATGTCGGAGTGGCAGACGCCGCAATGGGAAATGGTCAGAAGCACATCGTGAGCACCCGGTTCACGGCGCTCGAAGGAGAAGGGGGCGATGGGGGAGGTGGGGCTTTGGGCGGCGTAGCCTTTAGTAGCGAGCATAGATAAATACTAAGGCTGAAATCTAAAATCTGAAACTTGAAAAGATCGTCGGCAGATGGAGCGCTGATTTCTTACGCAAACGCGGCTCACCCTCAGCGAGGCCTCATGCCCAATTCCCAATTCCCCAAAGCGCAACGTATCCGGCGCTTTGTCTCGGTTCTTATTCCCCTTCCGAATGGGTGACGTCCCGACTCTCGAAGCGGGTAAACTCATTCAGGAAGGTGAGGGGGACCTCGCCGGTCGGACCGTTACGCTGTTTGGCGATGATCAGCTCAGCCTCGCCTCCCTTTTCTGCTTTGTCCTCCTCATCCTTGGCATAGTAGGCCGAGCGTACCAGGAGGCCTACGACATCGGCATCCTGCTCGATGGATCCGGATTCACGCAGATCGGATATACGTGGCTTCCCATCTCCTCGGTCCTCGGATTTACGATTGAGCTGTGCCAGCACGATGATAGGAATGCTTAGCTCTTTTGCCAGTGCCTTGATGCCGGCGGAGATCTCCGCGATTTCGATCTGGCGGTTCTCCTGACCCCGCTTGGAAGGGGAGCGAAGCAGCTGAAGATAGTCGATGACGATGAGGCCAAGTCCGTGGCGATCCATCAGTCGCCGTGACTTGGCTCGTAGCTCCAGGATGCTGAGGCCCGCCGAGTCGTCGATGTACATCTGGCTCTCGTTGTAGAGCATCGAGGCCCTGACCAGGCTCTGCTGGTCGGCCTTGGTCAGGAAGCCGTTCCTGACGTTCTGAAGGTTCACGCGGGCGCGCGAGCAGAGAAGACGCTGGACGAGCTGCTGAGCGCTCATTTCCAGACTGAAGATGCCGACAGGGATCTTTTTATCCACGGCGACATGCTCGGCGATATTCATGGCCAGGGCGGTCTTTCCCATCGAGGGACGCGCCGCGATGACGATCATTTCGCTCGGGTGCATGCCACTGGTCATGTTGTCCAGCACCTTGTAGCCGGTGGGGACGCCGGTGACCTCTCCCCGGTTTTTATAGAGCTTCTCGATCGACTCGAGGGCGACGTTCACATGGTGCTTGATGTCGGGGAGCTCGCCCCGGATGCGCTCCTCTCCCACGGTGAAGATCTGTTTCTCCACGTCGTCGATCAGGGTCTTCACGTCTCCCTGCTCGTCGTAGCAGCGTGCCGCCGACGTGGTGCAGACGGAGATCATCCGGCGGAGGAGATGCTTCTCCCGCATGATGTCGATGTAGTACTCCGCGTTGGTGGCGGTGGGCAGGAAAGTCTGGAGATTGGCCAGAACGGAGGGACCTCCGACTTGCTCCAGCAGATTCCTATCGGAGAGGGTCTGGGTGACCGTGATCAGGTCGATCGGACTGCTCTTCTTCCAGAGATCCTCCAGAACGGCGTAGATCGTGCCGTGGGCGGGGTGATGAAAGTGTTGCTCATCGATCCCCTTCTCGATGGACGTGGTGATCGTGTCCTTGGGTGAGAGGAGGATCGAGGAGAGGACGCCCATCTCGGCATCGAGACTGGCGGGGAGAGGGCGGTGGCTCTCGGGAAGCCTCTGTCCACTTGAAAAGCCTGAGGGGGACTGACCTCGTCCGAAGGATCCTGGGCCTTTGTTACTGCTGAACGGTGCTGAACCATCCGCAGAAAAGCCTGCAGATGATGCGCTGGTGACAGAGGCAGGGCCGTCCTGGGGACCTTCGGCCATGGCTCGGGAAAAGCTTATGCTTCGGCGCTCTCGGAAGTCTTGCGACGAGGCCTGCGGGTGCCTTCCTCATCCTCATCGGCTGGCTTCTCCACCTTGGGGAGGGCTGCGATTTCGATGCGGAGGGTGGCGGTCACATCACTGTGAATCTTGACCGGGATCTGGTGCTCGCCGCTCTCCTTGAGGGGGCGATCCAGCACGATGGCGTGCTTGGGCAGGACGAGATCCTTGATCTCGGAGGTGAGGCGCTCGATGAGGTCGGCTGCCGTGATGGAACCGAAAGCCTTGCCGGTTTCACCGGTGTCGAGCCTGAGGTTGAGGCGGAGCTTGTTGATCTTGGCGGCAACGGCCTCGGCCTCGTTGATCTCGCGGGCTTCGCGCTCGGCTCGCTTTGCCTTCAGGTTGTTGATCTTGCGGAGAGAAGCGGGAGTGACCTCAAGGGCCTTGCCACCGGGGATCAGGAAATTGCGGGCGTAACCGGCACGTACCTTGACGATATCGGCTTCGGCTCCCAGTGAGGAAACGGCTTCGGTGAGGATGACTTCGGAAGTGGCCATAAAAAGAATCCCGGTTGGTTATGTCGCGGGAGGGGAAACATTATCGGGAAACGCGGCGGTGTCAATAGGGGAAGGTGGGCGAAGGGGAGGCTTTTTTAGACCGGCCATGGCTGCCTTATGTACCGGATCAGAGTGCGGGGTCAGAGCGCCGCATCAGATTAAGGCAGGTTCCTTGCACAGCCGTCCGCTTTTTTTAGCTTGGGCAGCTCAGGTCGGCTTGCCCAACGATGGCAGCGCGTCGCGTAACCGGCGCAGTGCGGAGCGTCCCAGATCGATGGGGGCCGTGATCCCGTGCAGAAAAACCGTCGCTCCTCGTGCGGGGTTGATTTCCAGCGAGTGGACGCGGTCGAGGTTCACGATGAGCGAGCGGTCTAGACGCAGGAAGGGAGGCGAGGGGAGTTCTGCCTCATAGTGGCCAAGTGCCCGGCAGATGAGTAAAGGGCTCTCGCCGCTCACGGTTGCGCGGGTGAAATCCCCCTCGGCCTCCAAGGAGAGGAGATCGCCGAGAGGGGCCACCAGTGAGCGTTCCGGGGTGCGAAGGCAGATGCGGTCGTTTTGAGCATAGGGCGGCCCGGCTTCGGTTTGCCCTGTCTCCAACTGTAACCGCTTCACGGCGGCAACCAAGCGGGCGGGCCTCACTGGCTTGAGCAGGTAATCCACCGCTTCAAAATCAAACGCTTTCGCCGCATACTCGGCATGGGCGGTCACGAAAACCACCGGCGGACCTTTTTCCATGGCTGCCAGGAGCGAGAATCCATCCTTCTCGGGCATCATGATATCGAGAAAGAGCGCATCCGGCTTCAAGCGGGTGATCAGCGCGGACGCTTCGCTTACGGACGCTGCTTCCCCGACAACTTCGACGCCGTCAATGTCTCCCAGCATTTCGCGGAGACCCTGGCGGGCCAGCTGCTCGTCATCAATGAGGATCACACGCAACATGGATCTCCTTTCAGTCTGAGGGTGGCGCGAACGCATCCCTGCCCGTTTTCCAGTGTGAAGGTATTCCGGCTCGGATAATGCAAATTCAGGCGGCGGCGGAGTGTTTCGAGCCCCAGCCCCCCGGCGGCCGTCTGCTTCCGGGGTTGCAGGATGCCCGTGTTGGTCACCTCGATGGAGAGCTCGTCGTCATGCGCGCGGGAGGCGATGCGGATCTCCGTGGTCTCCGTCGAGCGTTCCAACGAGTGCTTCACCGCGTTTTCGATTAGTGGCTGGAGAATGAATCCGGGAACGGTGCGGTGCGCGGTGGCTGCATCGGCATCCACCGAAAAATGAAGCCGTGTGCCGAAGCGGGCCTGCTGGATTTTTAGGTAGGCCCCCATTGCGTCGATCTCCGCGGAGAGTCGTCCCGTTGCCTTGTTACGATGCTCGAGGGAGTAGCGAAGGTAGTCCGACAGCTCCAGAACCATCTCGGAAGCGGCGTCAGGATGAGTGCGGATCTCTGCGGCGATTCCGTTGAGTGAGTTGAAAAGAAAGTGAGGATCGAGCTGGGCGCGGAGCATCTGGAGTTCGATGCGTTGCGCCTCGCGCCGTGCCTCTTCCTTGAGTGCGCTTTCGTTCGATCGTTCCAGATCGGACTGCAGCCAGTAGTAGCCGAGACTCCAGACGATAAAGGCGAACGACATGATCAGCAGGCGGAGCGTGGTGTTCACGAAAAAATCGGTCAGGTTGTTGTGCCAACCCGTGGCCAGCGAAAAACTCATGGTCACCAATCCCTGCAAGATTGCGGCGGCGATGCTGGCCAGGTTGACGATCAGGGCGGTGCGCAATCCAAAGGTTTGCCCCGTTCGGCGGTATAGCAAACGCAATGCCTGCGAAAGACTGAGCGCGCAGGCCTCCAAGAGTAAGGTGAACAGCAACGCCTGCCACCAATGCTCCCCCATGAAGAGCCGGATGGTGAAAGAGATCAGGCCAAACCCGCCCCAAAAAAGCAGATTCGCCCTCCAGAACAGGGAGCCCCAGAGAAACAGCGCCGTCCCGAATTCAAGAAGCTTCCCCTGTTTGTTCACCGGCAAAGTGTCCCGTGCGTATCCGAGGCTGTCAAATGCCGACTCCGTCCGCTTCGTCGAGTATTCCGGCCGATTCATCGACTTAGATGAGCGCGGGCCGGTGGCGCGTGTCTATTCCAACGTAACCATGAATAAATTCATCCACTGCCTACTCATTGCGACCCTGGCCATCGCACTGTCAGCCACCCAAGCCTTCGCTGCCCTCACCGCGTCGGCCCGCATTGATTCCGACTGGGGGTCGGGGTTCACCGGGGCCGTCGTTGTGAAAAATACCGGCTCCTCATCGGTCACCGGTTGGTCGGTCAACCTTACCATGCCGGCGAATCTCTCCTCAGTCTGGAACGCCAAGCTCGTTTCTGCGGGTGGTTCCACCTCCAAGATCGCTGACTTGGGCTGGAACGCCACGATTCCCGCCGGAGGGCAGGTCGAGTTTGGATTCGTGGCCGGTCCCGGAGGAATCCCGGCCAGCAGCATCGTTGCCATTACAGACGGAACCACCCCGCAGGCAACTCCCACCCCTACGCCCCAAGCCACACCGATCGCCACTCCGACTCCTGTACCGCAACCCACGCCCGCCCCTTCTGTCAGTGGGTCTCCAAACGCTGACTTCACGATTGACGGAGTCCGGGTGGAATTCCGCGTTGTCTCGGATTGGGGCACCGGAATGACCGGCAGCATCAAGTTGGTGAACACCACCTCCTCGCCGGTAGTCAATTGGTCTGTTGCGATGGATCTTTCGAGCGTGCCGACCAGTGTATGGGACGCCAGCCAAACTCGCAGCGGGAGTCGCTCGGAGTTTCGTCCCGTCTCCTGGAATAGCATCATTCCCGTTGGTGGGAGCGTGACCTTTGGGTTCAATTCCGCCCCGGGCAATCTGAAGACACCCCCCTTTAACGTGACCCTCTCGGGCAAAAGCTCAACAGTGACGCCAGCTCCAACGCCCACGCCCACACCTGCTCCGGTGGTCGCTCCTACTCCGACTCCGGTGGTTGCCCCATCACCTGCGCCTACTCCTGGTGTTGCTCCAACACCAGTGCCCACTCCCACCCCTGTTGTCGCTCCTTCGCCAACGCCAACTCCCACGCCGGTGCCCTCACCCTCACCGACACCCACTGCAGGAAATAACCCTATGCCGATCAGTGGACCGAAAATCGTGGGCTACTTCACCGAGTGGGGCATCTACGGCCGCAATTACAACGTCGCCGATATCCCGGCCGATAAGCTCAATGTCATCAACTACGCCTTCGCAAACATCACAGCCACCGGAGACGTGGTCCTCTACGACAGTTACGCTGCCGTGGACAAGTCCTTTCCGGGCGACACATGGGATCAACCCCTGCGCGGCAATTTCAACCAGCTCATCAAGCTCAAGAAGGCGCATCCCCACCTCGTTACGATGATCTCCATCGGAGGGTGGACGCTGTCAGGGCATTTCTCCGACATCGCCCTCACCGAGACATCCCGCGCCCACTTCGCCCAGTCGGCCGTCGATTTCATGGTGAAGTACGGCTTCGACGGGGTTGATATCGATTGGGAATTCCCCGGCGGTGGAGGCCTTGACTCAAACACCTACCGTACCCAGGACAAACAAAACTACACGCTGCTCCTGCAGGAACTCCGCGACCACCTCGACGCACGCGGAGCGCAGAACGGACGCCAATACTACCTCAGCATCGCCTCCCCGGCGGGTGACGACAAAATCCGGAACATCGATCCCGCCGGCATCGCCGATGCGTGCGACTGGATTAACATCATGACCTACGACTTCGCCGGCGGCTGGGAGAAAAAGACAGGCCACCAGGCCCCCTTGTTCAGTCCCGAAGGTCGCGACGCCACGAACCCATCCACTCTGTGGAGCGTCGATGGTGCCGTGAGTCAGTTCCTCGGAGCGGGAGTTGATCCGGGAAAACTCGTCGTCGGGGTGCCCTTCTACGGAAGGGGATGGAGCGGAGTTCCTTCCACGGACAGCGGTCTCGGTGAGCTCTCCACCGGCCTGCCTCAAGGTTCCTACGAGCCCGGCGTCTTTGATTACAAAGACCTTGTCGCCCGTATCGCCGCACAGCCCGATGCTTACAAGGTCTACGAAGATGGCGCGGCGGAGGCCAGTTTCATCTATGCTCCCTCCGTGAGCGGCCTGTGGATCTCGTACGATCATCCCACCATCGTCCAGCGCAAGATCGACTACATCAAATCTCTCGGCCTCGGCGGAGCGATGTGCTGGGAGTTGAGCGGCGACACCAAGGATGCCTCCACCTCGTTGCTGGAAGTCATCTACCAGGGGCTAAAGACACAATAAGAGGGCACTATAAGCGGCGCGCCCCCCCCGTCGATATCAACAAGTCTCGGCCACCCGCCTTCGGGCTGGTAAAAAACAGAAAATCCCCCGGAAAAGGCTCCGGGGGATTTTTATTTGTTCAAACCTCAGCCCCCTCTTTTTTGGGGGCGCGGGTGCTTGATTGGAAAGGAGGTGGAGGCGAGGAGATGGGCGATTGGGAGTTAGGCGGATTTCTCATGCCTCTAAGAGTTAAGGAGGCCTTATTTCAGATGAGCCTGGCTGTGCCAATGCTGGTGCGTTGTTCCAATCATGATCAGGGCATCATGCATGGAGTGCCTGTTATGGGCAGTCCGGCTTCCAATGTACGCTCATCTGCTGTGCCTTGGTGATCTGCTCGTTGGTCATCTGGTGAGCCACCGCATTGCGTATCGCCCTGGCGCTTTCGTGGTCGGCCGCTGCCGCCAGGTTCAGCCACATGTAGGCGGTTATCAGATCCTTGGGAACACCATCGTGCATTTTATAGCATACCCCGAGCCGGTATTGGGCTTCTGTATTTCCCTGAAGAGCTCCTCTGCGATACCAGCGTGCCGCCTCGATATCGTTCATAGGGACACCGGTGCCCGTTGCGTAACAAAGACCAAGTTGCATCTGGCCTTCGGCGTCTCCCTGAAGAGCGGCTTTCCGGTACCAGCGTGCCGCCTCTTCGGGATCCTTGGGCACCCATGTGCCGTATGCATAGCGGTTGCCTAATTTGACTTGGGCTGCGGCATCAGTTGGATCCGGTTGCTGGCGGGTGGCACATGCACTGATCATCAAGGTGATCATCAGCCCGGTCAGGAGGAGTGACTTGGTCAAGATTGGCACCTTCATCAGTTTAAAATAACTCCGCTCGAGTTGCCTTGTATATCCAAAAGCAAAGAGCCGAGCCCCATGGTTTCCCCTGATAATCAGGGGGTGGAGGCGAGGGGAGTCGAACCCCTGTTCGGCCAACAGGGTGTCCAAGGAAATTTAAGATCATCCATAAACGTAGATGGGTACTTATTCTACGAGCTTTACGAATTTTCGTGGACTCATCTGTACGGTCTTAGTATTGGTCTTATATGGCCTGCATCTGGAAGCACCCAAATTCGCGGTACTGGATAGCCCGCTTCTATGACCGGAATGGGAAGCGTCGAAATCGTTCAACCAAGAGCGAGGATCGTAAAGAAGCTCGAAAGTTGGCGGAAGCTTATGAAGATGCCGCCAAGCGGAAGCGAACGGCTCTTCAGTCTAGAAGGGTAATCTCCTCTTTGCACAAAGAGATCACAGGAGAGGGACTGCCTGTGTCTACAGTAAAGGAGTTCTTTGATCGTTGGCTTGAAATCAAAACTCGGGAAATCAAGCCGGCTACGATTGCTTTTTACAAAAAGGAGTCTCAAAAATTCCATACCTTTCTTGGAGACCGAGTGGATGGGGATATTGCGGAAATAACGAAGGAGGATGTTCTCGCCTACCGGGAAGATCAGGCAAAAGTGCTGAGTGCCAAGACGGTCAATCATGGCGTCAAATTCCTCAGGATGATTTTCCGTGCCGCCAGAGAAGATGCCTCGATTTCCGATAATCCGGCTGAATTTGTTAAAGTGATCAAAGCGAAGGGGGAAAAGCAGAGTCGCCGCCCCTTTACGATCAATGAGCTTAAAGCTGTTCTTGGTGTTGCCGACGACGAATGGAAGAGCATGATTCTGTTTGGGCTTTATTCAGGGCAACGGCTTGGTGACATCGCTAAGCTTACCTGGGCCAATTTAGGCCTCCAAGCTGAGGAGTTGCGCCTCGTTACCTCAAAGACCGGAAAAACGATTATCCAGCCCCTTGCTGGCCCATTAAAAGCCCATGTGGAGTCTCTGCCAGTCTCCGACGACCCAAGCCAACCGCTACACCCCAGAGCATATGCAACCCTGACCCGCCAAAAAAAGGCCGGGGGCATCTCCAATGGCTTTGCTTCCCTACTGGTACAGGCAGGTCTTAGGGAAAAACAGCTTCATCGTAAAACCCATGGAGAGGGTAGGGGGGTTAAAAGCTCTTCCGGAGGGCTCTCCTTCCACTGTTTACGACACACGGCAGTTACATTGCTCAAGGAGGCCGGCATTCCAGCTGCCACGGTCATGGAGCTGGTCGGTCACGACTCGGCACAGATGAGTGAGCACTACACTCATATTGGGCAAGAAAGCCTCAAACAGGCTGCGGAGGCATTCCCGGATCTTCTTGATACGAAATCCAAACCGAAAACAAAATCGAGGACTTCCAAAACATGAGGCCACCAATTATCCCAATCGACCCCGACCGGTTGGAGTGGCCTAAAAACCTCGCCTCCCATGTCGGCCTGCATGCGAATCAGATTCAGTTCCTGAAAAAGAAGGGGTGCCCATTCTACGGCAGAAAGACCACCCTTAACTGGGTAAGGGATTTTCTGGCAAGGGAGGCAGGAGCTCCGGAACCATTGCCTGCGCTCTTCGAGAGTTCTAAACATTAAGCCTTGGAATGAAAAAGCCAGCTGCCACCAAGAAGTCCAGGGTCGCTAAGTCGAAAGAGGTCAAACAAATGAAGCAAGCTCAGCCGGCGCAGCAAACTCTGAGCGACGTCGCTTGGACTGATATGAAGGCAATCGCAATCAGGAAGGCGACCCTCGCTCGACACTCCAAGAGCTCGGTCAATCACGCCGCACTCCATTCAATACTTGCTGCTCTTGCCGATGTAGTGAAATCAAGTGTGAGTAGAGGTGAGGTAGATGGAATAATGGAGGCAGTAACGGCGGCTAGTTTGTTCGCAGAGCAGATCGATGTGGCGCACAGGAAGTACCTGGACAAGCTCCGTACTATAACGGAGCAGCTATCGCATGTAGCCGTATTGATTTCACCAAAGATGGTTGCTCATAAAAACAAGGCCCGGCTGGATGTAATGGCGTGGCTTAAACAGGCCGGTGTTGGCACAAAGGCTGATGAAGCGACAGAGAGAAAGGGGCACCCGCCGACCCTAGCAAAGCAGTTGGCTATCGATGCACTCAATGAGATTAGAAATGCAAGAGAGTCTTCCAAACGAACCGGCGTTCAATCATTTGACAGGGTCTTGCAGACTTGGAGCTATTTAGCACCGAAGGCCCCCGCCATATCTTCATTTTCCTCTAGCTCCTACAGTGTTTGGTGGAAGCAGGCAAAACCGCGCATTGATTTTTATTTTGATCAAGAGCCCATACTTATCAAAAAGATATTGAAGGAGTGCTCAGGCAGCCTGGAAGGGACAGGAAAAACACCTAGGGTTGTTGCCCTAAAACAAGTGAGAGACGCATTCCGCAAGCTGGCGATAAAGAGGAAGTAGCAATAGGTGTAAACTGGCAGGGCGCCAGAATAGGGGAAAATCGGCGCCCTTATGCGGGGCGGTCCAAACGGGCATTTTTGGCTCGTTATGACAAACCACATCAAACACCACCAACCCACACCACTACCCCAAGAGCCCATTCCAGTATGGGTGCGATCAAGTGAAGCCTGCCGGCTCTTCGGAATCGGTAGATCGAGTCTCTTTACGCTTATCCGAACTAAACAAGTAGCAAGCAAGATCTTAAAGACGAGCCCCCACAACGTTTCTGGACTTCGCCTAGTCTCCACAGAATCTCTGAGGACGCTCATTGAGGAGAGTGGAGATGAATAAGCAGGAACCTGATCCCTTCAAAAAGGATCCCCCGGCTCAACGAATTGAGGCGCTAGCCAAGAGGCTGGCCATACTCATTCAAGATGAAGTTATTGAACTGACTTATGATCTTTTCCTAGAGACAGGAAGAAAGTTGTTCGAGGAGGTGCTGGAACAAAAGATGGGACCTGACTTTACGATAATGATGGAGAAGCGTTCCAAGCAGCGCCGTGCCGCAAAGGAGGTAAGGACATGAGCTGGGAACTGGTACGGCAAGCTTTTGAATTACCGAAGGCCAAGCCGATAACGCAACTTGTAGCTCTGAAGGGACTCCGCGTTGCTTATGGCCTGACACATTTATTCCAGGTGCCATTTAAATGGATGTTCTGGTTTCTGGAACAACGGCTTGACCGGCTTGACGTAGGCATCCTGACCAGGGAGCAACAATAGAGTGTTTTAAACAGAGGAACCTCTAATTGAGCACTGTAGATCTGATACTTGAGCGATGGCCGCTTGACGCCATGTTGGCCCGGTGCGGAATCGATGTGCCTTTGCGTGGTAAATTTTGCTCTCCCTTTCGCCCGGATGGCACACCGTCATGTGAGCGATATGGTGAAACGATTCGTGACCGTTCTCTTGACCAGAGTTATGACGCGATAAAGGTCTTTGCTGAGCACATGGGCCTTTCTAATTCGGATGCGATACGAAAGCTGGCGGCCGAGCTTCCAGGACGGCAGCCAAGGCCAAAACCACAGATTCACAAGCTCACTATCCCGCCCCTTCAGTATGCCATTTGTGAGGCCCACGAAGTTGCCAAGTTGCGAGGCTTGTCAGTGGAAGCTATCGATTTTGCAGGCTTCATGGGAACACTGGGATTTGCTGAAATAGGTGGATTCCACTGCTGGGTATTGACTGATGCCGACAAACGTCTGGCCGAGGCTCGCCGGATTGATGGGAAAGCATTCCCGGCGGTTGGAAGCCTAGGAGAACGAAAGGCCCATACTCTCAGAGGAAGCTGTAAATCTTGGCCCCTTGGAATGAACCCTCCGGGCGTGAAAGTTCCATCAGGGCTTCCTGTGTGGCTTGTAGAGGGTGGTCCAGACTATCTCGCTGCATGCGATGTGCTGATGCACTCAGGCAGGGAGTTTCTGCCCGTTTCCATTCTGGGCGCCGGCCAGCGGATTCATTCTGATGCTCTTCCGTTCTTTCGTTCGCGGGACGTTCTGATTCTTGGACATCCCGGAGAGGCTGGGTTTAAGGCTATCAATACCTGGTCGAATCAGCTCAGGGACGTGGGAGCTTCTGCAATCCCAATACAGCTACAGGGAGGAGATCTAAACGACATTATCAAAACTCACGGACCTAAAGCCGTGGCAACCCAGCTAAACCGTGAATTCACAAACCACTGAATCTAAGGATCTAACCGATAGTCCTTTTTACAAGGTGATCCCTATGAGCACATCAATGAATATCGAGGAATCACGTGGACTTGTTCAAATGCGCTCTGCGATGAATAGGATCAAATGCGAGGTTAAAGACGTTGAGGAAGTGCCTCTATTTATTGATCTGAGTCCATATCTAGACGGAACACATCAGCAAGAAGTACCCACCGTTGCTGGAATATTCGACGGGAGATACCTTTTTTACAAAGGAAGGCTGAATGAAGTTCACGCTGAGCCGGCAACGGGAAAAACCAATGTCCTCATGGCGGCTTCAATTGCTGAACTAAAGGAGGGAGGCACGGTGCTGTATATTGATCCTGAAGATACTCCCGAAGGATTTACAAGGCGCATTCGGATGCTGGGAGCTTCAGACGATGATGTGCGCGAGCGGGTGAAGTACCTGCACAATCCTAACCCGGAGGAAATCCTCGCCGCTCAGGCTTGGGCATCACAAAAAACCCCCACAATGGTAATCTTGGATGGATTAGCCGAAAGCATGGCTGCCGTAGGGGCCGACGAAAATAAGGCTTCTGATGTGCTTGTTTTTTTCCGCGAAAATCTCCGCCCTTTCGCGGAGGCAGGAGCAGCGGTCGTTGTTGCTGACCATGTGACCAAAAGCGCAGAGAATCGAGGGCAGTTCGCCCGAGGATCTGGGGCTAAGGCAGGGCGCTATGACGGGGTTAGCTACGAGATAGTAACGGCCAAAGCCTACACGCCAAATCAGGAGGGATTTGTGAGATTGAAGGTTCAGAAAGACCGGAATGGGGGAGTTGGGGCCAGAGGGGTTATTGCGGCTGAACTTCATTTCATCCCCGGGACTGGCGGACGAACTATAACTGCATTTCGAGAGCCTGCCGAAAAGCAAGATGGGGAATGGAAGCCTACCGCGATCATGGGAAAGATCGTTGCCCATCTAAAGGACGTAGGGGCGGCGACAACTTCCGATCTTCGGAGCTTGGGTGGAAAAACTGTATACATCACCAAGGCAATCGGATGCCTTAAAGAAAAAGGGCTGATTGGATCGCGCAAGAATGGAAATAAGACCTTTTTCTTCCTGCTTCCAAGCGAAGAAACAACATGAACTTGTTCCCTGTTCCCTCACGGTTCCCTCCCGTTCCCGGGAACGGGTAATTCCTGTTGTTCCCTTGTTCCCACCCCCTACAGGGGGAACAGAGGGAACAGGATGACTGAAAGAGAGAGTCATGGGATTTCCAAGGAGAGTTGTTCCCTGAATTTTAATAAACCCATGCCATGATTCTGACGCTCCTAGCTGATCGCGTAAACCGGAGGGGTCAGTTGAGTAGCTCGTTGTAGGTTTAACTCCTTAGCGGCCATTTTCAAATTTCCCTTCATCACCGGATTCCGTTGAAAAGTGATCCGCCACAAGCCCGTCAGCGGATTTTGATTGTTTAGGTGGGGGCACTCGTGCTTGGAAGTCACAAAAACGAGTCCTAGGTATTTTTGTGATTTATTAAGGGGTAATCTAAGAGCTGATGCATCGTGCTGATCACTTCCCTTGCTCGGAATCCGGTACCAGCCCAAGTATCCTAAGCCATTTCTGAAATTCCGCCTCAGCTGCGGATTCACTGACCTTTTTCCCCGTCATCAAAGTGGCCTTATCAGCTTTGGCGCCAGCCTGGAACTTAGCAAAATGATCTTTTCTGAGCTTGGCGATGCAGTCATCCTTAATTTTCTGGATTTCTGCTGTCTTTAGGCCAGTTGCCTTGGAGATAGCATCTAGGGATTTATTCCTCAGAAGCATATCAAAGGCTTTAACCCTGTTTTCTCGATTACCAGGAGTGTGCACACGAATGAGAGGCTTACTGGTATCGTTGTAACCTATTGACTTTCAGGGGGAAACTTCACTTCGCCGGCTTGATCCTCATTTGAGCGGCCATAACAGAGTAAACGATGAATGGGCATCTAGCTCATGAAGCAAGGGGCTATTGATTACCTATTGCCTGGGATTGCAGCAGAGGCAGCAAGGGATCTGGCCTCCCCCATGCTTTTCCCTTCCTGCCGGAACTTGTTGTAAAGCAGAGTTCGGATATCGGCCTCGCTCATTGTTCTCAGTGAGTCTTGGGTGAGCGATGGATTGGATGACTTCAGCGAGTCATAAAGAGATCCCCCTGAAGAGGATGTTGATTTGGACGAGGGATTCTTGGCGGCCAGCGCATCGGCGGCCATTTGCAGCGTCCTATCCCGATCAGTACCACGAAAGCGTGTGGGCTCGTGCTCCAAAAGGTAGACCTTCCGGCCGGCATCGGTTGATAGATCAACGGGGGTATACTGCTTTTGATTCTGTATCTGCTGACGCAGGAGGTTCGCTTCAATACCTGGATCCAACTGGCACCAGGCAGTGGAAGAGAGTGCGAATACGGCGGTGCAGATTAATGAAGGTGTTTTCATTGAGGCTAGTACGTTTCAAATCAGAATTCGTAAACCACTATTTTCATAAAGTTTCAAATGTGATGCCGGCATCACATTTCTAATCCTTCATTGCAGTTAGGGTCAAGTCATCTAACGCATGACACGTAAAGGCAACCTGATCGGAGGACAACTAAGCCAGGAGAGGAAGAAACTTGGCCTATCGCAAGCTGATCTTGCCGCTAACTGTCAGCGACTGGGGTGGGATTTAAGCCGTGATGTCCTAGCCCGAGTCGAGTCTGGAATCAGGGGCATCTCTGATAAGGAGTTAGCCATTTTTAGTGAAGTATTGCAGGTTCCTGTGCAGGAACTGCTGCCTCCACGTCTCTCTAAGGGATTTGTGAAAACCCTGAAGGGCTAAAGTCCCACTGGCATGGGGGCTGGTGTCTCTTACTCGTGGTTAGCTCAGATGGTTGAAAAAAGCAGTTCAGGCCTGATGGGCGGTCATTCCTTCGACTGCTTCTCCATGTAATTTCCCAGTCAACCTCCTGCTCGAGCGCTGAATTTAATTCTGGGGATTGGCCTGACCCTGAAAGTCCTTTTCCATCTCCAGAAGGCACTTCTGGAGGTACTCCTCCCAGTCCTTGAGCGTCAGGGATCCCTGTGCCGCTTCCTGCATTTTTCTCCAAGTCTCAGGAGTTGGCTTTCGGCATCGCAGGATTCCCACTTGCCTGCGTCGTACTGACCTCGCCTCCTCCAGAAGATGCTCGGCCGACGGTAGTGCTCTTCTTCCTTGCATATGCCTCCCGCTCCGGGCTTCCGGATTCGCTTAGTTCTGTTGGAGCATTTCCGCCCCCAGATACTCGGTCTCCAGATCCAGGTAATCCTGAACGTCCTTCCGAACCAGGTGTTTCCCCGAGATCCGACGGTGTATCATGCATTTCACTGTCCAATGCGCCACCATTTTGTCGTGCCTGGCCCATCCCTCTGGCGTATCTGGCGTTTCTGGTAGCGCTGGTCTTCCTTGCATATGCCTCCTGATACGAAGCGAGTTGGCTTTCGTCAACACGGGTTCTGACTTTTTGCAGCCACCCAAAAGAATTTTCACTTTTGAGCAAAAAACTACCTGACGAAACGCAACTTGAAACGTACTAGCTGGAAGAGAGCCTCGATACTCACTTCAAAATGACACCTATAGCCAATTGCAAAGTCGAATTTACCTTCCAGTGTCCGAAGCAGTGGGAAAATCTCCAGCCAACAGATAACTTTGATATCCGTTTTTGCACCGTTTGTAGCCGGAATGTCCATTTGTGCGATACCCTGGAGGAGGTCCATCGCCATGCCGCTCTTGGAAACTGCATCGCTATTCCGCCATCAAAAGAGGGGATTCTTGGATATATGGGTGAACCAAAAGTAAAATTTCCGATTGGCTACAGCACTTCCCAAAATCAAGGGAGCCTTGGTCTGCCGATTGACGAGTAATCTACCAATTTACCCAGCAATGAATCAGAGTTTCAAAGATCCTAAACAAGCTGAAACTTCGGGTGATGAGGCGAAAATAATAAAGCTGATCCCGCATTTGGGCTATGTCGAAGAGTGCGAGAGGAAGCGACGTAAGTCGGCAGCGCTGCACGAAGCATTGCTGAAGCACTCCAAGCGCAAGGACTAGCCAAGAATCACGCAACTCTCGGTCAAGGGTGGAGTTTGACATCCGCCATCATCTGTTGGATTTTCTAATCAAAGCCGTCTAGCGGGACTGAAGGCACTGGTGACGAAATCGGGGCACCATCCTCAGCCAAGAGTCCAGACGGCTTTTCCGTTTAGTAGTTCAAAGGTCGAAATGAACCGTCTGGCGTCACTTGCGCTTCCAGATTTATCTCCATCAAGTCGCACTCCGGAAAGTCGGAATCGGGGTCTCCGTCCCGAAGGCTTGAGGCTCTCCAGCTTGTTTCTCCTGATCTTGAGTAGATCCTCTCCTGTACTGCTCCCATGGAGCCACTTCACCCATTCGCATCGGGGTAGATACATCCGATTTGCTGACCGCGATGCAGTTGCCGAGAGTGGCGTGATGATGGACCTCTTCCATGGAGACGCAGAGATGGACATTCTTCTGGCATGTCTCGCAGAAGCGGATCGAGTCGTGAGAGGTCGTGTGTAGCTTTTCCCAGAGCTTGGGACATTCCATCCGAAATTGAATCGGGCAGTTGGCGATAGGGGTCATGGTGTTAGTAGGAGAAGTGACATAACTCTTTCCAGTAAAGCGTGCCCATACAGTCTGGACAGACGGTGATGTCATCCGTGCTTCCTCGTCCACTGTGGTGCAAGAGCAAGGGAGCTGCGATCGGACCATCGATCGGGCAAAAGGTAACGCCGGGCTCCGTTGTCTCCCACTGAAAGAAGTGAGTTTTTCCTGGATCATGCAGCATCGGATCATCCCCGGGAGCGAAGGGATGCTTCAACGAGGCTGCAAACTTTAGGAGTTCCTCCGACGGGGCAACCTCTTCATGACTCCGCAAGGTGAGATTCTCTCCGGTGATGCTGAACTGATACTTGTACTTTACGGAGAAGAGACGCCGTATATCCCAGAAGATCTCATTGAACCTTTTCCTGATTTTCTGACGCGAGTAACTCTCAGGCGCCTTGACCCAGTTGTCCTCGGCGAAGCGCATTGCCTCCTCTCCATCATAAAACCAGTAAGTTCTGAGACGCTCATCTTCGACCTCATAGACCTGCTCAACCCCGTTCTCCAGCAAACGGGCAAGGAAAGGGGCGTCCTTGGTGATGCCGATGCTGTATCGGTCCCGAGCAGCCAAGGCGTTCTCTTCTGGAATTTGTTTAAAGAAATTGAGCACCTCCGGATCTCCTGAGGCTCCACGGAATACATCCTTCTGTCCGGGCGGGAGAATATCCCGACCCAGATCGGGAGGCGTATCCCGGTGTATGGCAGCGGCAAAGCTTAGAAGATACCTCCCCTCCGCCTTGACGTGCCTGTGATAGACATCCTGCTCGTCCTTCGGAATCGTTCGCATTGCTTGGGAGAGCCAGGGCGATGACACGCGAGAGTCTTCTATTCTTAGGATCTCTTCCTCCTTAGTCCGGTTCTTCGGCTTCAGGTATCCGGGAGCCTCGAAAAGTTTCCCCCAGAGCCCGGGAGGATTAGAGGGATCCTTGGCCCGCAGGATGGAGGGAAGAATCCCCGTTCGGTCGAACTCATTCCAGTTTCTGTCCTGATCAAACCGATGCAACCATCCCGCGCTCTCACAATAGCGGATCAGGAAACGATTATAGTCTAGATCAGGCTCCGGGACCGAGAGTCCCAGATACTGCCGCATCGCGCATTCCGTCAGTTCGTGAAGGCGCGGTTTGATCACGGGATCCTCGCACACAGCGTCGGGATGCCCTTCCCTATAGTCCTCATGGATGCCATCGTTCTGGTGCACCACCACCCGGTAGAGCTCGAAAGCCCCAAGTGCCGTTTTTTCATGATCCTTCTGATCCATGATTGCTTTCAGTGTGTCTCTGAACCAGAGAGATCGCGAAGTGGATCGTATCGCGACATCCAGGCTTTTTTGTAAAATGAGATTCATAAGAGAGGGGGGTATTTTGAAGATGGCGGGTAAGGGGTTAACCCTAGGCCCGCCTACGCATCTGCACCTTTTTGTATGCAGGTGAAGATGGGAGCTTCAATTGTTTCACCCTATTTGGAGATCTTGGCTGGAGGACGCATGGGGATCATGGCCTGCAAACTCGTCGAGGAATCTTCCTCCCTGAGCGCTCTGCGGGACATCAACGCAGTGGAAAGACCTTCCCCAACCACATGCTCGATATCATCGGTATCAAAGCAGGCCGCATTGTGACCTGTGATATTCATTCTGGCAGCGGTGGCGATGGCATCCTGATTGGCCCCCAGAAAGAGGAACTGCCATTTGTAGACCTCCGTCTGGTGCTTGATCATCTCGCTGATCTGCGTCCACGTGTAGAGGGTGGATGAGTTCTCCTCTCCATCTGTCAGGATGCAGACGATCACCGTGCCGGGACGATCCTCTTCGGGGGACTGGGACAGCCTCTCCCCCAGAGAAGTGATTGTCTGCCCGATGGCATCCAGCAGAGCTGTGCAATCATTGGGCTTGTAGGTTTCCGCATTGAGAAACGGAGCCTCCATGACAGGCACCGAATGATATGGAGTCGAGCACTCCGTATCGAAGAGGGTCAGGGTCATTCGTGCAGGGAGTGTGTCATTCTCCCTCCTCTGATTACTGAGGAATTCATTGAACCCCTTAATCGTCTCACTCTTGATGGATGCCATAGAGTCGGATTGATCTAATATGAATACTATTTCGGTTACATTGTTCATCTTGTTGTTATTTATTGCGTTGTTATGTTCTTTTTTTGAATTGGAAATGTACTTTCCTAGCTCTAGTACGTTCCGAGTTGGGAATCGTCAGGTAGTTTTTTAAAAAAGTTTTAACAAAACTCTTTCTTCAGAGAGGAATGGGCGCATTGAGGGTCAATCTGATGGTTCTCATACCCCTAACTCTATCAGACTGAAGAGACACAGAGTGTCCTAGGCCCCATTTTTATTTTCTACAGCCTAGGGAACATTAGGGAATCTATGTTATGAGGGATTTCCGAGATAATGTCTTAGCCAATTCTGTATTCCACCGACTCTCAATGTCATAGATTGAGCATGGTGACACTTGACCAAGGGCAAACTTGGTCAGAACATTTCAGAGGAGTTTTGGCTCCCTACAACACCCCTCTACCATGACTACTGATCCCGATAACAAGCCAACCTCCGAAGAGCAACCCGCCCAAGCCGAGGTCGCACCATTGGATGACTTTGAACTTCCTGCCACCAGGCAAGAGGGCACCAACTGCACGGACGACATCTGTACCGTCTGCCAGTAGGTCGCAGGCTAAGATTTGAGGACGCTCCCACCTTCCGGCGGATATAAGAGTCGGCTGGTGCGTAGCGATCGGGGTTTTGGATACCTCCTCGCATCGTCCTCTCCTTGACGGAGAGAGCTTCCTCTTTTTTGGGGACGATGCCCGCGCCTCGGGCAACTTAAACGCTAGTTGTTCGTGTAATGACCCGCTCGCACGAGCAGAAGAAGTTATTGCAGTCGACTAGTGCAATCATCTTGCCTGGTGAATGATGTAGGTGACCGCCCCCCAGATGGTCAGTTCCTGATCCTCCCCCACCTCAATCGGCTCAAAAGCGGAATTGGCCGCTTCGAGGAGGATCCGGCCGTTCACCTTGCGGAAGCGCTTCACCGTGAATTCCCCGTCGATCATCGCCACCACGATCTGGCTGTCGGCAGGAGTGACGGAGCGGTCCACGATCAGGGTGTCGCCGGAGTGGATCCCTGCATTCCTCATCGATTCCCCCTTCACCCTAACCAGGAAGGTAGCGGCGGGGTTACGGATCAGCTCCTCGTTCAGGTCGATCCCCCGCTCCAGGTGGTCATCAGCCGGGGAAGGAAACCCCGCCTCCACGGATGCTGATACCAAAGGCAAGCGTAGGGAGGTGCGTTTGGTGAAGAGGATTGGGGCTTCGATTTCCATGTTCTGTAATCTCTTACGCCACGGCCTTCTCCCGAAGTGCTTCGTAGAGACCGGCGTTGTTAAGGAGGATGTCTTTAAGTCCTTTTCTTACTTTCTCGGAGTTGAGGGCCTGCTTACTCATCAGGTTGTGAGCATCAAGAGCCACCATGATGGCATTGAGCAGTTCGCTATTCAGGTCAGGTGAGTTTGCGAACTGCTCCTTGGTATTGCTTCCTGCCTGCTGAACCAGCACTTCCGACTCCAGGAGTTTTCCTTTGAGGACATTGTTCACATAGACCAGCTTGTCATGATCGGTCAGCTCTCCTTGGAATAGTTCGTTCACCTTTCCGATGATCTCACGTAGGTGCGCCTTGATCTTTTCCTGAACCAAACCAGTTCCCGTTGAATCGATGGGGTAGAGCTTCTGCGCCTCTCCCTCCCCAACATTGATCCCTCTGGTGCCCAGTGGCCTCAGCTTGTGATGGGTCAGGCGAACCTTGGAAAGGTCGATTTCCTCTCTCTCACGATTGAACTCCAATAAGGGGATCAGCCTCTTGTAGAACAGGTATCGCTTTTCAATATCGGTGTTTCCGTAGTCAAAGATCTGGGACAGGAAGATGTAGAGCCTGATGAAGGCACCCATGTCTCCCTTGAACAGCACCAGCGATTCAATCTCTTCCTTGGCTGCCTTGATGCCCTCTTCATCCTTTTTCTCCTGGGCAAGACGGAGGGCAGCTTGGGCAGCCTTATACTGTTTCACCAGGCGATCCCTAACGGGTTCAATGGCAGCAACCACATCACCCTGTTTTGATCGTGGATCGAGCTCCGCAGTTACTACCCGCTCGACCTCATAATCATCATAGTGGCCGGCGGCATCCAGCTTCGAGCGCAGATCAAAGACGAGGTTGGGGTCCGTTGTCTCTGCCAGTTCGGTAGCCGTGTAGTAGGGCTTGAAGGAATCGTAGATCTCTTTCGTGTTATTCACGAAATCAACCACATACGTCGTGTCCTTCCCCGAGTAGGAGCGGTTCAGTCGCGAAAGAGTCTGGACGGCTTGAATGCCTGACAGCCTCTTGTCCACATACATTCCACAGAGAAGGGGCTGGTCAAAACCTGTTTGGAACTTATTTGCGACGAGAAGGATCTGATATTCTTCCCCTTTGAAAGCCTCACGGATATCCCTCCCTTTCAGATTGGGATTAAGAGAGGCACTGTTTTCCGTGAAGGCATCCGGGCCAGATTCGGGGTCATTAACGCTCCCTGAAAAAGCAACCAGACTGTGGAGTGTGTATCCCTGATCTCTGATGTATTTCTCAATGGCGAGCTGCCATCGGACTGCTTCAACACGGCTACTCACCACCACCATGGCCTTGGCTTTCCCATCAAGAAGAGGAGCCACATATTCCCGGTAGTGCTCCACCACGATCTGTACCTTCTGGGAGATATTGTAGGGATGAAGTTTTATCCATCCCATGATCCTCTTCATGGCGGCACTACGCTCTACTTGCTTCTCATCCACTTCCTTACCCTCATGGGCAAGTTTGAAGGCCAGCTTGTATGGTGTGTAGTTACGTAGCACATCGAGGATGAATCCTTCCTCGATAGCCTGCCTCATGGAGTAGGTATGGAAGGCGTGAGGAATGTTGTCCTTGGCCGGCTTGCGTGAGGGGTCAGGTCGGGTACCGAAGATCTCCAGAGTCTTGCTCTTCGGAGTGGCTGTGAAGGCGACAAAGGTGATTCCCTTGTCATCTGCACGCCCTGCCATCTGTGCGGCAAGGATGTCCTCCGTGCTCACTTCCCCACCATCTCTAATCTCCTGAAGCTCTTCCTGTGTAAGGATAGCCCTTAGATTCGAGGCAGCTTCTCCAGTCTGGGAGCTATGCGCTTCATCAGCAATGACTGCAAAGCGCTTGCCTTTAGTAGCTGCAAGATCCCTTACAGCCTGCAGAGCGAAGGGGAATGTCTGGATTGTGCAAACAACGATCTTCTTGGATCCAGAGAGTGCCTCTGCCAGTTCAGCGCTCTTGCTCCCTTCCGTCCCTTTGATCGTAGCGACCACCCCACTCTGACGCTCAAAGTCGAAGAGAGCCTCCTGGAGTTGTGTATCGATCACTGTCCTGTCAGAAACGACCAGTACGGTATCGAAGAGTTTCTTGTGATCCGAATCATGGAGATCAGCAAGAAAGTGTGCCGTCCAGGCAATCGAGTTTGTCTTCCCAGATCCTGCCGAGTGCTGGATTAGATACTTGGCACCGGGGCCATCAGCGAGGACTGCCTTCTGGATTTGCCGAGTAGCATCGAGTTGGTGATACCGGGGGAAGATCAGGCTCTTGATCTGTTTTTTCTTATCGCGCTGGGCAATCAGGTAGCGGCCTAGGATTTCCAGCCAGCTCTCACGCTCCCAGACCTGCTCCCAGAGATAGGCTGTCCTGTGACCTCCCTTGGGATTCACTGGGTTCCCTGCGGCTTCCCGGTCACCTTGATTAAAGGGCAGGAACATCGATGCCGGGCCCGCCAGCTTGGTCGTCATTGCAACTTCATCATTGCTTACGGCGAAATGCACCAGGGCTCCGTTGGGGAAAGAGAGTAGCGACTCTGGAGAAGAACCTTTTGAAATAGGCAGACGGTCATACCGGTACTGATCGATTGCGTCCTGGATACTCTGGGTGAAGTCCGTCTTCAGTTCCGAGGTGGCTACCGGAATACCGTTCAAGAAGAGCACCAGATCGATGCTGTTCTCATTATGGAGCGAGTAGTGGACTTGGCGGATGACACGGAGACGATTGGCCTCGTAGCGGGCGAGGATTTCCGGATTGATCCCAAGGGCTGGCTTGAACTGCGCCACGATCAAAGGCTGCCTCAGCCCGATCAGCTCCACCCCATGACGGAGTACGTCGAGTGTGCCACGCTGGTCGATCTGCTCACGGACACGATCCAGGAGTGTGGTCTCCGCCTGTGATCCGTGATTCTTGGTAAGGATTTCCCATGCTTGGGGTTGGGTCTCCTGTACCCAAGCGATCAGGTCAGGAGGGTAGAGAGCCTTGGCCCGATCATATCCCGTATCGTCGGGAGAATAGAGCCATCCATGACCGGCGAGGTGCTCGCAGATCTCCGTCTCGAAATGAATTTCTTTATGGAGGCTCATGGGGAATCAAAGAACAAGGTTCTGGATCGGCTGTTTCAAGGCCGCTTCTAGGCGTATCAACCCATCAATGATGGAATCCTGCATTTGGGGCCATTCCGATTCGGGAGTTCCCCATCCACCGGGGAGATCCTTGCAGATACGACAGCTCTTTTTGCCTTTCAGTTCCTGCCAATCAAGTGGTGCACCAAACGCAGCCTCAATAGCATCCTTTTGATCCTGCAGCGCATTGAAGGCAGCCGTACTGGCGATATTGCCGCCTGGAAGACTGATATAGCACTCCACTTGGCTGTCATTCTTAGAGAGAGATGCTGTAAGGGTGAATCCACTCCTACCAATTCCTCCGGAGAGCCAGTGGGCATAAGAGGGACTGCGGTTAGCAAAAAGCTGGGTCTTGGCTATGGAACGCTGAATGAGCTGTGTCCAAAACTTGAGTAGGTTCTGTTGCCTCACACCTCGGGTCCGCCGCTGCTCCTGCTCCTGAGCCCTGACGCGCACCTCATAATCCGCAGCTTCGGGGAGAGGTATGATCTGACTGGCATCAATCAGAATGTCCGCACCATTTCGATATGGACGAAGCCGGAAACAGGTAATGTCGAGGTCATGGTTGTTCAGCCACAAGACAGCAGTTGTGAGCTCCGCTGAAAAGTTTGATGACACCAGGATAATGCGTACTTCTCCTGAGAGACGGCTGCCGTCTTCGGCTCCGGGTTCTAGAAACTCGGCTATTTCATCCTGGGCCTCTGCAGGATCCTTCCCGCTAAAACGAGAGTAAGCTTGCACAGCCTGTTCCATCGTCATTCCTGAAACCATTGCGGCATAGCGAATGGCTTGAAGCTCCATGTGTCCCCCATCCTCCGTTCTCTTGATTTCAATGACTGCCAGGCTGGCGTCCTTCGTGAGGCAGAGGAGGTCAATCCTACGGGTGCTCTCTTCCCAGTCGCCAAATTCCTCGGAGATGACCATCAAATCGTCGCCAATCGGGCTGATGTCGCTGCGGAGAAACTTTTGCAGGTCCTTCCGTTCTAAAAGATTCTCGGCGCTGAATGTCGTCTGAGGGACTGACTCAAGCCTATCGGAAGTAACTCGGTAGAGCGGCATATATGATCAGGGTAGGTGAAAGTGCAGTTGGAAAATATTGGCAAGGTAACTCCCTATGGGCTTGATGAACTCTTTTGCTATACCACCTCCGACAAAAAGAAGGATACCCCATATGGCGATCGGAACTTTCCGGAGTAGGCTCTTCGATTGCTGCTTTTCCCTCCAGTCCTCTAACTCTTTCTTGCCCTGAAGCGTAATCCCGAGAAGTGCGCCTCCATGGAGCTTTCCTTGGATTCGGGGAAGCATACGAACATCGAGGAGTCCTGCCTCATCAAGTCGATTGATCTCATGTAGGATCTCTCCTGATTCTGCCCTGATTTCTGTCAACGGGTGGCCAAGGTTGAACTCGATGGGGAACTCCCCGGTACGGCATCTCTCGATTCTTTCGAGAACCACAATTCTCAGAGGTTTCTTCATGCAGCCTATTGGTGGTGGATTCCCCGGACATTGATCTGCCCCGTGACAGTGGCGGAGATCAAGACCGAGCGGCGTTCCTGAAGAAGGGTGATGGCTTTCTGGGCTTCTTCAATGAGCACATCAAATACGTCGGTGTGACGAGCGAGATGAACACCAATAGCCCTTTGTTCATCCAATGGAGGGTGAGCCAGAGCATAGTTGCGTATCGTGCCAACATTCACATGCGGCGAAGTAGCTCCGACAGTGTCAATCGAACCTTGAAGGTAAGTTGATTCGGAGTTCAAAGCCCACATCAGGTAGATCGGACAAAACGACTCGCTCGCCCGAAATTGCATCATGCGTTGACCTAGGCAGAATCGACTATCTTCCCCAATCAAAGCTGCATGGCCCCATCGCTCACCTTCACGGCCATAGACAATATCATTCTTGAGCAAGGGTTCCCGACGTATGCGATTCAGATATTCTGTTTCGGAGACCCTATACATTTTCGTTTCTTTGATAATCCCCTGATTCAGGTCGGCGGTTCTGATCACAAAAAATGGGCCATCATCGGTGTATTCAGGAGTTTCATGAGGACAGTCAACAATCCTGATTGTTGCATACTTCAAACGAGTCACATCCCAATGCGCCGGCACCTGTCCAATCCACTCAATCCCAGAATCCTTCATCGCGGCGTCGGGGTTAAGCCCCTTGGTGACAGCGTGGGAGATGACGGCCTGCCGCTTTTCCTTCAGCAACTCAATCAGCTGTTCCTGCTCGACAATGAGCCCATCGATCTTGGCCGTCTCTTGGTCGAGGAAGTCAGCGATGGCGGTTTGTTCGGATTGATCAGGATATGGAATTGCACAAGACCTGAGATCATCACCAGAAACATGCGGAATCCCCATGCCAACAGTTAGATCCTTCATTCGTCTTTCAAGAGACTTACAGGCGAAGTAAAGGAATTCTCGCTCAATGTTTTCTGGTTGTATGAGCGCAATAGTAGATGACACAACGCCATCTTTCGCACGCAGGAACTCTCCTGCGTTGGAGCCATCCCAAAGAATTAGAATGTCACCATCTTTGGCGCGAACCAGTTTTGGAGCAGAGGTGACATAAGCAGATGACTCCTTTTCGTTGCGAAGGAACTCCATTGAGAGATACGGCAGGTCTGTGGCCGTTGTAGGCGTTGGAAATGTCTCGTTGGGAAGTCGCCCTTTTTTGATGATGGTAAGGAATCGCAGTTTCTTCACCTCCCAATGATCCGGCACCTGGCCGAGCCATTCCGCGCCGCTTTCCTTGTACTTCGGATATCGTGGAAAGCTCATGTCGTTCGTCCCTTCCAGATGGCCAGGCTTTCCCAGCCCTCCGGGAATCCCATGTGATCCACAGGCACCCTGTGTGCGGTGATCAGGTCCTTGAGCCGCTGACGCCAGTGGTTCCCTGGTGAAACCTGATCCATGAAGTGCAGGATGATCAGGAGTGAGTTATAGAGTTTTGTGGAATCCGACTGGAAGGACTCGCGAACGGTCGCAAGGCGGTTGCTCCTGGGTCTGCCGGGGGTGACCGTGAAACTACGGTTCCAGAGACGGCCATGATGTGCGCAGATGTTCCGAACGATGGTGAGGTGGTGAAGCCAGGACTCTAGGAGTCCTTCATCGAGGAAGTAAGTGGACGCTATCCTGCGACGAGTCGCCATGGGCCTGAGGTTCGCATACCAGCGGGACAAGAGGCTGAGGGACATGACTTCGCTGATGACCCATACGGGCGGCAGCACCTCTTCATAGGTCGCCTTGAAGTGCTCGATGAAGACTTCGTCCGCCCGGTTAACTTCCTTCTTCAGTGCATGAAGGTTGGTCTTCCAGAGATCCTCACAGAGGACGAGTGAAGTTTCCATCTGGGCATGGGAGCCATGACCGTTCCCCATATGGAAGGCCCACTGGGTCCGGACGGATACCTCGATGCGCTCGAGGACATCCATGACCAGCAGGCGAAGCTCCCGGTCGAAGATATAGAGATCCAGGACTTGGTCGAAGGTGGTGCCGTCCCGGAACTGATGGGTGGCATGGTCCTCCTCGAAGGGAAGCCAATAGGCGGTGAGACGGTAGTAGTTGATGTGGCTGAGATAGAAAGCTGCCTCGGCTTCGTCTCGGATCTCCATGCCCCTATCAAGCAGCAGAGCCACCTGACCGGCAAAGGGAAGCGCCTTCTTGGTGTAGGGCTTCTTGTTCATCGCCCCCTACCTCCCACGGGAATACCCCAAAAAAAGAATGGCTCGCCGGTTTGAGGAGTGCTTTCGCACCTAGCCTTGGCGAGCTCTATTGCTGAATAGATCATCCGAAACGACCGTGGATGCAAAGATTTATTTTCGGTCGTCATGGCACGGCATCAGGCACTGAGGCCCTGGATCATGGTGAGGATCTTGTCGGTGACGCCTTTCAGCTCGGTATCAATCTCACTCAAGGGACGGGGTGGCTTGAAGACGTAGAAATGCCGGTTGAATGGGATCTCATAACCCACCTTGGTCTTCTCGTGATCGATCCAGGCATCCGGGGCATGAGGCAGGACCTCACGCTTGAAGTAAGTCTCAACCTCCTCATGAAGTGGGACATTCTCGGTGTCTCGGAGTGAGCTGTCGACGACGGGCTTGCCCTTGGTCTTTCCCTTGGTGGCCAGGATAACATTCCCTGTCTCGTCTCGCTGTGGGCGCTCCACGGTGATCGTGCGGTAGCCGAAGTCCTCGTTCTTGAAGATCCGGCTAATGGGCACTCCCTCCTTGGTCACTTCATCGAAGGATCCAAAGATCCGCGTGATCTCGTCGATATGCTCAGGGCTAAGTTCCTTGCGCTTGCTTCCGAGACTCTTCCTCATCTTCTGCCAAAAGGCGCTGGCATCGATGAGCTGAAGCTTCCCTTTCCTATGAGCTAGCTTCCTGTTGGTGACGATCCAGACGTAGGTGCTGATGCCCGTGTTGTAGAACATGTCGGTGGGCAGGGCGATGATGGCTTCCACGAGGTCATTCTCCAGAACGTAGCGGCGGATCTCGCTCTCCCCTGACCCTGCTCCTCCGGTGAAGAGTGGAGAGCCATTCAGGACAATGCCGATACGGCTTCCTCCATCCTTGGCGGGACGCATCTTGGAAATGAGATGCATGAGGAAGAGTAATGATCCGTCACTGACGCGTGGCAGTCCGGGGCCGAAGCGTCCGTTGAATCCCATCTGCTCGTACTCTTTCCGGATCTGTGCCTCGATCTTCTTCCACTCCACGCCAAAGGGCGGATTGGAGAGCATGTAGTCGAAGAGTTTCCCTATAAGTCCATCAGCGGAGAGGGTGTTGCCAAAGACGATGTTCAGGATGTCCTGGCCCTTGATGAGCATGTCGGCCTTGCATATGGCGTAGGACTCCGGATTCAGCTCCTGGCCGTACATGACGAGACGGGCCTTGGGGTTGTGCGCGTGGAGATGCTCCCCGGCCTCGGATAACATGCCACCTGTCCCTGCCGTGGGATCGTAGATGGAGCGCACAATGCCGGGTTTGTTCAGGGCATCGTCGTCCTCGATGAAGAGGAGATTCACCATCAGGCGGATGACTTCGCGCGGTGTGAAGTGCTCTCCGGCGGTCTCATTGGAGAGCTCGGCAAACTTCCGAATCAGCTCTTCGAAGATGGATCCCATCTGGTCGTTGCTGACCACCTCGGGGTGGAGGTCGATATTGGCGAACTTCTCGGTGACCTGGTAGAGCAGACCTGCCTTGATGAGCCTGTCAATCTGGGTGTGGAACTCGAACCGCTCGAAGATATCCCTGACCGGAGCGGAGAAGGCCTGGATGTAGGAGCGGAGGTTCTCCCCGATATGATCCTGATCCCCCATGAGCATTTTGAGATCAAGCGGGGAGGTATTGTAGAAGAGCTGACCAGCCTTCTTCAGGAGGAAGGGCTCAGGGTTCACCCCTGCCTTGGTACGTGCCTCCAGCTCCTTAAGTACTGCAGGCTTGGTCGACTCCAGAACGCAGTCAAGACGCCGCAGGATCGTGAAGGGGAGGATGACCTTCCCGTACTCCGACTGCTTGTAGTCACCACGGAGCAAGTCAGCCACAGACCAGATGAAGGAGGAAAGATTGGATTCAGCCATGGAAGGAAGAGATCACAGAATTAACGGGTTGCCCTAAAAGTGACGAGGAGGATCATCGAGAGATCCTATCACCCTAAAGAGACACAAGGCGTCCTATGCCCTAAAAAAGATTTCATCCAATTGGTGGCCCAGAAGCCCCCCCCCACGCGCGTACGCGTGCGCGGAAAGAATCAATCCATTGCTGAAATGGACACCCTTGGACTCAGGCAAATTTCTTTGAGCATGGTCTTAGAATTGGTCTTACTCAGCCAATCCCAAAACCCTAACCCCTTGAAAATCAAGGGGGTGGAGGCGAGGGGAGTCGAACCCCTGTCCCCGAACCGCACTAGACGTCCGTCCACATGCTTGACCGCACTTGAGATTTAAGGGGTCGGCCACTGTGCGGCACGCTGCTTTCCCCCGATCGACCACGAAATCGATTCACCCCCGGGCGCGGTCTTTCCGCCTGAGGGCCAGCCTACTGGCGTCGCTTTCACACTTAGTAGGCGTCAGTGTGTCAGCGTCGCGGACTTTAGGCCGCGAGAGCTAGATCTTCGTAATCTGCGTTTAGTTTTTTTGACTCGATTTTTAACGAGGCCAACGAATCATCCTCGGCATGCAGAACGCGTAATGAGTTTCGAGTCGAAACCAGTACGCCCCCTAACAGATTTCAATTTGGTGCAGCCTGACGTTATTCGCAAGGGCGAATTAAAACGAGGGATGGGACTGGAAAGCTGAGACTTGAAACTTGAAGGAGAAGAATGGAGGGGTGCCTCCAAGAGCAGGACGGCCACTCTGGATATCCTGATCGAGGTTGGTTTTTTGGAGACCGCTCTTCTGACTCAGGTTTCAAGTCTCAGGTCTCATCCCTCCTCCCCCTCCTACTTCAGGAAGCGAATGGTGAAGGGATAGCGGTAAAGCTCCCCGTTGCCGGTCTTCACCGCCGCGAGAACCATGCAGACGAGCCAGGTGACCAGCACGATCGGCAAGATCGCAAACCCAATCAGCACAAAGCAGAGAAGGATGCCCACGGCGGTGTAGATCGAATACGAGATTTGGAAGTTGAGCACCTCCTTGCCGGTCGCGTCGATCTCGGGACTGTCGGCCCGCTTGATCAACCAGATGGCCAGGGGGACGATGATGTGCATGAGGGACCATCCGAGCAGGATCCCGGAGAACCCCGAGAGATGCAGGCCGATGCACCAGGAGCGGGCCGATTCGTCGGATGGGGGGACACGTGGAAGGGGGACTAGGGGCGGTGGGGTCTCCATGGCTCAAAAAAACTCCCAAAGAGGGGCCGGTGCAAGCGGGAATTTCAAGAGGCTTGTCGCACTTCCGGGGCAGATTTTGTTTGCCAAGGGAGCCTCCCTTCAGATCACTTGCAGGATGCCAATTCCTGGCACTTCTTTTCTATGAGCGAACGCAGAGTTGTCATCACCGGTCTCGGAGTCATCAGTCCCGTCGGATCCGATATTCCCACTTTCTGGAAGAATCTCACCGAGGGGCGTTCCGGCGTTACCCGCTACGAGGCTTTTGACACCACGGGCTACGACTGCTTGATCGCCGGTGAGGTGAAAGATTTCGATCCCGTCCCTTGGTTCAAGACACCCAAGGACGCACGCCGTGCCGATCGGTTCGCCCAGTTTGCGATGGCCGGTGCCAAGCTGGCCCTGGAGGATTCCGGGATGGATCTGCAGACGATCGACCGTGACCGTGTCGGCGTGATTGTCGGCAGCGGCATCGGCGGACTCCAGACCATCGAGGCCGAGGCCAAGAAGCTCTTTGATCGCGGCCCGACGAAGCTCTCCCCGTTCACCATCGCCATGATGATCAGCAACATGGCCAGCGGCTTGATTTCCATGGAGTACGGCCTCAGCGGCCCGAACATGTCGATCGTCACGGCCTGCGCCACGTCCAATAACTGCATCGGAGAAGCCTGGCGCATCATCAAGTTCGGCGATGCCGACGCCTTTGTCGCCGGTGGAGCCGAGGCAACCATCTCCCCGATCGGTGTGGCCGGATTCTCCTGTATGAGGGCGCTCAGCACCCGCAACGACGAGCCTGAAAAGGCTTCCCGTCCTTTCGACAAGGACCGTGACGGATTCGTCATGGGTGAGGGGACGGGTGTCGTGATCCTCGAGGAGCTCGAGCACGCCAAGAAGCGCGGGGCCCGCATTTACTGCGAACTCGTCGGCTACGGTGCCACGGCGGACGCCTACCACATGACGGCTCCCCGTCCCGAGGGTGAAGGTGCAAGCCGCTGCATGCAGGTCGCCATGAAGCACGCCAAGGTCACCCCAGCCGAGATCGATTACGTGAATGCCCACGGCACTTCCACGCCGCTTGGCGATATCTGCGAGACCAAGGCGATCAAGGATGCCTTCGGCGCCGATGCCTACAAGACAGCAGTCAGCTCGACCAAGTCGATGACCGGTCACCTCCTCGGAGCCGCCGGCGGCATCGAACTGGCTGCCTGCGTCCTTGCGATGCGCGACGGGATCATCCCCCCGACCATCAACCTTGATAACCCGGACCCCGAGTGCGACCTCGACTACGTGCCGCACACCGCGCGCGAGACCAAGGTCAAGGTGGCCCTCAGCAACTCCTTCGGATTCGGTGGACACAACTCCACGCTCATCATCCGCGAGTTCGAGGGCTGATCTTTCCAAACTCATGCGTTCCCACACATCCAAACTCATTGCCGCAGCCCTCGCCGTGGCCGCCACACTCATCCTCAACCCATCCCATCTCATGTCCCAATCCAATCCCGCAGACAACCTTGCCGTCGGTCAAGCATTCCTAAAAGCGAACGCCTCCAAGCCCGGCGTCCACACCACTCCGAGCGGTCTCCAGTACAAGGTCATCACCGAAGGCCACGGCAAGAGCCCCAAGGCCACCGACACCGTGCTCGTCCACTACCGTGGCACGACCATCGACGGCACAGAGTTCGACAGCTCCTACAAGCGGAACGAGCCCATCTCCTTCCCTCTGAACGGCGTCATCCCCGGCTGGACCGAGGGAGTCCAGCTTATGAAGGAAGGCGGTAAGATTGAGCTCTTCATCCCCTCCGACCTGGCCTACGGCTCACGCGGTGCGGGTGGAGTGATTGCTCCCGATTCGACGCTCATCTTCGACGTCGAGCTTCTCAAGGTCCAGTAGGACCCTTTTTGGGGCGGCTTGGGATTTTGACGCCGCACATTGTTGCTGCTCGGTCGGCGTAGGATCACTACGCCTTCCCTCGCGCCCCTAAAGCGGCATCCAAACTTCCAAGCCTTGCTGAAAATCTGACTGGAGGCTGTTCAAACCTAGCAGCCTAAAATCATTTCCTCTCAGACGAACTTTCCGGGGTTCAGGATATCGCGAGGATCAACGGCTTTCTTGATCCTCTTGTGGAGGTCACGGAGTTCCGGCGTGGTGGCCTCGTTCCACCACCGCTTCTTGGCAATGCCGATGCCATGCTCGCCCGTGATGGCGCCACCCCATTTGATGACCTGGGTGAAGAGGGCGTCTAGCACCCCCTCGATTTCCTTGGGGCGCTTGGCCTGCTGTTCCTTGGAGACCATGACATTCACATGGATGTTGCCGTCTCCGGCATGACCGAAGCAGGCGATGGGGAAGCCGGTCCTCTTCTGCAACTTCTCGGCAAAAGCGATCAGATCCACAAGGCGACCGCGCGGGACGGCAATATCCTCGTTGAGTTTGGTGAGGCCTGTGGCCTTCAATGAGGCAGAGAATGCCCGACGGAGAGCCCACATCCGCTCGCTGCGCTCGGGAGAGGTGGCAAGCTCAACCTCGAGGGCCTTGCTCTTTTTGAGGAGCGCCTTGAGGGCCTTGCCTTCCCCAAGGACGCTGGCCTTCTGACCATCGAGCTCGACGAGGAGGTGGGCCTTCCCCGGAGGGATGAAGGTTCCCTTCACATCCTTATGCGCCTCACGAGCCGATTGCAGGGTGAAGCTGTCCGCCACCTCGACGGCGCAGGGGAGGTAGCCTGCCTTAAAGATTGCCTGCACGGCAGCAGCGGCATCCCTCATGGAGGCAAATCCCGCCGAGAGAGTGACGTGTGCCGGAGGGAGTGGAAGTAGCTTCAGGGTTGCCTCGGTAATAATGCCCAGTAGTCCCTCGGATCCGACGAACATCCCGACGAGATCAAATCCGGTCTTGTTCTTGTGCGTGCGTCCCCCAACGCGGACCAAGGTGCCGTCAGCAAGCGCCACCTGAAGGCCAAGAACGTAGGGGCGAGTGACGCCGTATTTCAGACAGCGGGGGCCACCGGCGTTGGTGGCAATGTTGCCGCCGAGTGAGCAGTCTTTGTAGCTCTGGGGATCAGGAGGGTAGAAGAGCCCCTTCTTCTCCACCTCGCTCTGGAACATCCCGGTAATGACATGGGGCTCCACGACGGCGACGAAGTCGTCGCCGTTGATCTCGCGGATGCGGTTCATCCGGTGGAGGCTTATCAGGATACCACCGCGCAGGGGGACGCATCCCCCGACGTAGCCAACTCCAGCCCCACGTGCCGTGATGGGGATGCTGTGTTTATTGGCGTAGGCTAGAACAGCGGAAACCTCCTTGGCGCTCGCGGGAGCGACAGCGATCTCGGGCAGGGAAGCTGCGAACCACTTGTCGGCTCCTAGCTCGGCAAGACGGGCAGGATCGGTGATGACCCCAGCCTTTGCTGGTATCAACTTCCGAAGATCCCGCTCGAGAGAAGGATGAGACTTGAAACGTGAAACCTGAAGAGGTGAGGGGGAATTGCGTTTACTGGATCCCTTCTGTTTCTTTTCAGCTTCAACGTTCAGCTTTTAGGTTTCAGGTTTTTCTAACCTACATCCCCATGATCTCGTAGCCGCCGTCGACGTAGAGAACTTGGCCGGTGATGCCGCTACCGCCGTCGCTGGCTAGGAAGACACCCGTGTGCCCGAGTTCTTCGGTGGTGCAGCTGCGCTTGAGAGGGGCGTGCTCCTCGTAGTGCTTGATCATGGCTCCGAAGCCAGAGATTCCTCGGGCGGCGAGTGTCTGTACCGGTCCGGCACTGATGCAGTTCACGCGGATTTTTTTGGCTCCGAGATCGTAGGCGAGGTAACGGGTGCTGGCCTCAAGCGATGCCTTGGCGACCCCCATCACGTTGTAGTGGGGAACCACTTTGGCTGCGCCGTAATAGCTCATGGCGACGATGCTGCCACCATCGGTCATCAT
>Ga0209829_10000464_pt1 | contig 37442 bp, 30 predicted proteins | sample C_140205_EF_Meta_FD_187311 | JGI IMG/M metagenome (GOLD analysis project Ga0209829, IMG submission 187311) | Freshwater microbial communities from Lake Croche, Canada to study carbon cycling - C_140205_EF_MetaG (SPAdes) (version 2) | ecosystem: Environmental > Aquatic > Freshwater > Lake... | reverse complement strand
CTGCGCAAGCGTTGGGGTGAAAACGGTAACCTGCGGAGGATTTGAATTGCGCTGGAGAGCTAAAGACATGTTTCACTTATATCCTTAACTCGATGAGCCACGGAATTACCATGAAGACGGTGGCGGCTCAGGCGGGGGTCACGCAGGCGACTGTGTCGATGAGTCTGGCCAACAACCCGCGGATCCCGGTGGCAACGCGGGAGCGAGTTCAGCTGATCGCCAAACAGCTTGGCTACCGGCCGAATCCCTATGTTTCGACGTTGATGCGGATGCGGCGTCAGGGAAAGCCATTGAAGGATAAACCGGCCCTCGCGCTCGTGTGCGCGCATCACGCGGCGGATGGATGGAGCAATAATCCTTCGCTCACGATTCGACAGATGCAGGAGGGTGCGCTCGAGCGGGCGACGATGCGAGGCTACCGGGCGCAGGAATTTTGGCTGCATCGGGACGGCATGTCCAACGAGCGCTTTTCCGAGATGCTCCGGGCGCGGGGCATCCAGGGGCTGCTCATCAGTCCGCTGGCAGACGGGGATCCGCCGCCGGCGTTGAACTGGGAATATTTTGCGGCAGTGAGCATCAGTGTGCCGCTGCCGTCGCTGACGATCACGACGGTTTGCAACGACCACTATTTTTCGAGCCTATTGGCCGTGCGGGAGTGTTACAAACGCGGGTATCGGCGTCCCGGCCTGGCCTTGCGCAACGTCCATCGGCACCGCTTTCAAGGTCGATGGCAGGGGGGGTATCTCGTCTCGGCTGAAATGATGCCGGATCTTGCGCTGGTCGAGCCGCTGTTTGTCGACGATTGGAATGAAGCGGCGGCTCCGCAAATCGCTGGTTGGTTAAAGAAGCAGAAACCGGATGTGGTGATTAATCTCGGCGGAGCGCCGTTGCGCGACTTGATCGTCCGCGCGGGACGGCGAATCCCGGAGGACATCGGTTTTGCCTGGCTGGCTTGTCCGAAATTAGGCGATCCACTCAGCGGCGTTTGGCAAAACGGGAAGCTCACCGGGGCGATGGCGGTGGACGCGCTCATTAGCATGGTCGAACGCAATGAGCGGGGAATGCCGGAGCAAGCGACGACGATTATGCTCGAGGGGCAGTGGAACGAGGGACGGACGCTGCGACCGCTACCCACCTGACAGAGCGCGGGTGCCGTTCAGGCGCGACGGCGTTTCCAGCGGTCGAACAGGACGGCGGCGAGGAGAATGAGACCGCGTGCGACGTATTGGTAAAAGGTCGCGACGTTGAGGAGATTCATCGCGTTTTGGACGATGCCCATAATGAGCACGCCGGCGATGACGAAGGCCATGCTGCCCACGCCGCCGGTGAGGGACACGCCGCCGAGGACACAGGCGGAAATGACTTCGAGTTCGAAACCTTGGGAGGTGTTGGGCTGGCCGCTCGTGATGCGCGACGCGAGGACGATGCCGGCAAAGGCGGCCATCACGCCCTGCGCGGTGAAGATGATGATCTTTACGTGGTCGACGGCGATGCCAGCGAGGTGGGATGCCTCGGAGTTGCCGCCGACGGCGAGTGTGTCGCGCCCAAAGACGGTGCGGTTGAGGATGAATCCGAAGACAGCGAAGCATACGGCGGTGATCCAGACGGGCGTCGGGATGCCGAAGAGGGCAGAGCTGCCGAGCGTGAAAAAATCTTCGAGGCCGATGCCGACTGCTTTGCCGTCGGAGATGATGAAGCCGAAGCCGCGCACGATTTGCATGGTCGCGAGGGTCGTGATGAGGGCGTTGATGCGGAGCTTGGCGACGACGTAGCCGTTGGTGACGCCGACGAGCGCGCCGATCCCGAGTCCGGCCGTAACACCAAGAGTGATGCTCTCGGTCTTGTTCATTACGACGGCGGCGAGCACCCCGGCGCAAGCGACGACGGAGCCGATCGAAAGATCGAAGTCACCGGCGGCGAGGCAGAACAACATCGTGCACGCGACCATGCCGGTCATCGAGACGGCGAGGGCGAGGCCCTGCATATTGCGCCACGAGAGGAAATTTTCCACGAAGACGGAGCAGCCCATGAACAAGATCGCGAGCACGACGAGCATACCGGCCTTATCGAAGAATTCAGCGATGGGCTTGCGAGGAGAGTGGCGGGCGGACGACATGGCAAAAGGGATTTAGGAGGCGCGCGCCGTTTCGAGGGGCAGCGCGAGCTTCAGGAGTTTTTCTTGGGAGGCGTCGGCGCGGTCGAGGATGGCGGCGATCTTGCCCTGACGCATTACGGCTATGCGGTCCGAGACGCCCAGCACTTCGGGGAGTTCGCTGGAGACGACGATTACACAGACGCCGGAGCGGGCGAGGTCTTGCATGATGGTGTAAATCTCGCTCTTCGCGCCGACGTCGATTCCGCGGGTGGGCTCGTCGAGGAGAATCACGTTTACTTTTTCCGAGAGCCAGCGGCCAAGGATGACTTTCTGTTGGTTACCGCCGGAAAGGTGGCGGATGAGTTGGTGGACGGAAGGAGTCTTGACGCGGAGTTGGGTGGAGCGATCGCGGGCGTTCGTCTGCTCCCAGGATTCATCGATGAAAATACCGGCGTGGGCGGTGCGGCGGCGGGCGCTGAGGTTGGTGTTCTCGAGCACGGAGCGAACGGGGACGATGCCCTCTTTCTTGCGGTCTTCCGGGCAGAGGACGATGCCCGCCTCGATGGCGTGGCGCGGTGAAGCGATCGTGAGGGCGCGACCGGCGAAGGAGACGGTGCCAGCAGTTTTGGCGGCGCCGCCGAAAATCAGTTTCAATAACTCGCTGCGGCCGGCGCCGATGAGTCCGAAGAGTCCGAAAATTTCTCCGGCAGCGGCAGAAAACGTGCAGGGTTCGGCGAGACCGGGACCGCATATCCCTTCGACGACGAGGCCGGTGCCGCCGTGGGGACGGGGAATGTAATTGTAGATGTCGGCGAGTTTTCGGCCGACCATGCGCTGGACGACGGCGTCACGGGTGAGCGTCGCTAGCTCAGCCGTTGCGACGTGTTGGCCGTCGCGGAGAATGGTAATTTGATCACATAGTTCGAAAATCTCCTCCATCCGGTGGGAGACGTAGAGGATGGCGCAACCGCGCGTGCGAAGGTCACGGATGATAGTGAAGAGGCGGCGCACCTCGCGGTCGGAGAGGCTGCTGGTGGGTTCGTCGAAGGCGATGATGCGGGCGCCGCGGGTGAGGGCCTTCGCAATCTCGACCATTTGCCGCTGGCCGAGGGAAAGTTGCCCGAGTTTGGTCCATGGGTCGATGTCCTCGCCGATGAGTGCGAGGTGCTTCCGGGCGGCCGCGGCGAGGGCGGGGCGGTTGACGATGCCAAATTTCTGCGGAAGGTGCCCGAGAAAAAGATTCTCGGCGACGCTCATCTCCGGCACGAGGTGCAACTCTTGGTAAATGACGGCGATGCCGGCGGCGAGTGCGTCGGAGGTGTCGGCAAAAGTGCGTGCCTGACCGTCGATCGCGAGAGAACCGTCGGACGGCGCATAGGCACCGCTGAGGATTTTGAGGAGGGTAGATTTGCCGGCGCCGTTTTCACCCATCAGTGCGTGAATTGAACCGGCGTGGACGTGGAAGGAGACGTCCGACAAAGCCTTGACCCCGGGAAATTCCTTGGAGACGTGATCGAAGGAGAGGGCGGCTGGCACCATGGCGGGCGGACGTCCGGTGAAAGTCCGGACTTTGCTCAGTCGCGGAGGCCCTGATCCTTGAGGACTTGGCGGAAGTTTTCGCGGGTGATGAGGACGCCGACGGTACGGGTGTCGAGGGCGGGTTCTTTGCCGTCCTTGATCCAGTTATACATCATTTTGGCGGTCTCGTAGCCGTGGCTCTTGGCGGATAGGAGCATGGAGCCAAAGAAGGGAGTGGCTTTGGTTTTTTCGAATTCGACGATGCAGTCGGTGCCGTTGATGCCGACGCCAACGGCGGTCTCGGCGGTGAAGCCACGGCCTTCGAGGGCGCGCACGGCACCGAGCACGCCGTTGTCGTTGTTCGCGCAGACCAGCCAGTGTTTCACGTCAGGCTTTTGGGTGAGGAGGATGTTGGTGGCGTCGAAGGAACCGGGAATATCGGCCGTGCGCTGGGCGGCCTTGAAGATGCGGCTCGCGGGAAAGCCGGCTGCTTTGAGGGCGGAAATGGCGCCCTCGGTGCGTTCCTTGGCGGTGGCGAGTTCGTCGAAGGTGGCGGCACAAACGGCGGTGTCGGCAGCGGTCCAGCCGCGTTTTTTCATTTCGGCGGCGAGGGTTTGGCCGACTTCCTCACCGATCTTGCCGGCGGAAATACCGAGGTAGTGGACCTTCGTCATCGGCTGGCCGTTTGCGCCGACAAAACGATCATCGACGGTGAGAAGCTTGAGGCCCGCAGCACGGGCCTTTGCGACGATACCGGGCCCGAGACGGGTGTCGGGCGTGCAGATGACGAGGCCTTGGGCGCCGCCCGCCGCGAGGTTATCAATGGCCGCGAGGACTTTTTCGCCGTCGCCGGCACCGATCTTGACGAGTGTGAAGCCGAGTTCTTTGGCCGCTTGGTCAGCGAATTTCCATTCGAGCTGAAACCATGGCTCTTCCGGTTGCTTCACGAGAAAGCCTAGCTTGATGCCGGGTGCTGCGTGGGCCGCCAGGGTGCCTGCAATGATCAAGGCGAGCACGCGGAAAAGACGGGTAGACGAGAATTTCATGGGGAGCGATTGAAGAGCCAAGCGGCATCACAAGAGCGAGTGTGGCGGTAAAGTGGCAATAGTGAAACGATGGAACACCGTGATGCGTTTAGTGGCGAAAGCTCACTTGCCACTTGCGGGGTCGGAGGCGCGAACATTTCATTTCGCCGAATGGCTGCCGACACCCCAGTCCCCAGTTCTGTCGTGCCCGAGGTAGAGACCGGCGCGCTTTCGCAGTGGGCGTTGATTCGGCGGCGGTTCGCTCGCCATCGATTGGCGGTCGGGTCGCTGTTCTTGCTGGCGGTGTTGTATGCGTTGGCGGCGGGGGCGGAGTTTTTTGCGCCTTACCCGCGCCAGTGGCGTGATCTCTCCCACGCCTATTGTCCGCCGCAACTCCCTCTTTTTTCAATTGAGCATGGGTTTTTTGTGCCGGCGATGCGCAGCCACGTTGATCCGCTAACCTTCAAACGCACCTATCTTGAAGATCCTGCGCGGGTCACCTCGCTCGGTTTTTTCGTGAAAGGAGCATCCTACAGACTGGTTGGACTCATCCCATGGGATCGGCATTTTTTTGGAGTGAAGGACAACGCCCCGCCGGGGGGGGATGCCACGGTTCCGACGTTTTTTTTCCTCGGAGCTGATAAGTATGGGCAGGACTTGTTTAGCCGGCTCGTCTATGGCTCGCGCATCAGTCTGTCGGTGGGCCTGGTGGCGATTGTTGTGACATTTTTTTTGGGGGTGACGATCGGTGGGATTTCCGGTTACGTGGGCGGAGGGGTGGATACGTTCATTCAACGCATGATCGAGATCGTGAACGCATTTCCCCAGATCCCGCTTTGGCTGGCTTTTGGCGCGGTGTTACCGGCTGATTGGCCGCCGCTCTCGACGTATTTCGCCATCACGCTCGTATTGAGCCTGCTCGGGTGGACTGGGCTTGCGCGCGTCGTGCGCGGAAAGATCCTCGTGCTCCGGGAGGAAGATTATGCGACGGCGGCGCGATTGCTGGGTGCGAGTCATGGTCGGATAATTTTCCGCCACTTGTTGCCTGGATTCACGAGCCACATCATCGTGGTCCTGACAATGAGTGTGCCAGCCATGGTTTTGGGTGAGACATCACTTTCGTTTCTCGGGCTCGGTTTGCGCCCGCCGATTGTGAGTTGGGGAGTAATGCTGAAGGATTGTGAGAGCATCCAGACGGTCGCGAACTATCCGTGGCTCATGATGCCGGTTGTTTTGATTGTGCTGACGGTGTTATGCTTCAACTTTCTGGGCGACGGTCTGCGCGACGCGTCCGACCCCCACACCACCCGATGAACTTCCCGCCTGACGCACCGTTGCTCGAAGTGAAGAATTTGCGCGTGAGTTTTCCGGGGGACGCCGGGGCAGGCGGGGCAGTGCAAAACGTGTCGTTCTCGTTGGCACGCGGACGGACATTGGCGCTGGTGGGTGAATCAGGAAGTGGGAAGACCGTGACGGCCCATGCGCTCCTGCGCCTCGTGCCGGCTCCGGGGGTGATCGAGGCCGGGAGAATTATTTTTCGTTCACGGCGCGTGGGCGAGATCGACCTCGCCCACCTCGATGAAAAGTCGGGGCTGCTGTTTAAGGTGAGGGGTGGGTTGATGAGCCTGATTTTTCAGGAGCCGATGACGGCGCTTTCGCCTGTGCACTCGATCGGGAGCCAGATCGATGAAGCGATCTTGCTCCATCACGATGTGAGCCCGGCCGCAGCGCGGCGGCAGACGTTAGAGATGCTGAATCGAGTGGGAATCGCCGAAGCGGCGCGTCGATACACGCAGTTTCCGCATGAGTTGTCCGGTGGGCTGCGCCAACGGGCGGTGATCGCGATGGCGCTCGTGTGTCGGCCCGAATTGTTGATCGCGGATGAACCGACGACAGCGCTCGATATGACGCTGCAGGCGCAGATCCTCGGTCTGATAAAAACGCTTCAGCGTGAAATCGGCTGCGCGGTGCTGCTCATCACCCACGATCTCGGCGTCGTGGCGCAGATGGCCGACGATGTGGCGGTGATGCATCGCGGCGAAATCGTCGAACGCGGCAATGTGCGGGACGTGTTGAAACGTCCGCAACATGCTCAAACCCGAGCGCTGCTCGCAGCTTTGCCCAGCCGACGAGGAGCGCTGGTGGGATGACAGCAGTCGATCCGGTTTTGTCCGTGCGCCGGCTTTGCAAGCGCTTTCCGGTGTATGGCGGAGGTTTCCGCCGGAAGATCGTTGGCGAAATCAAGGCGGTGGACGACGTTAGCTTTGACTTGGTGCCCGGTGAAGCGCTCGGCCTTGTCGGCGAGAGCGGTTCGGGCAAGACGACGACTGCGCGCTGCATCCTTCGTGCGATGGCGCCGACGTCTGGGGAGGTGCGGTTCCGCTTGCCGGATGGTCGCGCGGTCGATTTGGCGCGGCTTGCAGAGCGGGAGCTGAAGGTGGTTCGCCAACATGCACAGATGGTGTTTCAAGATCCGTATTCTTCGCTGAACCCGCGGATGACCGTGCGGGAAATCGTCGGTGAACCCCTCGTGATTCACGGTCTCGCGACCGGCGCGGCGCTGGATGATCGCGTAGCCGAGATGCTGCGGCGGGTGGGACTCCAGCCCGAGCATCGCGAGCGTTATCCCCATGCGTTTAGCGGTGGTCAACGACAGCGGATCGGAATTGCCCGCGCGCTGATCATGCGTCCCTCGTTGATCGTCTGCGACGAGGCTACTTCTGCGCTAGACATGGCGGTGCAAGCGCAGGTGTTGGATCTTTTGAAAGAGCTCCAGCGGGAGTTTCAGCTCACCTACTTATTTGTGGCACACAATCTCGATGTTGTGCGAAATTTCTGCGACCGGGTGGCCGTGATGAGGAAAGGTCGAATCGTGGAGCTGGCGTCGGCGAAAGAAATTTTCGCCGCGCCGCAGCATCCGTATACGAAGATTCTACTCTCGGCAGTGCCGTCGCCCGATCCGGATATTCCGATGAATTTCAATGTTGGCGAAGAGCTTGCCAAGCTGGACGCGGCGGGCTGAATTTGGCGTCCCATGCTCGTCCATACTGTTTACTTCTGGCTCCGCCCCGATCTCACCGCTGCCCAGCTCGCCGATTTCCGCAAGGGAGTTGAATCGCTCGGCACGATCAAATCCGTGGAAAAGTGCTACGTCGGCACGCCCGCGAAAACGGAGAAACGTCCAATCATCGACGACTCTTATACCTTTGGCCTCACCGTCGTCGTGAAGGACATCGCTGGTCACGACTTCTACCAAGTGGACCCGATTCACTTGGCATTTATCGCGAACTTTAAGACTTTTTGGACGAAGGTGCAGATTTACGACGCGGCGTAAGGGCTTTGCGCGACTCGGTGGGTCGTCTCGCTGTTGTTGTCAGGCGAGAATCGTAGCTTTGACGAGAACTACTCATTGAGGAAATGGGGTGAAATGCCGTATTATAACTACATGGAAACGAATTCAAGGCCGAGTAGTCTCCCCCCTGCGGCCCCGAACGGCGTTCAGAAAGTTGGAGTCATGGTCGTAGAAGACCAAACGGCCATTCGGCATATGCTGGTAGCATTTGTCGGTGCAATGCCCGGCTTCGTCGTAGTCGGTCAGGCGGGCGATATCCCGGAAGCCCTGCGCGTGGCCGAGGAATGCCGACCCGGTGTGGTTGTGCTCGACTGGATGTTGCTGGGAGGAGTTGGACTGGATTTTCTTCGCCAGATCCGCATCGAACCTCCGCCCTACGTGCTGGTTTTTTCGGCGAACACGACCGAACTCGCCGTCCGTGAGGCGCTCTCTGCCGGGGCGAGAGGGTATATCGAGAAGACCGCCAGTTTTACCGAATTTACTCATGCCCTCAAGGCCGTGTCGGAAGGACGAACCTATCTGGGGCCGCTCATCTCAAAGACGGTGCGCCGAATCGTCGCGAATCCGGAGCGCGCCGCAGCGGCGATCGATCTTTCCGCGCGTGAGCGCGATGTCCTTCGCTATGTTGCGGAGGGAATGTCATCGAAGGAAATTGCAGGGTGTCTCGGTTTGAGCGTACGCACGGTGGAAAACCACCGCGCCAGCATCACGCGCCGCACCGGCCTCAAATCTGTGGCGCAGCTCACGCTCCACGCCGTCCGTCTTGGTCTCATTTCCATGCCCTCCGGGCTGGAAGGCCAGAAGGATGGAGCCTAATGAGCGTAGGGGAGCGGATTCTCCTGATCGACGACGACGAGGCGGTGCGCCGGCGGCTGCTTGACCTGCTCGAACCCGCGCAAACATCCGACACTCGCGAGACTCTAGATGGTCGTGTCGGCTTGGCCGCGGTGTTGGCGACTCCGCCGGATCTCGTGCGGCTCGATCTCATAGCGCCCGGCATGACGGGCTTCGCGGTGTGGGCCACGCTCCGGGCCGATGTCAGCAGTCGGGCGGTGCCCGTGATCGTGCTCTCCTCAGCCGACGAGCTCGATCCAATGCCCACGCCGCGCCGCAGCGCTGAAACCCTCGAAGGTGCGCTATCCGCAGGGTGTCGCTCTCTTGAGGTGATGGTTTCCAGCCGAACGACTGCGGGCGCAGCAGGCTGCTGGCCACCGCGGGAAGAGGGCATCGCCGCGGTCGTGCAGAATATCCGCCTTTCCGGTCGGGTCACCTACGCAGCGGTAGCCGGTGCGGGGGCTCAGCCCGAGATGAGCGAGGTCGTGCTCGGCGAACTAGGGGAAAACTACGCCACATTCAGCGATGCCTTGAATGCCGGCGTGACGGCCAACCCGTCGTCGGCAGGCGAACAGGGGGAGTTGCGAGTCTTCGCGCCCGGCCCCGGATCGCCGCCGGATGTGTTCGCCAAGCTGGGGCAACCCTACCGCCAATGGGAGCGTAATTTCAGCGGTGACTTGCCCGGCATAGGGCTGGATCTGGCGGCCGCGCGCACGCGGCGGCGGGCCCGTGGGGACGCTCTTCAGTGTTCCAGCAGTCAAGGCGAGAGCGGACTCGTCGGCACGGTTGTGCTGCCGCCTCATCTCGTTCGGTCCGCGTGATCATCCAGCTCACCCCGACATGCCCCTTCTCGTCTCCAAATTCGAGCCCACCGCCGGCAACTATTACGATTTGATCGAGAGCTTTGGTGACGTAGTCTTTCGCCTCGACGAGCAGGGGCGCTGGATATTTCTGAGTCCGGCTTGGAGTGCCCGCCTCGGCTGGGATATGGCAGCCAGCGTTGGAAAAATATCCGTTCGTTTCGTCCATCCGGAGGATCGTAAGTCGGCTCGACGGCAGTGGGACGCCTTGCAAAGTTGTCTGATCAAGGGCTACCGCGGCGAACTACGGTTTCTCACCGCCTCCGGCGATTTTTGCTGGATGTTGGTCCGCGCGCGCGCGCTGCGCGGAGACCGGGGGGAATGGCGAGGGGTCATCGGTATGCTGACGGATATCTCGGCCGCCAAAGCCGTGGAGGCCGAGTTGATCGCAGCCCGCGCGGCGGCGGAACGGGCCAACAAGTCGAAGAGCGAATTTCTGTCCACCATGAGTCACGAGCTGCGCACGCCGCTCAATGCCGTGATTGGACTTTCGGAATCGTTGCTCGAAGAGGGTGCTCCGTTTGCGGTGGATCGCACGAAACGTTATCTCGGCATCATTCATCAGGGCGGGCGCCAGCTACTCGCAAAGATCAACGACATCATCGACCTCGCCCGAATCGAGGCCGGCCGCACTAAGCCCAATTTTGTGCTGCTCGAACTCGGCTCACTTTGCTCCAGTGTCGTGGAGGTCGCCCAGCGTGAAGCGCAGGCCAAATCGGTGGTGCTCATCGTAGACCGACCGGACCATCCCGTGCGATTGGCGGCCGACGAAAAGCTCCTGCGCCAACTGTTGCACAATCTGGTAGGCAACGCGGTGAAGTTTACGCCAGCCAACCATCGCGTGACGGTCGCCGTGTCGGCCCAGCCGGAAGGCGGCGCTGAAATCACGGTCACTGATACGGGTATCGGCATTCCGGCCGACAAGGTATCACACCTATTTCAGCCCTTTTCGCAGTGCGACGGTTCACTGTCGCGACACTACGCCGGCACGGGGCTCGGGCTTGCGCTCGTCGACCGGATTGCGCGTTTGCACGGCGCCACCGTCTCGGTGCGCAGCGTGCCTGGCCAGGGCAGCACTTTCACCCTAGAAATGTCCGCCGAACCGTTTGCCGCAGCCCAATTACCATGAAACCCAAGATACTAATCGTAGATGATGAGCCGTTGAACCGCATTACGCTCGAAGCGTTTCTCGCCAGTGACGGCTACGATCTCCATTTCGCATCCAACGGCCGCGATGGCTGTGCCAAAGCTCACCTCGTGCAGCCCGACCTAATCTTGCTCGATGTGATGATGCCCGAGATGGACGGATTCGCCGTCTGCCGCGAAATTCGCGCTGATCCGGTGATCGGTCGTATCCCGATCATCGTGGTGACGGCGTTGGATGACGAACGCTCTCGGCTCGAAGGTCTCCGCTCGGGGGCCGATGATTTCATCACGAAGCCCTGCCGCCGGGAAGAAATCCGGGCGCGGGTGCGCACCGTGGCTTCGCTCAATCGCTTCCGCGCCATCGCAGAACAGAGCGAACGCTTTCAACGGCTTTACGAACTCGCGCCGGCCGCCATCGTGCTCGCCGACGCCGGCGGCAAAATCGTCGCTGCCAACCGGCTTGCCGATACCATGCTGGGCAGCGCGCATCGGCTCCTGCAGGGTGATGACCTGGGCTCGCGGTTCGATCCCGCCAGTGCGCAGTTGGTGCTCGCGGTCATCACGGCCGCTTTGCAAGGCAGCGCCGGGGATGCGCACGAGATTCGTCGCGGTAGTGGCAACGATGAGATTGTAATGCAGCTGCGCGCCGCCGCGATTCCCGACTCGGGCGTGAAACTCGCGATGTTGGTATTTGATGACATCACGACTGAGGTGCGGGCCCGCACGGCGCTGGAAAATATGAACCGCGAACTCGATGCATTAGTCCGCGCCCGCACGAACCAGCTCGAAGAAGCGAACGCGCTGCTCCTGTCCTACGCGAGCTTTGTGTCTCATGATTTGCGGTCGCCGCTGACGGTGATGAAAGGCTACCTCTCGCTGCTCAAGGATGGCGTCTATGACGTCGGCCCCAAAGCGATGCCGGCCATCAATCAGGCCTACCAAGCCTCCGAAGTCATGGGTGAATTGGTGCACAATATTCTTCAGCTGGCGCACGATGTACACGACGGTTCGAAGGCTGAACCGGTAGGCGTGGTCGATGCCCGGCCAATTATCACCCGCATTTATCAACACCTCGGCGACCACCATCCGAATGGAGGAAGGAAATTCACCATCACCGCACTCCCGCTGGTGGGCGTGAGCTCGGTCGTCATCGAACGGGTGTTCTACAATCTGCTCGGCAACGCGCTAAAATATTCCGTTGGCATGGTGGCGCCGCTGATTGAAGTGGGCACGCTGCCGTCGAAGAACGGGGACGCTGCGGTGATTTTCGTGCGCGACAATGGCGTCGGCTTTGATTCCCGGCAGGCCGACAAACTGTTTCGTGAGTTTTCCCGGCTAGAGACCGCCGGGAAGTCGGAGGGACTCGGTCTCGGGCTTTCGCTCGTGGCCCGTCTCGTGCGGCTCCATGGCGGCAAGATTTGGGCGGAGGCAGCGGTCGGCGCCGGGGCAACATTCTACGTACAGTTCCCTGCGCCCGTGACCGCCGTACCACAGTCCTAGGTTCGACGTGTCATCACCGATGTTGCCGTCGCTCAAATATCCCGGGCGGGTGGTTGGGCTGGTCCTGCTGGCCTGCGCGCTGAACGTCGTGCCGATCGAGCAGCCGGGCGGAGCGCTTTTTTTCCTGGGATCGTTTGCGAGCATGCCGCTGACGCTCATGCTGCCCGGTCCATGGGCGATCCTGGCCGCGGCCGTGCCGATGGTCTGCACGATTTCGCAAGCCGGGCATCCATTCTTTTTGGTGCTGGCTCTACTGGAGTCGTTTTGGCTCGTCTCGGCCCGACGAATCAAGGTGAGCAGTCATCTGTTGCAGGACTTCGTGTTTTGGCTGGTGATCGGCGGTCCGGCAATCTTCCTGCTTTCGCGTTTTGTCGCCGGTGCCACGGTGGATGTGTCGCAGATGATTCTGGCCACGGTGGTCATCAATCAGATCCTAGCGGTAGCGATGGGTTCGTTCATGGCACGCCATACCCCGCTGGCGGACTGGTTCGAGCGTGGTGTAAAGCATAGGGTGCGGGTGCGCGAAGTCGTGTTTCGTTTCGTGATTCTGCTGGCGGTGGTGCCGTTGATTTTGGTCGGAATCATGGCTTCGGCCGTGGTCCGCAACTACCTCGAGCGGGTGGATCGGGAGGTTTTGTTGGAGTCCACCCAGCGCTCCGCGGCGCAGATGGATTTGTTTCTCCGGGCTCACGAGGCGGCGGTTACAAGCGTTGCCGGCACACTCGGCCGCAACGGCGGCGACGCCATCGTCCTCCTTGAGGAGGTGCGCCGAACCCATCCCGCGTTTATCACGATGCTGGTGGCGGATGCTCAGGGCGAGGTGCGCCATACTGCGGCGGGAACTACGATGGGGAGTCAGACGTCCCGTTCGGTAGCTGATCGCGAATATTTTCGGAAAGCGCGCGACCTCGACCGGCCCTTCGTCTCGGGTGTTTTTCGTGGACGGGGATTGGGCACCGACATGATCGTCGCAATCAGCACGCCAATTCACGGTCCCAACGGGGAGTTCGCCGGAATTGTGCAAGCTGCCCTTGAGGTGAAAAAATTCGCGAGCTTGGTGGCGGCCGGTTGCGGGGTAGAGGATGCGCTGTTAATTTTAGTCGATGCCGACGGGCGGGTGATTCACGCCGATGTCGGCACGTGCGTGCCGATCTTCGCCAAGCTGAAGCACTATTCCCATGGGGTGCTGTTGGACCCCCTGCGCTTTGGGCGACGGGTGGAGTTCGATCACCTCGAAGGGATGGGCGGGGTTGACCGCGAAGTGGGATTCGCCGTGCGTAGTGCGACTGGTATCGTGGTGCTCGCCCATCGGCCTCTAATATCGGCCCTGTCGAGTGTTGGCTGGATCGTCGGGTTGCTGATTGGAATTACGGGGGGCATGACCTTGGTCGCACTGTTCCTTGCCCGGATGGCCCGCACCCGGGTGGCCCTGCCTCTTGAGACATTTGCCCGGGCCGCCTCGCGTCAGGCGGCTCTGAGAAGTGTCGAGCCGATTAGCAACCCGACGAACGATGCCCCGCAGGAAATTGTGTTGGTTTTCAATGCCTTCAACAATCTCGCGGTAAGACTCACCGGCACGTATCAGATGCTTCGACAGCAGAACCAGGAGCTTGACCAACGGGTCGTTGAGCGCACGCAGGAACTTGAGGCGGCGCGCGCCCAAGCGGTGGCGACGAGTGAGGCTAAGAGCGCGTTTCTCGCGATGACGAGTCACGAGATCCGCACACCGCTGAATGCCATCATCGGCCTGGCGGAGGCATTGCGGGAAAAGGCGACCGACGAGTTGACCGCCTCACGTCTCCAGACGATTCGCATTTCGGGGCAGCGGCTGGTCTCCGTCGTCAACGACCTGCTTGATCTTTCGAAGGTTGAAGCCGGCAAGCTCGAACTCCGGTCGGCGCCCTGTGAATTGGTTGCGATGTGCGACGAGATTCGCCGGCTGTTTGCCCTGCGCGTCGAGCAGCAAGGGCTACAGCTCGCCGTCGAAATACCTGCGGGGCCGATCTGGTGCGAAACCGATGCCGTCCGCCTGCAGCAGGTTTTGATCAACCTCGTCGGCAATTCCTTAAAGTTCACGAAAGTGGGGAGCATCACATTGCGTGTCGCCGTGGATCCGGTTGGCGTGGAAGGGCTGTCGCTGCGGTTTTCAGTCATCGATACTGGAACAGGTATTTCTGAAGCGGAGCAGGCGAAGCTCTTTCAGCCCTACGTCCAACTCTCGGGATCGACGACCAGCAATGTGCGCGGCACGGGCTTGGGCCTTTCGATTAGTCGGCGTCTCGTCATGCTGCTGGGAGGTTCGCTGGGAGTGCAGAGCCGGATGGGTGAGGGCTCGGAGTTCGGCTTCACGTTTGAGGCCAAGCGCTGTGTCGCTCCGGTGATCGCTGCGGCTGCAACCGCGACTCCGTTTGTGCGCCGTTTGCGGGTGCTTGCAGCGGACGATAACGTGGCGAACCGCGAAGTATTGGGGAGTATCTTGGGGACGCGATGCGATCGAGTGGAACTGGTCGATTGTGCCAAAGGCGCACTCGATCTGTTGGCCCGGGAGACGTTTGATGTCGTGCTGGTCGATCTCAACATGCCGGAGACCGATGGTTTTTCGGTCGCCCGTGCGGTGCGCAGCTGGAGCGGCAACGAGGCGTCGCGTGGTTGTCGGCTCGTGGCGTTTTCCGCCTATTCGCGAGACCAGGTATGGAGCCGATGCACCGAGGCAGGATTTGATGATTTTGTGGAAAAACCGATTGACCGTTCTGCTTTGCTCAAGGCACTTGGGCACGGTCAGCAACGTGCGGCTCCGTAGTGCAATCAACCCAACAAAGGAAAAATTATGTATGGCATGGTCAACAAGGCAGTCGAAGAAATGGTCGTCAGTGCGCACGGCGAAGCCACTTGGTTGGAGATTAAGCGCCGTGCGGGCGTGACGGAGGAGATATTTATCAGTAACGAGGCCTATCCGGACGAAATCACTTATCGGCTGGTAGCCGCGGCGAGCGAGCTCATGCAGGTTCCAGCGGAAAAAATTCTCCACTCCTTCGGTGAACACTGGGTGTTGGAGACTGCGCGCAAAGGGTACGGTCACATGATGGCCGCCGGCGGCAGTTCGCTCGGAGAATTCCTCGATAACTTGCCGCTTTTTCATGACCGCGTCGCGTTGCTCTATCCCAACTTGGCACCACCGCAGTTCAAGATTTCCCAGCGCAAAGAACGTTCGCTACACCTGCACTACATCACGCACCGGACTGGATTGACTCCGTTTGTCGAAGGCTTGTTGAGCGGACTGGCGAAGATGTTCAACACCACGGCGCAGTTTGCCCTGGTGGAATCGCGGGCTGGTGGGGCGGAGCACGACGTGTTTTTGGTGGAATGGTAAATTCGCCGTCAGTCACGCCGTTTATTTTTTCGCCCGCAGACTTCGAGCGGATCTTTCCGTTTTATGTTCTCGTCGACTCGGCCGGTAAAATCGTGTCTGCCGGGCGCTCGCTCAAGAAACTGTCCCGGCGGGTGCGGGACGGTGCAGTGTTTCAGGACGTTTTTTCCCCGAAGCGGCCGGCCGAGCAGTTTGCTTTCGACGCGGTTTCGGCTGCGGTGGACAGGCTCTACACCATTCGGGAGCAGGAGTCTGGCGCGGTGCTGCGCGGTCAGTTTCACCGGCTTGGCGCAGACTTGCTCTTTGTGGGATCGCCGTGGGTGGGCGATGCCGCCGAACTGCTGAAATTGGGCCTGTCGATGCACGATTTTGCCGCGCACGATCCCACGCTCGAACTCCAGCAGGTGGTGCAGATCCAGCGGATGGTTGCTGAGGATTTGAAAAAACTCACCGCGAAGCTCACGGCCCAGACGGGGCGATTGGAGGAGGCGGCGCGGACCAAGGATGCGTTCCTCGCGAGTATGAGCCACGAATTGCGCACTCCGCTCACGAGCGTCATCGGACTTTCGGAGGTATTACTGGAACAGGTGTCCGGTCCGCTCAACGAGACCCAGCTCACGCACATCGGCGTCGTGCATTCCGGCGGCACGCAATTGCTCGCGATGATCAACGATATCCTCGATCTCTCCCGCCTCGGATCGGGCGAGCCGCAACTCGTCTTCGAGACCTGCAGCGTGAGCGAATTGTGCACCGTGGCTCTCCGGCGGGTGGAGCGAGCGACGACGAAACGGAATCAACGTGTTTCCTACGAAAACCAGCCCGGCCCGGCGGCGATTCGCAGCGACCAGCGCCGCGTCGTGCAGCTGCTCGACCAATTGCTGTCTAATGCGTCAAAGTTCACCGCGGTCGATGGCGAATTGGGGTTGCGGGTGAGTGTCGTAGGTCGGGAGGTGGTCTTTACCGTTTGGGATCGGGGCATCGGCATTGCGGCGACGGAGCTGCCGTATCTTTTCCGTCCATTTGTGCAAATTGATGGACGACTGGCGCGGCGCTATGGCGGCACCGGGCTCGGCCTCGCGATTGTCGACAAAATAGTCGGCCTGCTCGGGGGACGCATCGAGGTGGCAAGCACCCCGGGTGTGGGCTCGGCGTTTTCCGTCTATCTGCGGGCGGCTGCAGCGGCGGTGTAGGTCCACGGCGCTCGATGCGACTGTCCGGTGTACTCGTGAGCGTTCGATGGATATTTTCAGCCGCACTCCCCGGGTGGCTTCGGGAAAAATTGACGACAACTACTCATTAACAGCGCGGCAGTTTATCGCTATGCTACGAGGATGAACATCGCCTCAGGCTCCCCCGTCCGCGTCCCGGTCTCCACGATGATTGTGGATGATCATACCGCGATCCGCCAACTGCTCTCACAATACGTCGCCGCGATGCCCGGATTCACGGTGGTCGCCGAGGCCTCCACGGTGGAAGAGGCGCTGCGTTTGGCAGCGGAGCGGAGGCCTCAGATTGTTGTGCTCGATTGGGCGCTGACGGACGGGACGGCGCTTAAGTTCCTCGCTCAAGGACTCGGCGGCGAGAATCCGCCATGGGTCCTAGTTTTTTCCGGTAATACGTCGGATATCGCTCTGCGCGAGGCTTTCAGTCATGGTGCCCGGGGGTTTTTAGAAAAGACCGCCGGTTTTTCCGAATTCGTCGACGCACTGCAGACGATGGCGGAAAAGCGCGTTTATATGAGCCCGACCGTGATGCGCGCTGTGCACCGGATGTCTTCCCGGCTCGAGCCAGTGGAGGCCTCGGCCCTGACTGCGCGGGAGATCGAAGTGGTGCGCGGCCTGGCCGATGGCATGACTTCGAAGGCGATCGCGGCGAAACTGGGCATCAGCGTCAGCACGATCGGCATTGATCGCGCGCGCATCGCCAAGCGGACAGGACTGAGTTCGGTCGCCCATCTTACGCTCTATGCGGTGCGTCGCGGGCTCCTGAATCAGTCAGTGCCCGGCGAACCATCGGTGGGGCCGTCCGCCGTCCGGTGAGCGGTTACGGCTGCTTCACGACGAATGGCGCGAAAAAGCCCGCTTGGGTCGCAGGGAAGCGACCCTTGATCCGGACGCCGCCATCCTCGTGCTCTTGTTCGTGGATGAGGCCGAGCTTGTGGAGTCGGGCGACGACGTCGTAGCGATCGTGCGGGATGAGGAGTTCGGTTTCATCCAGGGCATCGGCGATGAGTTCCACGCACCGTGCTTCGAGCGTGTCGAGCCCGGCCTTGGTGTGGGAACTCACGAACAGCGCGTCGGGCACCAGCCGGTGGGCGCGTTGCAGCATCGCGGCATCGGCGAGATCTAGTTTGTTGAAAACGGTCACGATGGTTTGACCGCCGGCGCCGAGCTCACCGAGCACGCTGAGGGTCGTTTTGTAATGCTCCTCGAAGTTGGGATTCGAGACGTCGAGGACGTGAATCAGGAAATCGGCGACGATCACTTCCTCGAGCGTGGCCTTGAAGGCCTCGACCAGACCGTGCGGGAGGCGGCGGATGAAGCCGACGGTGTCGGTGACGAGGAGTTTTTGGTTGCCGCGCAGCATGAGCTGCCGGGTCGTCGGATCGAGCGTGGCAAACAGCTTGTCGGCGGCGAGGACCTGCGCGCCCGTGAGGGTGTTGAGGAGGGTGGATTTGCCGGCGTTGGTGTAGCCGACGATGGCGCAGGTCGGGACGGGGACGCGCTGGCGTTTGGTGCGTTGCACGCTGCGTTGCTTGACGACGCCCGCGAGCTCGGCCTTCAGGTGCGTGATGCGATCACGCACGGTGCGGCGGTCGTTTTCGAGCTGAGTTTCGCCTTCGCCGCCCATGCCGCCGCTGCCACGTTGGCGCGAAAGGTGGGTCCAGGCGCGCGTCAGGCGAGGGAGCGAATACTGCATCCGCGCGAGGGCGACTTGCAGCGTGGCCTCCCGGGTGTGGGCGCGGTCGGCGAAAATTTCCAAAATGACTTCTTGGCGATCGATTACAGCGAGGCCGGAGAGTTCTTCCCAATTGCGTTGTTGGGCGGGTGAAAGGGCTTCGTCGAAGACGATCACGTCGGCCCCGTCGGCCTTGGCCTGTTCGACGAGTTCTTTGGCTTTGCCGGTGCCGAGGAGAAGGGCGGGGGTGGCGCGGCGGAGATTGACGAGCTCGGTGCGCGTGACGGTGAGGCGGAGATTTTCGACGAGTTCGGTGAGCTCGAGAAGGAGTTCGGCACCCTCGCCGTCTTTCATATCGGAGGTCTGCACGCCGACGAGAAAGGCGCGTTCGAGTTTGGCGGGGCGTTTGTCTTCGAGGAAATCGGCCATGTAAGGGGGCGGAGCGTGGGTGGGTGGACCGAGGAGGTCAAACTGTGTGCGGGGTGCTTCCCCGCACCGGCCGGCGGCCCGCCTTTACATGTGCTCCTCGTAGCTAATCTCGAGCTTGGCGAGGAACGCCAGTTTCTTGGCCGTGCCTTGGAAGCGGATACTGTGCGTAAGCCCATCGTAGACGTAACCGTTTTGCGCATCTGGACGCACTTCCTGACCGTCGACCAGGACGCGCACGCTTTTCTGATAAAAGGTGGCGCCGGATTCGACGGGCTCGAGTGCGACCGCGACGGTTTCGGCGATGCGGTCGCCGAGCGCGGCGAGCGGGCCGGAAAAATCGCTTTCGATGTTCAGCACGGTTCCGCCGGTCAATTCGGCCGCCCGGCGGTGCGAGACGTTGTTCGGTGCTACGACCGCGTGCATTTCAATTTTTCCGCGCTTGTTACCCTTGGCGATGATGAACGGGCGCAACACCCACGTGTTGATATACGCGTCGAGCGATTGGCGATTTTTGGGATGGCGCGCATTGTAGTGGTTCAGGAGGTCGGGAAGTTTGCCGTCCTCAACCCATTCGGCCTGGCGGGATCCGTTCTTTTCCTCCTTCCACGTGGCCATGCGCGTCTCCTCTTCATCCATAAAAAAGACCACAATCGTGGTGGCGTCGGCTCGGAGGAAGGTGTGTTGCTGATGGTAAGAACCGGCGACGAAATTATACACCGAGGTGAAGGCGGTGCGGTTGCTGTCGCCGTTGGTGCCGACCTTCACGAGTTCGGCGAAAACACTGTCGGACGTCCGAGGGGTGATCCATGGCTGCGCCAACACCGGAAGGGTCACGAGGGTGCCGTTGCTCGCGACTCGCTTCGTCACTGCTTTCGGGCGGCCGCGGCTGTCGAGCACGGGGTTGCCTGACGGATCGAACTCGACGGACCGAACGGCTTTGAAAAATTGCTGATCTTCGGGCCGGCGGCTGGAATCGGCGTTGACGAAATCTGTCGTGAGCACACCCATGCGATAGTCGAGATCGCGCGTGTCGAAGAGCTGGCGAAAGCGATTCAGGTTGGCAGCGATCCGGCTTTGGTGCGCAGCCATCGACGGCGAATTGTTAATGACGAAGACGAGGTCGACCTCACGGCTGCGGGAGCGATCCACGACCACGCGCTTCAGGTTACGGATCGGCTCGACGTTGACCGCAATGGTGTTTTCCACGCCGAGATGGGCGTTGTTCGCATCCATGGTGTAATATTTGAAGCGGTCCTCGCCGATGAAGCCCGGGTTGGGCGCGTAGTTGAGTTGCCCGGTGGTGGAATCCAGTCGGGCCGTGCCGTGCTGCGGTTTCGCCTTATCGTCGAGGAGGTAGGCGATCTTCGCGTCCGCAATGCGAACGCGTTCGGTCAGGGACATGAACTCCTCGTGATTCGGAAGCTTTTGCGTGACCGGGGTGTTGGGGCGCGTCGTGAGTGAGACGCCACGGACATTCATCATGTTCTCGCGATTGGCGCCGACTTCGAATTTCTGCATGACGACCGGGGGCACGCCTTTCACCTTGATGACGACCGTATTTTTGAAGACCAGGCCGGACGTTTCATTTCGCACCGAGTAGGCAAACGAGTCCTCCCCGATGTAGTCCTCCGGTGGTTGATAAGCGAAGTAGCCGAGGCGCGAGGTCTTGTTTTTGAACATATCCGTCTCCTCGCCGCCTCCGGCCAAACCCACCCGGCCAAAGCCTGGTTCGCTGGTGATAGTGTAGATCAGGTCAGCGCTCGAATCGGGACTGACGACCTCCGCGGCGACGACGAATTGTCCGTGTGCGCCCGTGCCCTCGACTTCGAACTTCATGGGGGTGGTGGAGACGATCGGCGGCAGCCCGCCGGGCGCCGGTGCGTCGGCGGCAAAGACCGGCACCCCAGCCATCACTGACGTCAGGCCGAGCAGGCGCAGCCATTTGCGAGCGGTGAGGGGGAGACGCACGGTGATGAAGGAGGGGCGGTGCATGATGCCTCACTGTCATGCCGGGCGCGGAGAGGTTCCGCAATCGTTGGATTCACCCTGCCTGTATTTATTGGCTAGATGAACCGCCTGATGAGTCCGCAATGGCGGCTCGGCTTAGTTCGCCGGAAGTCGCAGGACAAAGCGGGCTCCGGCGCGGGGGGCGTCGGTGATGGTGGCGGTGCCGCCGTGGGCTTCGACGATCGCTTTCACGAGGGAAAGACCGAGGCCGAGACCGCGTTGGGAGCGGCTGCTGTCGCCGCGGTAGAGCCGACGCCAGATCGCGGCGCGCTCGGCGACGGGCACACCGGGACCGGTGTCGGAAACGGTGATGACGATTGAGCCCGGTTCGGTGGCGGTGGTAAGCGTGACCGTGCCGCCGGCCGGCGTGTATTTGAGGGCGTTGTCGACGAGGTTGTTGACCGCTTGGCCGAGGCGGATGGCGTCGGCTTGGCACGCGGCTGGCGCGGGTTGGTCGACGATGATGGTGATTTCCTTTTCCTCGGCGACCTCGCGGTAGAGGTCGGCGGCGCGTTCGACGAGGGTGCGGACGTCGAGGTGGTCGCGGTTGAGTTTCAACGCGCCGGCTTCGGCGGCGGAAATGTCGAGGAGCACTTCGAGGAGATGAAGGACGCGATCGGATTCGTTCACGCAGTCGGCAAGGGCGGCGCGGGCTTCGGCGGGATCGCCCGCGTCTTGCATCGCGAGTTCGGCGGTGCCACGGAGTCGGGTGAGCGGGGTGCGCAGATCGTGCGCGAGGTTGTCGAGGGTTTCGCGAAGGACGCGGACGTGCGCGGCGTTTTTGTCGAGGAGGGTGTTGAGTTGGGTGACGAGGAGGGCGAGTTCGCCGCGACTGCCGGTTGAAGGCACGCGGGCGGCGAGATCGCCGGTTTCGAGGATGCGACGAGCCGTGGCGGAGACGGCGCGGAGCGGGCGAGTCGCCCGCCAGGCGAGAATGATGCCGGCGACAAAGGAGAGGGCGAGGGCACCGGCGCCGACGAGGGCGAAGGCACGCTGCAGGGGCGCGAGGAGCACGGCGCGGCTGTCGAGGATGCGGCCGACTTGAAGCTGCCAACCGGTGGCCCATTGGTAGGTCGCGATGGAGTAATCGCGGAGGGCGGTTTGCGGGATGCGTTCGGTGCGGACCTCTTGGTTGACCGTGAAGGGGCCGAAGGGAATCGATTTGATCTGCGTCTCGACCCAGTCGTCGGGGAGTTTTTGGAAAAAGGTGGAGCTGTCGGGCGCGATGAGGCGCACGAAGGAGGCGCTCATTTCGGGCGATGGATTGTTTTTCACGCGCGCGATCACGTCGACGGGTGCGCCGCGCGTGAAGGCGTCGGCGAGGGAGCGGACCTGGCGCTCGAGGGAGGCGAGTTCGCGGGCGTTGAGGGATTCGGCGAGCGTCCAATAAAGGACGCCGAAGAGGACGCCGCTGCTGAGCGCGAAGACGAGGGCGTATTGCGCGGCGAGGCGCAGCGCGAGGGACTGGCGCAGGCGCTCAAGCATGGGCACGGATGACGTAGCCGACGCCGCGGACGGTTTCGAGACGGGTATGATCGGGGTCGATCTTGGCGCGGAGACGGGAGACCACGACATCGACGACGTTGGTCTGCGGGTCGAAACTATAGTCCCAGACGTGCTCGAGTATCATGGTCTTGCTGACGGGGCGACCCGCGTGACGGAGAAGAAAAGCGAGGAGCGTAAATTCGCGCGGCTGGAGTTCGACGGATTGGCCGGCGCGGGTGACTTCCCGTGTGACGAGATCGAGCGTGACGTCGCCGCAGGCGAGGCGAGTGGCTTCGGGAGATTGCGAGGCGCGGCGGATCAGTGCGTGGACGCGAGCGAGGAGTTCGGAAAACGCGAAGGGTTTCGTGAGATAATCGTCACCGCCAGCTTGGAGGCCGCGGATGCGATCATCGACGGAACTCTTGGCGCTGAGGAAGAGGACGGGGGTAACGCGGCGGGCGGCGCGGAGGCGTTTGACCAGGCTGATGCCGTCGAGCTGGGGCAGCATGACGTCGACAATCATCGCGTCGTAGTCGGTGGAATCGGCGAGCGCCAGGCCGGTCTCACCATCGGGTGCGTGATCGGCGGCGTAGCCGGATTGTTTGAGGCCGCGCACGACGAAGGAGGCGATTTTGGAATCATCTTCGACGACGAGAATGCGCATGAGGGAGGGAGTGAGAGTGTGAGGGGTGAAGCGACCGTTGGGAAGGACAGGGAGAAAGCTCCACCATCCAAGCTCGAAGCACCAGTGAAACTTCGTGGCGGGAGCAGCAGCTAAAAAGAAAACCGGCACCGGTCTACCACGACGAAGACCGATGCCGGATTGATGACTACCTTTTCAACAACACTGACCTGAACCTAAACCAAAAAAGGGACGAGAAACGCGAGGCGCGCAGGAAGTTCGAGCTGGATTGCTTCGTCGCTGCGCTCCTCGCAATGACAAGCCGGTGCGGCTTGTTACTGGCTGTCTTTTTCGGCGCCGGTTTCGTCGACCACGACGAAGAGGGTGTTTCCACGGGACCAGAGCTTGAGGAGGGTCTTTTTACTCTCGGCTTTCGTGCTGAGCTCGATGGCGTCCTTCGCGTTGGCGACGGGTTCGCGGTTGATTTCGAGGATGATGTCGCCGGGTTTGAGGCCGGCGCGAGCGGAGGCGGAGTTGGGTTCGACTTGGGTGATGACTGCGCCCTTCAACTTGGCTGGGAGGTTGAGTTCGCGGCGACCGTTGCGGTCGAGGTCTTCAACAGCGACGCCGTTGAGCACGCCTTCGTCATCGTTGCGGTTTTGCTTGGAGAGGGAGTCGAGGCCGCCTTTGCCGATGCGCTTGGCGCCGGGCTTTTCGGCGGTGGTGACGGCGATCTGGGTGGTTTTGCCGTCGCGGAGAACGTCGAGGTTTAGCTTCGTGCCCGGGGCGAAGGAGCTGACCTGGTTCTTGAGATTATTCGGGTCGGCGACGGGTTGGCCGTTGAGGGCCGTGATCACGTCGCCGTCTTTCAGGCCGGCCTTGGCGGCGGGACTGTCGGGGACGGTCGCAGCCACGAGTGCGCCCTTGTTGTCCTTAAGATTGAAGGCTTCGGCGAGCGCGGGAGTGATCGTGTTGAGGTTCACTCCGAGGTAGCCGCGGGTGACCTTGCCGGTCTTGACGAGACTGTCGGCGACTTGGCTGACGAGATTGGCGGGGACGGCGAGGCCGACGCCTTGGAAACCGCCGCTGCGGCTGAGGATCGCGGTGTTGATGCCGAGGAGGCGGCCGTTGATGTCGACGAGGGCGCCACCGGAGTTGCCGGGGTTGATCGCGGCGTCGGTTTGGATGAAGTCTTCGTAGCCTTCGACTTCCGCGAGGATGCCGATGTTGCGGCCTTTGGCGCTGACGATGCCGCTCGTGACAGTTTCCCCGATACCGAAGGGATTTCCGATGGCGAGGACGCGGTCGCCGACTTCGGATTTCGCGCTGTCGGCGAAGGTGACGGCCGGGAGGTCTTTCGCGTCGATCTTCACCACGGCGAGGTCGGTCTGCGGATCGCGGCCGACGACTTTGGCGGTGAATTCGCGCCCGTCGGTGAGGGCGACCGTGACGAGGTCGGCGCCGTCGACGACGTGGTTGTTGGTCACCACGTAGCCATCGGCGCTGACGATCACGCCGGAGCCGAGGCCGTTTTGCGGCTGGGTCTGCATCTCGGGCAGGCGATTGCCGAAAAATTGGCGGAAGGCGGGATTGTCAAAGCCGGGAGGAAGATTGGCGGCGTTGGCCGCGACGCGCTTGGCCTTGGTCTCGGTGGTGATTTTCACGACGCTGGGAGCGACGCGTTTGACGACGTTGGAGAAGCTGGCGGCTTCGAGTTGGCCGCGCGCGACGGGCGTGGCGTCGCGTTTCAGATCGATCGAGGATTTGTCCGAGCCGGTGCCGGTGGCGGCGAACAGGGCGCCGGCGAGGGCGAAAGCGCCCAGCGCGGCGACGGCAGCGAGGCGGGACTTGGTTGGGCTCGAGGCGGCGGTAACGAGGACGAATTTCGGATGATTCATGAGCGGACGTGTTTTTGGTTAGTGAGAGAATTGAGCTGAACGTGGGAGCAAGGTAGCACGCGGTTTTCTCCGCGGCCTTTCTGGGACATTACAGAAATGTAAGGTTTCGCGGTCGGGCGGAGGCCGGGGACGGGGTGCGGCGGAGGGCGATAATTTCGCGGAAAGAAGTTGCCGCCGCTTTTTCCCCGCGACGACACTCTGGGCCATACCCTCTATGAAAAACGTTCGTCTTGGCATCGTCGGTCTCGGCAACATCGGCAAGTTCCACACGGGATACCTGCTCGAAAACAAAATTTCCCGTTGCACGCTGACGGCGGTCAGTGATGCGTTCGCGCCGGGTTTGAAACCCTTCGAGGGGCGGCCGGGGTTGAAGACGTTTGCAAACTGCTCCGACATGATTCGCTCGGGTGAGATTGACGCGCTGGTGATCGCCACGCCGCATTTCCTGCACACGACAATCGGCATCGAGGCGCTGAAGGCGGGTCTGCACATTATGGTCGAAAAACCGATCTCTGCGCACAAGGCGGACGCCGAGCGGCTGATCGCGACGGCGCAGGAGCACCCGAAGCAGGTGTTTGGCGGAATGTTTCAAATGCGCGTCGAGCCGCGTTATCAGAAGATCCGCAAGCTCATCCAAGGCGGTGAACTCGGCGAGATCGTGCGCATCAACTGGATTATCACCGATTGGTTCCGCACCGAGGCCTACTATGCGAGCGGTGGCTGGCGGGCGACGTGGAAGGGCGAGGGCGGCGGCGTGCTGCTCAACCAATGTCTCCACCAGCTCGACATGCTCCAGTGGCTCTGCGGCATGCCGGCGCGCGTGCGCGGTTTCTGCCAACTCGGGCGGTTTCACAACATCGAGGTGGAGGATAACATTACGACCTACCTCGAATGGCCGAACCAGGCGACGGGGGTGTTTATCTCTTCGACGGGAGAGGCGCCGGGCACGAACCGTTTCGAGATCAGCGGCACGCGCGGCAAGATCGTCCTCGAAAACAACAAGGTTTCCTTCACGCGCAACGACGCCGACATGATTGAATTTAGCAAAACGTCGAAGAGTGGGTTCGCTAAACCCGAGGTGTGGAACATCGACATCCCGGTCGACACCGCGAACAACCCACACGCGATTCTCATGCAGAACTTCGTCGACTCGATTCTCGACGGCACGCCGTTGATCGCACCGGGGGCCGAGGGTATGGGCTCGGTCGAGCTGGCGAACGTGTTGCTCTACTCGTCGCTCATCGATCAATCGGTCGAGCTACCGATGGACAGCGCGGCGTGGGAGAAAAAACTGAACCAGCTCATCGCGGAGTCGCGGCACGAAAAGAAGGTTTCCCAGAACGCGACGGAAGATTTTACGAAGTCGTTTGGTCGCTGAGGCCAACGGTGTTCTCATTTTGCCGTGGCCGGAGGGAAATTCAGGAAACCCTCGGGCGACGGGACCGCTCGGGTCCGGAATAGGCCCGTGATTTCGTTTTGGTTGATCTTTCGTTCGCAGGAACAAACCGCTTTAATTGCGCATATTTCTCATATTTTTCCCACGGGTGGCGTTCCGCGTTTCTTATCGTAGCGCACTTCAGTTCCATGTTCGCAGCTGACACCCCTTCGCGAGTTTCGTCCCGTTTTCAGACCGTGAATTGGCTCCTGGCGGAGTTGTTTATGGCCGGGGGATTCGCCCTGTCGATTTGCCTGCTCTATCTGAAATTGTATGCTTCTGGTTGTCCTATATCTGCTGGTTGCTCGAACGTCGTCTTCAGCCGGTATGGGGCTTTCATGGGAATACCTGTGTCTGCGTTTTCATTGGCTTTTTGGGGAGGTATTCCGCTGCTTGGCTCCTCGACGGTCGTTTGGCGACAGAGAGCTTTCATTGGTGCGAAATGGGCCGCCGTCGCCGCCGCCGTAGAATTTCTGGTGATCCAATTTTATGTGCTGCGGGCATTCTGCGTCTACTGCACCCTGCATTCCCTTTGTGTGTTTGGATTCGCGATACTGGCGAAAAACCCAACGGGTCGGCTGCTTCCGCTGGGAGTTTTGGTCGGGGGGGCGCTGATTATGCATACCGCCGCGGTTACGGCCAAGGCTCCCGGGGCGACCGTCGGTCTCAATCCGCAAGAAATCTTGAAGCAGACGTGGGCGCAAAAAACGATGCTGCCTTGGTATTTACCGGTGAAGGACGGCGAGTTTGAGCAACAAGATGCGGCGGAGCTCGCGGTCGTCAGTCTGACTTGCTCGCATTGTGCGACCTATCTCGAGCGAGTGCATGGCGGATCTGAACCGCCGCCCTTCGTCATCTTCTATGCGGATTCGGAGCGGGCGGGGCGGCTCACGCAAGCGATGTTGAGCGCGGTATGGCCGCTAAGGGACCCGGTAGAAAAACGCCGGGTATTTTACGCGCTAATGGAGCGTTACCTGTCCGACCGTGAACGTTTTATGGCCAGCCCGGAATCATGGGAGGAGGCCGTGGCCGAGCTGAAGCCGCCCCTCAGCGTCGCAGACGCAGAGCTGAAACCGGCTGTGGCTGACGCAAAAATAATTTTGGGCGAACACCTTAAGCTGATAAAGCAGTTGGGGGTGGGGGTTCTTCCAGCGCGCTTTCCGGTTCGTAGCCCAGATGCAGGTCCAAAATAGATAGAGTTCCTGTCCCGACGTTCCTGATCGAGGGGCCGACCGTATTTTGGGGGAGGAACATTCCCAATATTGCATCGGGGCGCCTCGTCCAAGTCAGGTGATTGCGGCAGGCGGGCGGGCGGCATGGAGAGGCCATACGTGACCACGGTCGATTGGGTAAATGCCAGGCTGGCCCATGCGTGGGATCAACCCCGAATATGTTTTGGCAAGTGCGCAAAAAAAGACAGGCCGGTGAAGGCCTGTCTCTTCAAATCAAGATACTATCTAAATGTCTTAGGAAAGAAACCGACGGCGCAGCGACACCAAGGAAACGATGGACGCACCGAACATCAAGATGGTGAACCCACCATCAGGAACGCCAGGAGGCGCCACGACCTGAGTGGGGTCGATTTGCAGCGTCCCATTGAATTCTGGGTTGCCGTTGCCGTGAACGAAGCAGCAGTCGGTCATGCTCACCGAAATACTATAGGTGGCGGTGTTATCGAAACCAGAAATAGTGAATCCTTGCAGCACGGAATACTGCGCTGCATCGGACGGGCCGTTCACATTATTGGTGTTAATTTGACCGACACCGAAGCCTACGGTCGCAACGCCGAATTGATCGACCAATCCTGCAAAGCTAGCAAGGGGACTGCCGCTCAATGGGCTGAGTATTCCTGGCCCACCGATTAAAGGGTTGACTGAATAAGGAATGTTGTAGGTCGGGGTCCAAGCGTTAGGGTATGAGCCAAAACTGGTCCACATCCAGCCATCGGAACCGAAAAATTCATCGAATTTGACGACGAAATTGCCGGCACCATCGCTGGAGTAGAGGCTAGCGCGGAACGGATTTTCATCAATGTGACCAGCGAAGGTCGGGACGGATGAAATAGCGCCCACGAAGAGCGCGACGAGTAGCTTGATTTTAGATGTATTCATGGAGTTAGATTTTATGTTCAAATTGAACACGAGGTTTTAAGCGTTTTATATGCCAACAGCATTTTGTTTTCATTTAATAGCAATTAGTTGTTGTTTATAAAGTATTTAAAAAATGTGGTGATTTGCTCGGTAAAGTTGAGGCTTTAAGAAATGTAAATAATTCCGACGCGATCATTCCAGCGAGGTGCATGGACTGGCTGCTGGTGCCCGGAAGAACCGAACCCGCTGAGATAGGCAGGGAGTAAAGGAGGCGTTAAGTAAGTTTGTAACATGTTTATTTTAATACAATTAGGATAATTTTGAATTGCGCTGTTTTGACCTCACCGAAAATGTAAATAAATCCGACAAAGGCGCTCGATTGGCTGTAGGTTACAGGGAAATAAGCTGCTCCTTACGGGTTTCAACGGGTGGGTATTAAGGGCCTTAATTTTGTATGGAAGTCACTCATTGTAATTATTTTATGATTTTCAAGATGTTGCTTGATTTGTGATTTACGGTGAAGAAGAGGCGGTAGAGGCTCGCAGGGATGACGTCGCCAGATCCGAGGCACGAACGACACTTCGGGCCTCTGGTAGGGCGGGCCAGCCTACGACCGAGCAAAACTCGCCGGTCCCGGCATTAAAAAAACGGCATCGCGTTGGAGCGGACTCTCTGGCTCAAGTTTCAGTTTTCCCCTAAATCCCATGAAGAAACTGATCTCCCTCTTGGCCCTCGCGGCCTCCGTCGTTGTGTTGCAAGCTGCCGATACCAAGCCCGTCGAAACGGCATTCCAGCGCTATTGGGCGGCTTACGCGAAGAAGGATTTCGCCAAGGCGGCGGCCGATGTGTTGCCGAGCGATCTCGAGGCGACGAAGGCGGCCGTATTGCCGGTGTTCCTCGCGAACCAAAGCAGCAAGGCCAAGGACGCGGCGGAAGTGTTGAGCGCGTTTTTTGGGAAGACGGTGGGCAAGGCGCGCGAGACGATGACGGCGATGGACGTGTATGTAGGTCTGAACCGGGTCGTCGCGGCGGGCAGTCCGGATCTCTTTGAGGCGCTGAAAGAGGCGGCGGTGAGCATCATTTTTGTGCGCGCGGTGACGGCGGATGAGGCGGAAATCCACTTTCAAGTGATGGTGCGCGGCCAGGGCGATACCGACGCGGAATCGCTCGTGAAGAAGGACGGGCGCTGGTGGGTGAAGATCAAAGACGAACCCAAGCAGACGGCGGAGAGTTTCAAGGAGTTGTTCGCGGGGAAGTGAGGCGCCGTCGCTACGGATTGGGAAAGCCGCTGTAGACCCGGCCGTTGGCCGGGTCGCCCGCCCAACGGGCGGGCCTACAACGGAAAAGTCTGAAACTTACGGGAAGTTGGTGTGAGCGCATGAAAAAGGGCCGGTCGATGACCGGCCCTTTTTATGTCGGCGGTTGGAAAACCGCCGCTCCGTTCGGAGGGCTACCTCATTTTTGCGAAGGTGGCTTGGAGCAGCTGGAGGTCGGTCGCGTTTTTCGTGCGTTCGCGGGCCTTGGTGACGAGCTCGGCTTCGAGGACGTTTTTGGTTTTGCGGGCGTTGTTCTCGTAGAAGACACCGAAGGAGCCGGGCCAAGCTTGGCCCGCGAGTTTGAAGGCGGCGACTTCGTCGGCGACGTCGTGGCGGTCGACGTCCTCGGGGGTGCCATCGTTTTTCTTTTCCTGAATCAGCGACCACGTGCCGCCCTTGCGTGGAATTGAGGAGTCGAAGGCGCCGGGATAAAACTCGACACACTCGGAGAGAATTTCGACGACGGAGAAGCCGGGGTGTTTGGCCGCGCGGAGCATCATCTCGGTCATGTGATTGACCTGCGTGGCGTGGCTGCGGGCGACGAAGGTGGCGCCGGTGTTGAGGAGCGTGCGCATCGGGTTGATCGGTTGATCGATCGCGCCGGTGGGGTCCGTCTTGGTTTTGAATCCGATGGGGGACGTCGGCGAAGTCTGCTTTTTCGTGAGGCCATAGACAGAGTTGTCCATGATGACGTAGGTGAGGTTGACGTTTTTGCGGGCGGTGTGGACGAGGTGGTTGCCGCCGATGGAGAAGCCATCGCCGTCGCCGCCGAAGACGAAGACGTGGAGGTCGTCGTTGCCGAGACTGATGCCGGCGGCGAAGGGCAGGGCGCGGCCGTGGATGTAGTGGCCGCCGTGAGTGTTGACGAAATACGGGAAGCGCGAGGAGCAGCCGATGCCGGCAAAGGTGACGATCTTCTCGTGCGGGTATTGGAGTTTTTCGAGGACGCGGTAGAACGACGCGAGCACGGCGAAATCGCCGCAGCCGGGGCACCACGTGGGGTGGTCGGCGGTGAGGGCTTTCTTCGTGAGGGGGGCGCCGGCGGGTGCGGGAGCGGGGGGAGTGGCGAGAGCGGTGGACATGGGGGCGGAGGAGCTAAGAGTTGAGAGCTTAGAGCTGAGGACGGGCTCGGTTAGGATTTCGCGAGGGCGCTTTGGCGGGTGACGCCCAAGGAGGCGTCGAGGTCGGCGCTCTCGATGTGCTTGGCGACACCGGCTACGATTTCGCTCACCTTGAAGGTGAGGCCGTCGGTCTTGGCGACGCTGACGATGGCGGGGTTCGCGTAGCGAGCACGGAGCATCATCGCAAGTTGACCGTATCCGTAGAGCCCTTCGTCGTTGATCTCGGCGACCACGATCTTGTGGTAGCGCTTGAAGATTTCTTCGAGGCCGTTGGGCAACGGATGGAGGTGGCGGAGGTGGAGGTGACCGGCTTTGACGCCAGCGGCATTGATGCGCTTGAGCGCTTCGAGGCCCGGGCCCCAAGTCGAGCCCCAGGTGACGAGGAGCACTTCGCCGGCGGAGTCGCCGTTGAGTTCGGGGGAGGGGAGTGAAGCGCCGAGCTGCTTGATTTTTTCACGGCGCTTGGCGGTCATCTGCGTGTGCAGTTTGGAGCTGCCGGTCGGGTGGCCAAGTTCGTCGTGTTCGAGTCCCGTGACGGTTGGATATTTGCCGGAGAGGACTTTGGAACCGGGAGGCGCGTGGCGCGTGATGGCGTCGAGCGGGTAGGGTTTGAAGTCGGCACCGCGGTCGGAAAGGTCGGCCTGGGGGTCGACCATGAGCTTCGGGAAATCGGGTTCGTCGAAGGCCTCGATGCGACTGGCGAGGGCCATGTCGCTGAGGATGATGACGGGCGTCGAGTAGGTGCGGGCGATGCGGCAGGCCTCCATTGCGATGTAGAAGCAGTCTTCGACGTTTTTCGGCGAAAGGACCACGCGCGGCGTATCGCCGTGTGAGCCGTAGATGGCCTGCATGAGGTCGGCTTGCTCGACGTTGGTGGGCATGCCGGTGGAGGGGCCGCCGCGCTGGACGTTGACGACGATGAGGGGCATCTCGGCCATGGTGGCCCAGCCGAGCGCTTCCATTTTTAAGGAGAGACCGGGACCGGCGCTGCCGGTGATCGCGAGGTGGCCGGTGTAGGAGAAGCCGATCGCGGTGGAAATCGCGGCGATCTCGTCTTCGCATTGCACGAAGAGGCCGCCGTATTTGGGGAGCTCGGTGCGCAGTGTCTCCATGATGGAGGACCACGGAGTAATCGGGTAACCGGCGCCGTGGCGGACGCCGGCGGCGAGGAGGCCGTAGGCGAGGGCTTGGTTGCCGTCCATCGTAACTTGCGGGCGACCGGTCGTGCGGGTCGCGAGATCGATGGCTTCGAAGCGATAGAAGAGATCGCGGAGATTGTTTTGGGGCCACGCGTAACCGCCGTCGAAGGCGAGCATGGCGTTGCGGACGATGTCTTCATTTTTCCCGCCGAAACGCTCTTTGATGAGGGCGGCGAGTTTCGCGACGTCGAGGTCGAAGATGCGGGCGAGCAGGCCGAGAATGTAGATGTTCTTGCCCTTGTCCTTACCGGCGCCGCCGACGGCTTCGACGGTGCCGCTGGTGATCGGGACGGCGACTTGGGTAAAGCGGTTGTCGCCTTCGACCGGTTTGACGTGGTCGGAATCGTAGAGGAGGACGCCGCCGGGACGGAGTGAACTGATGTGGGCGTCGTAGCTGTGTTGATAAAATGCCACGAGCATGTCCGCGCGATCACCGGAGGACAAAATGTCGCCGGTGCCCATGCGGACTTGGAAAATTGACGGTCCGCCGGAGATGGTGGAAGGGATCGTCATGTAGGTCATGACGTCTTGATCGCTGCGGCCGGCGAGACGGGCGAGGAAGCCGCCGACGGACTGGATGCCGTCCTGCGAGTTACCGGCGAGTCGGATGACGACGTCGTGAATGGAGCGGGGAGCGCCGGAAGCAGGCGAAGCACCGCCCGTGGATTCGGGAGTATTTGGGCTGACCATAAGGGGTTGGGTTGAGTGAAACGAAAAACGCAAAGAACATCCGGACCGTGGGCGGGGTGGGCTTGGGAGTCAACGGGGGCGAGGTTGCGCGGCCCAGCGAATTAGAACAATGAGTGAGGCGCAGGCGTGGCAGAAGGAAGCGTTATGCGGGGTATGTTTGGAAAAAAGAAGGGCTCAACCGGTGAACAGCACGCAGACGGCCATCGGAACGATCGCGGTGTGGGCGGTGAGGCCGAGGCGGCCGGTTTGCGGGTCGACCCGGAAGACGGCGAGGTTGTGCGAATCTTGGTGGGCGCAGACGAGCCACTGGCCGTCGGGGGAGAGGGCGAAGTTGCGCGGGTTTTGTCCGCCGCTGGGGACGATCTCCACGAGCGTGAGGCGGTCGGTGGCGGGTGCGAGGGCGAAGACCGCGAGGCTGTCGTGGGTGCGGTTGGACGCGTAGAGGAACCGACCGTTCGGGTGGACGCGGACCTCGGCGCCCCATTTCAAGCCGGTGAAATCGCCCGGCAGGCTAGGGATGGATTGGAGCGGGGTGAGTGCGCCGCTGGCCGCGGTGTAAGTGAAGGCTTCAATCGTGCCGCCCATTTCGGTGATGGCGTAGGCGTGGCGGCCGTCGTTGGAGAACTTGAAGTGGCGTGGGCCGGACCCGGGCGGGGTCGTGACGAACGGGATGGCAGCGGGCGTAAGCGTCGAAGTAGCCGGGTCGAGCGCGTAAGAGAAAATCTGGTCGAGGCCCAGGTCGCAGACGATCACGTAACGGTTGTCCGGAGACAGCGTGACGGAATGAGGGTGGGGGGCGTCCTGGCGTTTGGGATCGGTGCCTCGGCCAGTGTGCTGGGTCTTGATCGGTGCGCCGAGCGTGCCGTCGGCCCGGAGCGGAATCGCGATCACGAAGCCTTCGCGATAGTTGGCGCCGAGGAGCGTGCGACCGGTGGCGTCAATGGCGAGGTGGCTGGGACCGTGGGCCGTCACGACCGGGGCGGCGGGCAACGCGGTGAGGGCGTGGGTCGTGGGGTCGACGGCGTAGCCGACGGCTTGCGCCGGGGAATGCTGGATCGCGTAGAGGAATTGCTTGTTCGGCGAAAGCGTGAGCCACGCGGGATCGACGGCTTCGGCGGCGAGCACCGGGGTGCTGAGGGCGCCGGTCGCAGCGTCGAGGGTGACGGAGTAGATGCCGCGGCTGCCGTTTTTCGAATAGGTGCCGAGGTAGAAATGGTGGGAGGAAGCGGTCGGTGCGGGCATGACGGGAAATGAGGAGGGAGCGAGGGCGGCTTTGAAATGGCGACGGCACATGGCGACGTAGCGATCGTTGCCGCCGATCTCGACTTGAGCGCCGTCGCGGACGGCGTGGCCGGTGGCATCGACGCGGAGATTCATCGTGGCTTTGCGACCGCAGTGGCAGATGGTTTTTAACTCAGTGAGGTCGTCGGCCAGGGCGAGAAGCGTGGCGCTGCCGGGGAAGAGGTTGCCCTTGAAATCGGTGCGGAGGCCGTAGCAGAGGACGGGGATGCCGAGGGTGTCGGCGATGTCCGCGGCCTGCCAGACTTGGTCCGGCGTGAGGAATTGCGCTTCGTCGACCAGCACGCAGGAGACGGCGGCGGTGGTGTGCTCGGCACGGACGAGCGTGAGCAAGTTGTCGGCGGATTGCAGGGACGTAGCGTCGGAGTTGAGGCCGATGCGCGACTCGATGCGGCCGACGCCGGCGCGATGATCGATGGCGGGAGCAAAGAGGAGCGTGCGCATGCCGCGTTCGCGGTAGTTGTAGCTCGACTGGAGGAGGACGGTGCTTTTGCCGGCGTTCATCGCCGAGTAGTAGAAGTAGAGTTTGGCCATGCGCGGGCGGTAAGGAGGAGAGGGAGCGAAAGAGAGAGGGAGAGATGGAGAGGTGGCGGGAAAAAATCGAGTGCGGGGTTCGCGCTTGCTTTGGCGGGGGGCGGTCGCGGAGCTTGGGGAATGAAGATTTTTGCGCGACTACTGCTGGGGTGTTGGGTGTTCGTGGCGGGATGCGTCGCTCCGGTGGAGCAGAGCCGGCCCGGTGATAAGAAGTCCGAGTGGAACGGATTTGGTCGAGTTGATTTCGAGGTGGCGGGCCGCCCGTGCTGGGTGGTGGTGCCCAAGGTCGCGGCCCCGGGGCGGCCGTGGATTTGGCGCACGGAATTCTTCGGCCACGAGCCGCAGGCGGACCTCGCGCTGCTGGCGCGCGGGTGGCACGTGGCCTATCTGGATGCCAAGAACCTGTATGGCGCGCCGAAGGCGATCGCGTTGATGGAGCAATTTTACGCGCACCTGACGAAAGAACGGCGATTGGCCAAACGCGTCGTGCTGGAGGGATTCAGCCGTGGCGGGCTGTATGCGTTTAACTATGCGGTGGCCCATCCGCAGCAGGTGGCGGCGCTGTATCTCGACGCGCCGGTGCTGGATATTCGCAGCTGGCCCGGGAAAAAGCCGGAGTCAAAGGAGTGGCGCGAATGCCTGGCGGTTTACGGACTCACGGAGGAAACGGTGGCGGGCTTCAAAGGTGGTCTGCTGGACAATGTCGCCGTCGTGGCCAAGGCGCGCGTGCCGATTTTGTCGGTCTGCGGTGGCGCGGATAAGACGGTGCCGCTCGCGGAAAATACGGCGGTGCTGGAGAAACGTTATCGCGAACTCGGTGGCCTGATCGAAGTGATTGTGAAGGACGGCGTGGATCACCATCCGCACAGTTTGAAAGACCCCGCGCCGATCGTGGATTTCTTGGTGAAGCACGCGCGGTTCTAACGCGACCGGCCAACCGCTCCCCGTTACGTCGCCTCGTTTTCGTGGGTGCGTTCGGGCAGCCACCAGGAGGCAAGTGCGGCGGCGGCGGCGATGAGGCTGACCCACATGAGCGCGATGCGGAAATCACCGACCGGCGCGTAAAGACCGAAGACGACGGAGGCGACGGCGGCGGCGATGCGGCCGATGTTGTAACAGAAACCCGCACCCGTTGTGCGGAGCAACGTGGGGAACAAGGGCGGCAGATACATCGTAAACAGGCCGAAGACGCCGCCGAAGAATCCGCCGATCGGCAGCCAGAACCACGCGAGCGCGCCGAAGCCGCGCGGCACCACGTAGGAGGCGAAGATGGCGGAGCCGAGACCAATAAACATGACCACGATGGCGCGCCGATTGCCGAAACTTTTGGCGATCCACGCGGCCCCGAAGTTGCCCACGACAGAGGCGGCGTTGAAGGCGAAGAAGGCGGCGGAGACAAGACCCGTGATCTCGGCGGCGGGAGTCTGCGCGTCGACGAGGACTTTGCGCAGGTGCTGTGTCTGCCAGAAGAGAAACAGCCACCACGCCGAAAGGCCGAGGGCGCAGACGAGCGTGGTGCGCAGGGTGGTTGAGAGCACATTGCCTTGAAAGAGCGCGATGGCGCCGGGTTTCTTTTCGACGGAGTGTCCGGCTTTCTGCCACGTGTCGGGCTCGGGGACATGCTTGCGAATCCAGAAGACGAGCAACGCGGGCAATACACCAATCAGAAACACCCAGCGTTCGGAGCCGGGGGGCATGTAGGTGACCAGGAGGCCGACGAAAATCGCACCAAAGAGAACGCCGACGTTGACGCCGGTCTGGAGCACCGCAGCCATCCACGGGCGCCACGCTTTCGGCCACGTCTCCACGAGGAGTGAGGCGCCGACGGCCCACTCGCCACCGATGCCGAGCGCGGCGATGAAGCGGAAAATCATGAGCTGCTCCCAGGTTTGGGCAAAAGAGCAGAGCCCGGTGCAGATGGCGTAGGTGAGGATGGTGAGCGTGAGCGCGCGGCTGCGACCGAGGAGATCGCCGAGCCGGCCGAAGAACGCGCCGCCGAGCGCCCAACCGATGAGAAACGCGGCCTGGATGTAGGCCTTCTTCTCGTTGATGGCGGGATCGGCCGAGTCGGTCGTGTGCAGGAGCTGCATCACGAGCGGACCGGCGACGAGCGTGTAGAGGTGGAGTTCGAGACCGTCGAAGGTCCAACCCAGCCACGCGGCGAGGCCGGATTTTTTTTGCTGCGGCGTGAGTTCGCTGAGTCGAGTGGCTTCGCGGGGCGCGGCGGACGTCGTGGGAGTCATGGGGTGTCGGAGAGTGCGTCAGGCGTGGCGGCGGCGCTCAAGCCTAATGACGATTTTGCGCGGAGTTGGGGGCGCAGTGACCCGGGGGTTGGAGCGGGCGCCAGTGTGGAGGGAGCGGCGGTTTTCAACCGCCGATTTCGGAAAAACGGGCGGTTGGAAAACCGCCCCTCCGCCGAGCCAACGGAGCCGATGCTTGACCCACGGGGGCGCGGGCGGGCACAACCTTTCTTGCCGTGCTGGCCGACCTCGTGGAGAATCGTCCGCCGGCGGCGCTGCGGGCGAAGTTCGACGCGGGCGAACTCGACCCGGCGCGCTACGCTTTCGACAAGCCGTCGTGTCAGGTGATTTTGAGTCTGCGCGAGGATTTCCTGCCCGACCTTGAGGGCCTGAAAAACGAGATGCGCTCGATCATGCAGAGCCGCATGCGCGTGCGCCGGCTCAACGGCACGCAAGCCCTCGAGATTGTCACACGCCCTGCG
>Ga0209829_10000463_pt1 | contig 37523 bp, 53 predicted proteins | sample C_140205_EF_Meta_FD_187311 | JGI IMG/M metagenome (GOLD analysis project Ga0209829, IMG submission 187311) | Freshwater microbial communities from Lake Croche, Canada to study carbon cycling - C_140205_EF_MetaG (SPAdes) (version 2) | ecosystem: Environmental > Aquatic > Freshwater > Lake... | reverse complement strand
CCATCCCAGGCTATGGGGATGGATCGGATGAACCAGTAGCCGACTAACCTTGAGGTAGAATGACTCCCTACCGAAAAGTGTAAGAAAGGGTCAAATGGCAGATTCAAATAACCTAACTGAAGCGGATGTATTGGCGATGGCGCAAGCGGCTGACGAAGGACGGGATTTTACTCCCACTCCCAAGGAAGACGAAAAAGCCAAAGTAGAAACAGAAGCTACAGAAAAGGCCAGCGGAGATAACGAGCAGACACCCGCGCCTGCTGAAAAAGCCGAAAAAACAAAACTAGAAGCCTCGGATGAGGTTTCGTCTACCAAGGAGAAATCCAAGGAAGATAAAAGTTCTTTAACAACGCAATCTTCAGAAGACAAGTCGGAGTCGGCTTCCGAAAAGAAGCCTACCCGTTACGAGAAGGCTAAGTCACGACTTGAGAAGGAGTGGGAAGATGTCCGAGCCGAGAAAGCCAGAATCAAAGCAGAACGCGAACAGATCGAGGCTGAAAGGGCAAGGAAGACTTCAGAGGCTCCTCAAGGCGAGACAAAGACAGGAAGTCGCAAGTTTAGCGCGGAAGATTATCGGGAAGCAGCAAAAAGCTACCGTGATGAAGGCCGTGACGATCTTGCGAAACTCGCTGAAAACAAAGCCAGCGAGATTGAAGTAGAGGATAAGAAGGAGTTTGAGCAGAAGGTGCAGACTGAAATGAAGTCTGCTTGGGACAAGAATCTAATGGAAGAAGTTGACGCAAACCCTGAACTCAAAGATTCAAATACACCTCTCTACAAAGCCGTATCGGAAATGTTGCAAAACCACGCAATCTTGCGTAATTATCCAGCTGGTATCAAGGATGCGGTTGGAATTGCAAAGGTAAAGCTTAAAGCGGAGGCCGCCTCCGATTTGTCGAAAAAGGTTGCAGAGTATGAGAAAGAACTTTCTCAACTCAGAAAAGCGACTACTCCAGCGTCAGGTCAACCCAAAGGTCCTGCCAAGACTAAAGCTTTTCACGAACTAACTCTAGATGAGCAGGAACGTGAATTGATGAAAATGGCATCCGAAGTTGACAGAGGTTGAGTAGTCATAACAAACAAGGATACTTAATTATATGGTAACTACTGGCTCAGTCAGCGCGCAGTTCCAAGCATACTTCTCGAAAGCATTGCTCGAACGCGCAATCCCATTGCTCCAGATGGAGCAATTCGCAATGAAAACCCCCTACCCGACCAAAACGGGTGGAAACAAAACGATTCGGTTCTTCCGCTTCGGCGATCCCAGCATCACTGCGATCTCCGCTTTGTCGGAAGGAACGACTCCTTCTTCTGGCGACGAACGTGATCTCACGTTGTCCTCGGTTGAAGCCACGCTTGTACAATACGGAAGCAAGATCATCCTAACCGATGTCGTACTCGCAACCGAATTGTTCTCGCACTTGGCACAAGCCACCAAACAACTCGGCGAAGATGCCGCCCTCCACGCTGACACACTCTGTCACCGCGCGTTGGTGCAGGACTCCTCGACTAGCACTGGTACTGGTGTAGCTACCAAATCGTACAACCGTTATGCTCAGAACACGACTAACGGCACGACCTGGGCTACTGGTTCAGTTGCTAACAGCGCATTGACCTCCACCGACTTGCTCGATGGTGCTACTTCGCTGTTCATCGCTCGTGCTCCCAAGATCAAGGATGGCTACGCGCTCGTCGCGCACCCTGCCGTTATCCGCGATCTACAGCAGGACGATGATTGGTTGAAGGTTTCGAGCTATTCGAATCCTGATGCCATCTTCAAAGGTGAAATCGGCAAGTTGTTTGGCGTTTCGGTCATTTCTTCGACTAACGTACAAACCTTCAATACCTCCGCTTCTGGCATCGCTGAGAACAGCGTTGGAACAACTGGTGTTAACACTGGTTATGCCAACGTCCTCCTCGGTGGTGGCGCGTTCGGAGTTCCTAGCTTGTCCTCATTGGCAGCCTCTGGCTCGCCCTTCGCTCCGAAGGTGTCGATCCTTGATGCTCCAGATAAGAGCGATCCTTACGGACAGCGCATCGTAGCGTCCTTCAAGACGTTCTATGCGGCCAAGCAACTCGATCCTCGGTTCTTCCGAGTCATCGTTGCGAAGTCCAACTACAGCTAATAATTAAATGGGAACCCTAGTAATCGCTATGGGTCCTCGGAAAGCTGGGGAGGGTAAAACCTCCCCAGCCCCTTCCTCATCTGGAAAACCTATGAATAAAATGATGAAGTCTGGAATGGTGATGCTTCCTGTTTCCAAGTTCGAAATGAACGATGGCAGCGAGAATGTTTCGCCAGAAGTAGGTGATTCTGTTGAACTCTCTGGAACTATTGACATGATCGAGAATGGCGTTGCCCACGTTAATGTGGAACACGCCATGAGCGAGAGTGAGTCTAAGGACAAGTCGGAAGACATGGCCGAAGGTGAAAACTCAATGTCCGAAGAGGAAAAGATGATGAAGATGGCCGAGGAGTCGGATAAGAATAACTATAGCTAATATGCCTATTTACCAGTACGAGGACTCCAGAAATGGGAAAGTTGTCGAACTGGAAAAAGCTGTAGCCGAAAGGGATTCTGTCCCTCGTTACCTTAAACGATTCACCGTCCCGCAAAGATTATCCCTAGTGGGGGTTGGCGAACCCCTCGACAATCCGCTTGGGGTAAATCAAACAAACTTATTGAAGGGGTACTACCGCCAGGAACAAAAGCTTGGCAGTAGATTCAAAAGTGAGCATACGCCAGATAGCATCAAACGTGCTGCTCTAAGGAGAAAAAAATATGGCGAATGAATTTGTAAGAAGCACTCGTAAGGCTAAGAACAAGGCTATCCGCTTTGACACTCAAGGCTTCACAAATGTGTTTGAAGTCACGGCAAGCTCCAGCGGTGGAACGGTTAATACTGTTGCAACATCCCCTGCGTCCTTGAACGTAACTCTTAACGGCACTTCCTATCGGATTGCCCTTCACACCTAATGTCACGCGCATTAGATAAATTCCAAGGTCAATACGGATTTTCCGTAGGGACGCAAGGAACAGCGACTGCTGGCTACTGGGCTATCCAGATGCTTTCAGATACCACGTTTAGCGCGATTAGCGGTAAATATGATGGCACTCTGACTGGCGTTACGATTGGCTCAGGCAACATCATCTATGGCGAGTTCGACAGCTACACGGCTGGAACTGGCAAGGTGATTGGCTACATAGCTGGTTAATGATTGAAGTAATCACATCGCCAAAGGTTCTATCCCTTGGCGATTGATTGCATTTTAATTATATGCCAAGATTATCTCTAGGATTGGGCGTGCAGGCAGTTCGCAAGGTTAAGGCTGGTGGACCTCCGCCCAGCGGGATTCCTGTGGCGAGTACAAGTAATATATTGATAACAAGAGGTAGTTTAATTCTTGAGCCATACTCAAGATTGTTTATTTCAGATGCTGTTTATAAATCAACTTTAACGCCAGATGATTTGCCAATATTGGCATTTAATTGGCTATCTGAAGTTCCAAACATTTGGGTATTTACTGAGTATGACGGAGATGGAGGATACACATACTATTCTACAAATCCATCTTCAAATGGAGCATACATTCCGACAAGCGGATGGACAGGCATTCCATTTACCATCACAGCAGTTTGATGAAAATTCCGCTAGTTATCTTCTGCCTTGTCCTTGCCTCCTGCTCACCACGGAAACAGGCTAACAACTCTCTACCAGCCTATGGAGACATGGGTGCAGCCGATGACGCAGGACAGGTTAAGCCATGAGCGAAGAGCAAGTCTGGAACATGGAGGTTAGGCTCGCCAGAATGGAAGAGCGTCAAGTCCAGCTTTACGCTATGGTAGAAAGGTCACTTGCTTTTCATGGGGATGTTGCTAATAGATTAGGTGCGCTAGAACACCTTCGGACGAGGCTTCTGGCTGTAGCTGGGCTAATAGGGCTTGCTTGCTCAATGGCCTGGGATGTCCTTAAAAACCGCCTTTCTAACTAGGAGACTAAATGCCCACACTTGGAACACAATTAATCAGCACCAGCTATCCACAACTCCTAAAGACATTTGGGACAGGAGGAGTTGATGGCACGCTCCAAGTTGTTACCGATGGAGACGATACATCTTCAGCATTGAGAATATCCACAACTGGCGTTAACAGCACTGGATCTTTGTCTGTTGCTGGAGCATCAACATTTACTGGTACTGTTACTTTTAGCACAAATATTACAGCATCTACTGGCACATCCACGATTGGGACTTTGTTTGCTTCTGGTCCTGCCACATTTGGAACAAGCATTACGGCATCTACTGGAACAGCAACGATTGGCACTGAGTCGGTAAACGTATCAACGATTGCTTCTGCTACATTTGGAACAGCCAGGATTACTGGTTCTACTGGTGGTGTAAAAGCATTTAATTATGGAACTGCTGCATTTACTGGCGCAACGCTCCAAGACCTTGACTCAGCAACAACTGGATCAAATATAACAACTGGAACATTTACAGTTTCTGGTGCAGCGATTGGGGATATTGTTTTCGGTGGACTTACTTCACTTAGTTCAAGTTCTGGAACCGCTGGAGTACCTACAGCTGGGGCAAGAATGATGAGCACATTTAGAACAGAAGCAACCGATGTTGTAAGATACACAATTCTTAATACAGATACAGTTTCACATGGTACAATTCCATCTGGAACTCTATACGCAACCGCAATAAGGTTTACGGCTTAATATGGCAACAATTCTAAATCGTCAAGTCACCTTCTCAACCAACGGAACAGTAACTTCCGCTGGTCTTCACAATCTTATTGACCAGACTGAGATTTATGCTGGCATCATCACAACACAGCCAGTAATCACTAGCGTTGGTAGCTCTGACCAGTTATTGATTGCTGATTCAGACTTAACCGCAACATCCGCACCGCGCAGGGTTACCGTTGGAAGTATGTTCAATGATGCGTTGAGTAACGGAATTTATACAAGCTCAAGCTTTACTGGAACACTTACGGCTGGAAGTTTTGTTGGCCCATTAAATGGCAACGTAACTGGAACAATTATTGGAACTGGCGGGACAATTTCAAGTCTTACAACTGGAACTACTACGTCTACTGCGGCCAACATTACCAACGGAACAGTCCAGACGCTGACGGCGAGTACGGCTAGTATTACTACTGGAACAGTTGCTACACTGAATAGCACGACTGGTACGATCACAAACCTTTCCGCAACAACATCCACACTCCTTGGAACAATTACTGGATCTACCAATGTAGTTAATATTGGTAGTGGACAGATTTATAAGGATGGCAGTGGAAATGTTGGGATTGGGACTACAAGTCCCACATCAAAACTCGATGTTTATGGTATTGGAAATTTTCAATACCTTGAAGTTGGAAAATCTGGACTATCTGGAAACAGAAATGTTACAATTGATCTTACTGGTGACGACACATATACAGATTATGGATTTAGGATTATAAGGGATAGCGGCGGCTCAAATGCCAATACAAATCTTGCAAATAGGGGAACAGGTGGACTTTATCTTACAACAGTAGAAGCAGGTTTCATTGCATTCCAAACTACAAACACAGAACGTATCCGAATTGATTCATCTGGAAATGTTGGGATTGGGACTACGAGTCCTGCTGCTCCACTCCATGTAAGAGGAAGCTCTGTTTTTGGAACAGTTAATGTTCAATCATTATCTGCAAACGCAGAATCATCTATTAGTTTCTATGATTCAACAGATACAAGCGCTGATAAATGGATAATTGGTAAAAATGTTGGAGGATTATCCGCAGATCAATTTAGTTTCTATAAAAATGGAACTCAAGCCGTTATTGATACAAACGGAAATTTTGGCATTGGAGTGGCAGCACCAGTCAACAAACTAGAAGTAGTTGGTTCTTTCGGTCGCGGTGCGCCAGTTACAAAGGTTACTGATTTTACTTTGGCCGCAACAGAGAATTGGATTATTGTAAACAAAGGATCATCTTGTATTGTTACTTTTCCTGCGGCTTCATCTTGGACAGGAAGAGAAGTTATGATAAAAACAGTTGCTGTTGGAACTGTTGTTTCCGCATCAAGCAATGTTGTTCCAAAAAATACGACTACTGCTGGAACTGCAATTATTGCATCTGGTGCTGGAAATTGGGCAACGCTTGTTTCTGATGGAACAAATTGGGTAATAATGGCTGGATCATAATATGGAATACAATCTAAACATAAAACAACTCCGAGCAGCAAAAGAATTAAACAACAGGCAAGACTTTGTTGTTGAAGTTGATTGGGAATACACAGCAACCGATAATAATGCAAAGTGCGCTCGCTATGGCACAGCCTCATTCAGCAATCTAGGAGATTCATTTATTCCATTCGATCAACTCACCGAAGATATTGTAAAATCTTGGGTTATTTCTTCAGTTGATATTACTGGACTTGAAGCAAGTCTTTCCGAGCAAATCAACGATATCCTAAATCCTAAAGTTTCTGTTGTTCCTTTTCCTTGGAATAACTAAATGACCCTAACTGAAATCGCCCAATATGCGGGTGAGAAGATCGGTAAAACCGATGCTGACACGCTTACCTTCTTGCAGAAGGCCGCAAGCTTGGCCTATCGGCGCGTATGGGACTTTGCGCCTTGGCGCGAGACTGTAACCAACTCCACCTATTCAGTTGGAACAAACAGGCAGATCACGCTAGGAACGAATGTAGAAACGCCTCTTTCCATTGCATACAACGATGCCGAAGTTGACCCAATTGACCTAGCCACAATCATCAGCCAAGACCCAGGCTTACTTTCCGACGATCGCACTGGCGATCCAGATACATACCATTTTACAGGCCGTAATAGCAGTGGCATTGCGCAGCTTAACCTCTACCCAAGGCTTGCCACATCTGGCACGATTCCATTGCGTGTTGTGGAGAAGCTGAAGTGCCTTACCAGGACGAACTATATCGTTGACTTTCCTCCGTCTACAGACGCTCTTGATGATGAACTTCGCTTGCCACATGTTCATCACTTGGTTCTTGCATTGACTCACGCTGACGCACTAGAGCGCGAACGGCAGTATGCCAAGGCGCAAGCAATTACGCAGGGTGCAAATTCAGACCTTGCTGCTATGGCTAACTACGAGTTGAGCCAGGTTGGAGGCGTGAAACAGATTACACCGCAAAGTTTAGGCGAGCTAACCATAGAAGAAATGTTCTCGGCTTAAAGGAGGCATTATGCCTTACTATTCGGATAACCTTGACGATCTCTTGGCGTTTGACGGAATCCGTAATTTTACGGGAGGTCAAGCAAGCGGCCTGCAATCTGACCTACTAGCAGAAAACCAAGTACAAGAGCTGTACAATATGACCCTTTCGCCAAAGGGTAATCTTGAGACTCGCGTAGGCACTACAAGCTTTGCGACTGGAGCAACCAGCACATCAACATCAGTTGGTGGAATGCGATACTTTGAGACATACAACTACCAGCAATTGCTTACAGTAACGCAAGGTAGATTCTATAGCATTGACTCAAGCGGAAGCGCAACCCTACACCCAGCCGACACAACCTGGGCTAATACTGCAAGTACATTTGGATCATATGCTCAAATATGGTCTAATGGATACAACATTGATGCCGATGTTGCAGTTAGCTTTGCTCAGTTTAACGACAAGATGTATATGGCAGATGCTGATGGCGACTTGCATTTCTGGGATGGAACAAGGGTCACAAGACAAGGTGGGAAGCTGCGAGCCATTACTGTTACAAGCAGTGGTGCTGGATACACAACAGCAACAGCTTTTGTAACTGGACCAGATTGGGGAGGCACAAGTCCAACTTTGATTACGCAGGTAGCCAACGGAACTATAAGTGTAACAGTATCAGACGGAGGATCTGGTTACTCTGGCGCACCTGAAGTAACAATCATTGGCGATGGAATTGGAGCAACCGCAACAGCAACTGTTAGCCCGCCACCACAAGACTTGAGGCTTTTAATCAATGCTGAAAATAGGTTGATTGGAGTTGGGTCTGGAGAGTTTAGGAATACTATTTATGCTTCGGACATTCTTGATCCGAATGTATGGGATTCCTCAAATAGCATCGTTGTCAACGGAGATGACGGAGACGAGATAACAGCAATTGTTCCTTACTACAAGAATCGCATTATTGTTTTCAAGAAGCGAAGAATATTCCAACTTGACATTCCTCCAGATTCTACATCTGCAACGGATTGGATTGTTTCGCTTATCTCAAACAATACTGGATGCGTTGCGGCTGGAAGCGCAGTTCAAGTAAGCAGCGATATTCTATTCTTGTCGGACAACGGTATTAGGTCGCTTGTTCGCTCGGTTGCTGACGATTTCACATCAGTAGGAATCCCTCTTTCCGAGATTGTCAAGGATGTAATCCAAAACATTAACACAACGTCAATTCGACTTTCCACAGCAATCTTCTACGATAACCGATACTTCTTGGCTGTACCAACTGGCTCAAATGATTACAACGACACGCTGATTGTTTACAATACCGCCCTGAATGCGTTTGAGGGTACTTGGAGTCCGCAGGTTATGCAGTTTACTCTTACCAACTACGACAACGAGGGGTCAAGGGCAATGTTTAAGAAGACCAACGGAATCATTGAGAAGTATTCTGGATATAAGACTCCCGCTGGCACTACATTTGAGGACTACAAGGATGCTGGGACTGAATATCAGTCCTATGTGCGAACCAAGGACTTTAACTTTGGCGATCCTTTTTCGGCAAAGTATGGTAGCCATTTTGAGGTTATCTTTGATAACTCATTCTCAAACGATACATCCATATTCATCCAGCGTGATACCGATGTTGGCGATGTTGTGGTACAAGCAAACATTGACATTGCAAGTTCAACATTAGTATTGCCATTTGTCTTGCCAGCCGCACTGCCCACAATCACAAAGAAGAGGATTGCCAGTGACCTGCGCAAGTATGAGAAATGGCGTTTGCTTAACATCAAGATTTCAAGCACTGGAAATAAGTTAGCTGTCCGTCAAATTACGGCTGCGGCCAATCCAGATACAATTGAAATTCAGAAGACAATATGACGGCTATTGAGTATATTGAGCAGAGCAGCGTTCCAGAGGCTATGTGGCCTAACCTGGGGGCTTGGTACGGATGGTTTGAGAAGCAAGGCATGGTCGGGATAGTTAAGGATGGGGATGAGATAGCTGGAGTGGCTTTGGCTAGGTGCATAAAGGACGGACAAAAGGCTGATCATTATGTGCATAGCGAAGATGGTGAGAATGTCTTTGTTGACTTGACGATCTCATCAAAGGGTGCTAAATCCTTAAAGTGCTTGCTGTTGCTCCTTTGGGAGCGTTTTGGTCCTCGCAAGCGGATCACCTTTAATCGTTCTGGTAAACCAAGGAGTTATGACTATATGACATTTATGCGAAAGGCTTTACTCTAATGGGTGGCAGTCCTTCTATTCCAGCACCTCCGCCGCCTCCCAATCCACTTGAGGCAGCTAGGGCTAACGATCTTTTCTATCGCTCTTCGCTTGAGACATACATCCAGAAACAGCCAGACGTAGCGGCTTTAGAGCAACGCTTACGCGAGAAGTATATGCCCCGCCAGCGTGAACTAGAACGCCAGATGTCGGCTTTAGACTTGCAGAAGTCAGCTCAAGCAGCCCTGCAGGTTGAACGTGAACTTGGGCCGCAGCGTTCTATTGAGGCTATGCGCCGTCAATTTGAGACTGCTCCAGAGGCTTTCGCAACTCAGCGTGGCCTTGGTCAACAGGCTGCAATTCAATTTGCTCGCCTTTATGGTCAATCTCCTATGGGAGCAGTTCCGCAAGAAGTTCAACAATCTCAAGGCGCAAATCAAATTGATTATTTAAGCGGGCTTCCAAGGACAGGAATAGTTTAATATGGCCGCAGCACCTAAAGTAGATCCAAACCAAGCCACAATTGATAGGTATAAAGCACTCGGTCTTACCGATGCTGCAAGCTATGCTACAAAAGGAAAGTTTGACGAGGCAAAGGCACAAACAGATTTGATCAAGAATGTATATAAACTTGATCCTGCATTATATACTGACAAAAAAGGCAATATAAATCTTGATGCCGCAACGCAAAAATATCAATTTGAAAAAGCAGATGTAACTCTTCCGAAATCAAAACCAGAAAGCTTCACGCAAGCTCTAAATTATTATTCAGATATTCTTTCTCAAGCTCAAAAATTTGGAGTAAACAATCTAAATACAAATTATCAAAATGCATTAAAAGATGCAGCCAAGCTTGTTCGTGATTTTGATTCAAAGAATTTAAGTCTTGATGCGAAACAAGCAATTGCGAATATCACCGCAGCATCCGATGAAATTGATCAAATCAATGAGCAAAGAAAGAATGTAGAGATACAGCAATATAGATCAAGGGGATTAGACGTTGATGGCATAACAAAAATCAAGTTGTCAAAAAAGGAGCTTGAGGCAGCAAGGGGTAGGCTTGTTACAGAGCAGGACACGTTACGTAGACTGGAATCAACGGCTTCAAGAACTGCCCCTAAACTCAACGAATCGCTATCAAGGCTTGGATTGTCCGACATTGGCGTAAATATAGATTCTGATTTCTCCCAAAATAAAAAGCTTACAACAGGCTTAGAAGCTCTTCGAGGAGAAAGCCAACTCGGACTCGGTACTGGCGGTCTTGCTGGAAAACTGAATGTAGATGTTACAGATGATCAGATTCTTAACGACATCAATGCGGCAAGAAAGAGTCAATATAAAAGCCTTTACGACATCGGGATTGCGGCAACAACTGATCTGCAAAGCCAACTTGATCAAGCAAATAAAATATATGCTGATCTTCCTTCTGGTACAAGCAAAACTGAAGCTCAAAAATCTATTGATAGCATTAAAAGTCAGCTTGCTCAGGCCCAGAAAGATACGCTAGAAGCTAAAGGTCTTTATGAGGGCTATCAGCCAGTAAGTGGAGAACAAGCCACTTCAGCCATTTCCAAATTCAGAGAATCACTGCGTTTACCAGAAGAACGAACATTAAAACAAATTGATGTAATTGACCCTACTATCGGCGCAACCGTTCGCGGTCTTGCCAAGCAGTACCAGGCGATGGCTGAAACTCCTCTTGGCCCAACAACGACCAAGCAGACTGAAGACCTTCGCAATCAAATTGAGCAGGAGGCGTTAAATCAATTAAAACTTGGATCTACGCTTGGTGTTGAAGAACGCCGTCAGTATGAACAAGCAGCCAGATCGGCGCAGTCTGCGCGTGGAAATATCTTTGGTCTTGGACCAGCAGTGCAAGAAGCAGCCAATATTGGTGCTGCCGCAGAACAGCGCAAGCTTGCACGGTATGGCGCAGCCGCTGCCTTCCTTGGATCTGGCGAGACAACTGGTGCTGCTGCTGCCCGAGACATTGGCTTGCGTAACGCTCTTGATCAATCTCGTTTGGGAGCAGCTCAAGGCTTTATTGCAAGCGGTCCTACGATGTATAACTTGGCATCACAGCGGCTTGGCACACAGCAAGGCATGCTTAACAACTACCTTGCAGCTTCTCAACCATTGCAGACTGGCCAGTTCCAAGGTGCTTCTTCAGCAGCGAATCCATACGGATATGTTAATCCTAATGCTGGATTCCTTGGCGCGCAGAATGCGGCTGGTATTTATAATACGTTGGCGGATTATCAAGCCAAAACGTATGGTGCATACACAGGCGCAGTGGCTAGCCAGCCAAGCGGAGCACAGAACTTTGGTGCAATTGCTTCTGGTATTGGATCATTGATCCCTAACATAAGCATTTAAGGAGATTTATGGGTAAAATTACAATGGATTTGGCGGCAATGTTTCCTCAAACTTTTGGGGATAAAGATGCATTGCGTAGAGCCGCATTAAGCGAGCAACTTCAGAATGCACAGTTAAACGCATACACCCAGAATCAGCAAGAGAAGGAAGCAATAAGATCAAATCAAGTTCTTCCATTTGAAGATTTCAAGATTGATGTAAACGGAGAGCAGATTCCATTCAAGGCATTGCCACCAGAGCAGAAGGCTCAATGGGCTAAACAACGCCAAGTTGATTGGGAGCTAGAGCAATCAAGAAAGTTTACAAAGCATCAGGCTGATATGGCTAAAGCAGAGGTTGAGCTTGAGCAGAACTTGCAAAAGAAGGCTGACATACAATCCGCTAAAGCAGGATGGATGGGTGGCGAGAAGCCAGGACCAGACTGGTTGCCTGGAGCATTATTTGGAAAACCATATTCACAGCAAACAAGTGATATTGAGAAAAAGATAATGGAAACCGAGCAAAAGCGAAATGTTGCTGGCGTGCAAATGCAGGCATTAAAGGACACTCAAATGCCTCAAAGTTACGGAATGCCTTCGGTTGCAAAGCCTGCGCCACAGCAACCAACAGCCCAACCAACCGCACAGCCACAAAGACAGCAAGCCGTTCCTTCCTATGCCTCAAAAGATGAGGCAATTAAAGCTGGTGCAAAATCTGGAGATATTGTCTACATTCAAGGTTACGGCAAAGTAAGGATGAGATAACACAATGGCAAGTCCCGACCTGGGGTTTGACATTATTGAGCCAGAGGTAAATGCAAATAAGCAGGATCTTGGATTTGACATTATTGAGCCAGAAAATGATCAACCAACACCTTCGGAATCATTTGAAGTAATCGAACCAGACAAGCAGTATTTGTCCCAAATCAAGCGGGATTATGTTTCGCAAGGTGGAAATCCGCTAGATGTATATGCTCCAGAGCGAGCAAACCTACTAACTACAGAGTTTAATAAAAATCTTGAGTCTGGTATGTCTCAAGAGGATGCAATGCTCAAGGCAACTGATGCGCTTGAAGCAATGCCTCCAGAAACAAGGCCAGATGGGTCTATATCCGCAGGATACCTTCCAACCGAGGAAGCCATCCAAAAGGGAATGATCCAACCAGCAGCATTGCCAGCCGTTAGGAAGGCAATGAACGAAGGCGTGCTTACTGTCTCTTCTGGATTTGACAAAGAAAAAGGCGTTGGATTTGCTGTTGGGAAGGCCAAGGATGGGCGGGTTGTTCGCATTGAGGAAAAGCCACCAACGCTTGTTGGTGCATCGTTAAGGTCGGTTGGAGAACAGATTATACCTGGAGCTAGTGCTGTTGCTGGAACAATCCTTGGAGGTGCTGCTGGCGCGCCTGCTGGACCAGTTGGGATACTTGCTGGAGGATTGGCTGGAGGTGCAGCCGGATACAAAGCAGGCGAAATGGGGCAAGCTGGACTTGCAAGAATCTTGGCTGGAGAACAAGGTTACGCTGACTACCAAAGAATGCGCGAGGCCGATATTGCGATGTTCCCAATAACAACAAAGTCTCTTGAGATTGCCACGCCTATGGTTGTCGGCGCAGGGCTTGCTGGTCCAACAAAAGCTATTGACAAATTTCAACAATTGTTTCAGCCGAAAATTGCTCCATCGTTGCAGGTAAAACCGCAACCATCAGAGGTTATCGGGACTATTGAAGGCCAGCAACCAATTCGCCCAGGCGTAGTTGGCGAGGCTGGCTTTGAGTCTGGCACAGTACGCCCAGAGTTTAAGATGCCAGAAGTTCCAGAAGGATCTAAAATAGCTAGAACAGCAGAAAGAGTATTGAAGTCTGAAAAAGCACCAGAGCCATTCAAGGCAGAGGTTGCGCTTCAGCCAAGCACAGTAAGACAGAATGTTCCACTAGGTGCTATTAAGGGAAACCTTGAGGAACTTTCGGATGATGAACTAAATGCAATTGCAAGAAGAAGCATTACTTCGTCAGCGTATGATGATGCAGAAAGAGCAGGAGCGAATGCAATATTATCCGCAAGGCAGATTGATGCAGACCCAGCATCTGCTGCAATCAATTGGGATGAATTTACTAAAGCCGCATCGCTGGCTGGTGTTTCGTTAAGGAATGTCCGTGAGTACATAAACACGCCTGCTGGGTATTTAGCAACCATATCAAAAGCAGCGGAAGCAGCAAAAAGAAATATACCTAAAAGCGTTCAAGATAATATTCTTCGATTATTTAATGCAAGCAAACAAGCAAAAACGAACCTAGTTGAAGCAGAAAAATTTTACAGATCAAACCCAACTGATGAGGCCGCTGTTGCGGCTGAAAATGCAAGGAATGTTGCCGCAAGCGCAGTAACTAAATTGCAAAGATACTCGGATAGTATTCTGCCTAAAAAAATTGTTGGAGAAATACTTCCACAAGCCATACAGCTTACGCTTTTAAGTCCATTATCTCTTGTTAAGAATCCAATATTTAACGTAGCCAGAGCAGTCGGCCAGCTTGGAGTTAGGTCATTAGCAACCGCTGGAGATGCAGTAATAAGTTATGTGACCAAGCAACCAAGGACGATGACACAATCTGCACTCACAACAAGGGGTGCAATGATTCGTGGTGCTGAAAAGACAAAGGAAGCAATTAGGGCATTCTTGGGTGAGGGCATTCCAGCGTCATCTGCTCTAGCTGGAGAAGGAGTTAAGGGATTTACTGTATTCAAATCTTTGGCTCAAGCATTTACTGGGAAAGACATGGCTACGAATGCAAAAGGTAACATTGCACTTATTGATCGAGTGCGGAAGCTTGCCGAGGGGATAATCGGCTCATATACAGAACCAGTAGGAAGGGTATTAACGCTTGGAGACGTTCCAGCAAGAGGATTTGCAGAGGGCAGACTTCTTGCAGAGCAAGCCATTTTAGCAGGAAAATCACCAAAGGAAGTTTTAGCAAGCGTAAGATTCCCTACAAAGACAGAGTTAAAGGGAATATCAAACAAGGCGGCAGAGGCAACATTCCAACAAGACACAAAACTTACAGCAGTAGTTGGTGTTGTAGCAAATGCTGTAAAAGCTATTCCTATTGTTGGGCCACTTGCCAAGTCAATCGTTGCGCCATACACAAAGACACCAGTTAATGTTGTTACAGACGTTGTTGATGTTGCAGTGCCAGGATTGGCCTTTTCCAAAAGCGCATATTATACAGTTAAAGGAGACAGAAAAAAAGCACTTGAAGCTGCGGCTAAAGGAATAGTTGGAGCAGTAATTGGAGGGGTGGCTGCCGCCCTATATCGAGCTGGTGTTATTGTTGGATCTGCCCCGAAGTCAGCAAAGGAAAGAGGAATCCAATACGAAACACAGCCTCCAAATACAATCAATATGTCCGGACTAAATAGGCTATTGAATGGAGAAGATCCAGCAATCCAAACTGGAGATGACATAAAAAGCTATGAGAATTTTGGATACCTTGGAACAATCTTTAATGTTTATGCAAATGTATTAAGCAAGAATGAAGGATCTGCATTACTAGAGGATGTTCTTGATGTAACCCTTAAAGGCTTGCCGTCAGTTGCAAGCTATACGCTCAATCAAACATTCTTAAAAAGTACAAACACTCTTCTTAATGCAATCTCAAAAGAAGACTACGACAGCTATTTAGAATCACTATACGGAACAATATCATCAATACCATTCCCCAACACATTGCAAGCCTTCAATAAGGCAAGTCGGGAAAATATGATTGACTCAAAAACAGATGATAGCCTGCAACTATTCGCCAATGTTCTCAAATCAAAGATGCCGGAGTTTGCGCGCGAGGCGATTGGAGCAGAGGAATTGCCACTCAAAAGAGATATGTGGGGGAATCCAGTTAAGCAGACTCCAGAAGGAGCGAATCCGTTTCTATACAATTTCCTTGATTTCACTAGGTCAAGAATAGTCCCAAGCGACGAATCCAATCTTGCCCTATATAGGCTATGGAAGGAAACTGGAAATGCTGATGTGTTGCCATCCGTTCCGTCAAGGAATGTTATGGACAAGAAAATTACTTACCAGCTTGATGAGAACCAGTACGCAATTTATCAGGAGTATGTTGGCCAAAGAAGAAAGGCTCTTGTGGATAATCTATTCCAGAGCGCAACATTTGATGGAATGGAACCAGAGTTTAAGGTAAAGGCATTAGAAAAGGCGTATGAGCGCGGTGCTGAAGATGGAAAAAGGCAGTTCTTGAAATACAATAGGGATTACTTGACACCAAAGGAGAAATAAAATGGAACGCTACGAAAAGATGATTCAGGCAAACATTCCAAAACCAACAATTGCTCCAGTACAACAGCCGATTCGACAGCAGGCAGTAACTAATATAATTCAGACTAAACCCCAAGAGTCCGTTCAGCCAAAAATTGATCTTGGATTTGACGTTATAGAGCCTGAATCAAAGTCCGCAACAAATGTTTCAAATGTTGATTTGGTGAATGCAGCCAAAACAACAGTTAATTGGGAGGGTCGGCGTGACAAGAAGGGCAATCTTTCAGTGTACGCATTGCCTGCTGGTGATATGGGTGGAGATTATGAGGTAGCTGGAATCAATGACCGATACCACCCAGAAGCATTCAGAAAAATCGCAGGCTTGCCAGCCCAAGATAGGGAGAGTGCGGCGGCTGAATATATCAGCCAATACACAGCACCGCTTGTATCCAAACTTCCACCAGCCATCCAACCATTCACGCAGGATCTTGCATTTAATCGAGGTTTGGGCGGTGCAACAAAGTACATCCAAGAGGGTCTAAACTCGCTTGGAGTCAAGGTTGCAGTTGACGGAGCGATTGGACCAAAAACGCTTGCTGGTATTGAAGGCGTAAATCCAAAGCAACTTATGATTGCAGCAAGCCAAGCTCAATTAAATGATGAAAGAGCAAGGGTTGCTGCCGATCCAAGAAGAAAGAAGTTTATTGCTGGACTTGAGAATAGAATTAACAACAGGCTTAATGCTTTTGGTGGCGGCTAATTATTCTGGATCATTTTCAAACACATAAGTTGACCCTGCTGTACCAGAATAATACTCACCAACCTGCACCTTTGTCCCATTTGATCCATAATAAAGGTATCCAGTTTTTGTCACAATTTCATTGCCACCATAATAAACATCTCCACACGATGAATAACATCCATTAGGGGTTTGTTTAAGTATGCCATTATCCACTATCAATCCATTGGATGTTATGGCCAATCCTTTGCCACCGCTAAACACAGCGTATCCGGAATCATATACGCCACCATCGAAGTCATCCGCATTTACCGATGCCATCAGCATCGCTGTCACCATTATAGTTGTTATTGCTTTCATAGGAAAAAGTCTCTAGGACAAACGTAGATCAGTCAAGCATGAAAATTAAATTATCACCAAGACAGATCGGTGCAATAGGAGTTTCAAGAGTTGTAAGCTCACTTTTGCGATGTGGCTACAATGTGCTTGCCCCGCTTGAGGATTTTTCTGGTTACGATTTGGTAGCCGAAAAGCATGGCAAGTTCCACCGCATTCAGGTCAAGGCAGCACAGAACGTCGAGCCTGGGAGGAGTAGGTATCGCTTCACCACATCCTGCGGGTCTGGATACAATGCTCCCAAGAAAGTAATTACTGGTGTTGATTATGTCGCTTGCTGGGGTATGCATGACGACCTTTTCTGGCTGTTGCCAATTGCACGCTGTAAGAGTGTCACAACTTTGCTTTGTCCATCGACAGGCCAAAGCTGGCGTGTATTTCAGAATCTATGACCGAGAAGGAGGCGTGGGCGAAGTTTGAGGATGGACTGAAGGATACACAATCCTTTGACGAAGCCGTGGCTTGGGTCAAGAAGAACAAGAAGATCGTCGAGAAGCTGACAATGATATCAATGATTAGACGATTTAATGAGGATATTAGCAAAGCTAATAGAACTTGGCGGAACTAAAATATATCTCGACGCTGGTGTGGGTTGACAGCTAAACCCAATGGATGGGCAAAATCAATAGTCGAGCTAAGGGTGCAGCGGGCGAGCGTGAATTAGCAAATTACCTGCGGGAGCAAGGCTGGCAGAAAGCCAGAAGGACGCAGCAGTTCGCAGGTAATCCAGAGGGTGGCAGCGGGGATGTGGTTTGCGAGAACTTCCCATTTCATATCGAAGGCAAGCGTTGCCAAGCACTCAAGCCCGAAGAGTGGATGGAGCAAGCGAAGCGGGATTGTCCAGAAGGCAAGATTCCAGCGGTATTCTTTCGGCGTAATGGACGCAAGGAATGGTTAGTCATACTGACCGCCGACAGCGTGTGCGAATTGGCTCGACAGATTGCACCAGCAAATGTGAAGATCGAATATGTACCAAACAATCCGATGGCAACGACTGTCGGTGCTGGATTTTGGGTACATAGCCCAGACCAACTTACCCCCAAATACATACAACCAATAAACCCAAATAAATAAAGGAGATACTACAATGGCATTGACATTAAGTGAATCGCAGAAATCAGAACGCAAGTTGCCCGAAGCTGGCGCAACCGTAGGCGTTCTTTACTCGTTGGTCGATCTTGGACACCAGAAGACCAACTGGGATAACCAAGAGAAGTGGACACCCAAAGTTCGCTTGACCTTTGAGTTGCCTGATCAGACTGATGAGTACGAGGTAGAAGAGAAAGGCAAAGTGACCAAGGTTCAAAAGCCTATGGTCGTTTCCATCGAGCAGACGCGCAGTCTTGGCGAGAAAGCAAGCTTGCGGAAGCTTCTCGAACAATGGCGCGGCCAGACCTTCACATCCAAGGAACTACAAGCGTTCAGCTTGAAGAACCTTCTTGGTAAACCAGCTATGCTCACGCTGATCCACAAGACCAGCCAGCAAGGTCGGCAGTATTGCGCCATTGCGGGTGCATCCAAGCTCCCCAAGGGCATGAAAGCACCAGCTACCACCACCAACGATCAGTTGTATTACGAGATCGAACAGGGTGAGGCTGGGCAGTTCAACGATATGCCCGACTGGTTGCAGGAAAAGATCCGCGCCTCCAAGGAGTTTGCGACTGCCGCAGGAAAGCCTACGACTACCAAAGTCGAGCTTGACGAAAACGGCAACGCAATGCCGTTCTAATGGCACTCACAATTAGCAATGGGTTCGTCTATATAGATGGAAAGAAACATGTTACCCGTCTGGTCCAAACGGACCAGGCGGGTCATTGGTACACAGCCGAGGGGGAATCTGCTCATACAGTTATGGGCAAGAATGGCAAATTTAGGAATACGACTGTTGCCGATGCTAGGAAGATGCTTCTTTATCCTAGCGTTACTTCGATTTTGTCTATTTTGGATAAGCCCCAATTGACCAGTTGGAAAATTGAACAGGCAATTATGTCATCATTGACGTTGCCAAAGGAGGAAAATGAAACGCTCGAAGATTACTCTCGAAGAGTGGTTAAGGACTCTAAAGAATCAACAACGAAGGCAGCTCAACATGGCACGCTTATGCACGAGGAGGCAGAAAATATCCTTATGGGACGTGATACTACCACAGACCCAATCCTGCAACCATACATCGCCACGTTTAAGAAGTGGGCAGAAGAAAACGTGGAAAAGACCTACTGGTGCGAGAAGGCACTTGTTGGCGCAGGGTATGCTGGAAGATGTGACGCATACGTCAAACTACGGGGTGTTGGTGACGCTATCGTTGACTTAAAGAATCGGAAAGTTAATCCAAAATATGAGCCATTCTATGACACAGATTGCGCCCAAATTTTTGCTTACTTGTCAGCTTCCGAAAACCCCAAAGCAGCAGGCGTATCAATCGTGCTGGCATCAAATGATCCCAGCAAAATAATGACTAAAGTTTGGGATAAAGACGAACTCTACCAAGCTGGTATTGCCTTCTGTGCTATGCAGAAAGTATGGTCTTGGGTAAAGGGCTACACGCCTCCAGGGATGAAGTTATGACCGCACCAACAATCCAAGAGATGGGCAATGCTGCACAGGAGATTGTGTGGCGCGTAATGGGTAAGGGATCAGATAAGTCTGGATACGGAGACTGGCTGGAGAAGGATCGGCCTACGCACGATTACCATATCGCAAGAGCTATTCGCCACCTAGCCACAGCGCAGATGCAGTTGCACAAGTCAACGCCTTGTCCAGACGTGAATGGAGAAACAAGTGTTGACCATCTCGAGCGCGCCCTGGTAAGATCCCTATTCGTATTAGCTCAAATAAGAAAGGAAGTACCAAGACTATGAGATGGATTAAGAAAGAATTTGACGAAGACGGAAAGCCAGAGTGGGCGGTTTATATTGACGAGACTGGTGAAGGCAGAGAAGAAGACTGGTCCCACTTCGATACTTACCAAACGCGAGAGGACGCAATCGAGGGTTGCAAGCATATCACATGGGAAGATTACGATAGGAATGACAAATGAAAAAAGGATTGGTAACGCAGGCGTTCGGTGATGATTGGAAGAAGATCCTAGAGCTTACGCAGCCAAGGATGGAAGCTTACTGCAAGCGTCACAAGATTGATTTCATGGCATTGGATAAGCCGTTGGTCGAGCCAGTGCAGTACAGCAAATCCGCAATCGGGAACATCATAGCCACAAAGGGCTATGAGCAGATTACGTTTGTTGACTGCGATGTTCTGATTGCCAACGACTGCGATGAGATTGGTGCTGAAGTTGAGATGTTCTCAGCATTCGACGAGGGTGCTTTTCTTGATCGCAAGTACGAGATGGGAAAGCTTGCCAGCGCATTCGGGGCAAGGATTGATCCAAGATTCTACGTCAACACTGGCGTATTTGTAGTTTCTTCCAAGGCCGTTGGTATACTTTCCATGCCTCCGCTTGGCTTGCTTCCGAACCATTTTGCCGAGCAGACTTGGATGAACATTATGATTCACCTCTGGAATGTACCGCTGGATAATCTTGACCCAGCCTACAATTGCATGACCAGCGTTGAGTCACACTTTGGGTTGGATCGGTACAAGGACGCATTTTGCATTCACTACGCTGGGCAGTCGAATGATCTGGTTAAGTTGGCTGACCAGATTAAAGAAGACGAAGCAAAGCTTGTCGAGCTTGGGAGATGACCGAGATTAAAGTCGTCGAGGAGTGCGGAAAGTTCCGACTTCATACGATGGCTGGCAACGTAATTGGTCCTCGCCTGTGGGGATCTAGGCCGCCAAAAGGATTCCCGCCACTTACTGATTTATTTAATTCACGAGAGGAAGCAGATTTAGCTTGTCAGGAATGGAACGATTATGCGAAATGGCATAAGGCACAACGCAAACGCAAATGAGATCAACGCATTTAACCAAGGGAGACTACGATGAAAGATTGCAACAGTTGGCTGGCGAGGTTGCGTTGCAGGCGATCCGTGACCTGCGGATGTTGCGTAAGCGAGGGATGGTGGAGGGTATGAAGATTGTGCGAGATCATCACGGCGTGCCTCTTAACGATGCTCTTGAATATAAGAATATGCACGAGGTGCAGAATTTACTTAAAGATTTTAAGAACGGAACAGTTGCCTGGTGGTGCAGGGCTTCAGGAATAAGGATCGACAATAGGACTCTGCTGCGCAAATTGGAGGATAATGATTATGCAATTGCTTGAAACAATTGGTGATATGATTTGGATTCTGACTTGGCTGGCATTTATGTTCTGCGTTCTTGCCTCAATTGTTTTGGCTGGAGTATTTATCGTCTGCAAGCTGATTGATTTTTTGAAGGACAACATACTATGATCGAGACATTCAAGCAGAAAGTATTAACCGCATCCGTAGATCGCTATGTGCTGACTCCTAGCCAGTGCGAGATGATTCGCCAAGACGCTCAAGTAATCGGTATGAAGCGTGCGCCAGTACTAGCCAAGGATGGCGTAACGCATAAAGTATCTCGTACTCGTACATGCTCGTCGTGTTGGATACCATTCAGCCAACATCACAAGTGGATCTACAATGTGATGAAAGAGATTACAGAAAGCATCAATGCCGAGCAATGGCGATTCGACATCCAAGGCATCCAGCAGTTGCAGGTGCTTCGCTATCGTCCGTTCCAGAGGTTTAAGTGGCACTGGGATTCGTATACGGCCTCTGATCGCAAACTTACAGCCGTAGTCAACCTATCCGCACCACACGAATACATTGGCGGTGGGTTACAGGTTAAGGCTGACATTGAGAACGCTCGATTCATACGCGAGCAAGGGGCTGGATGCTGGTTCCCATCCTACATCGAACACAGGGCGCGTGCGCCGATCTGGGGAACTCGCTGGGTATTGGTGGCTTGGTTTACAGGACCAGCATGGAAATGATCCAGCTTAATCCAGAACTATGGATGATGACCCCAAAAGGTGAAGGTCTTGCATTCTTGGTTACTGATTACGGAATGGATCATAATAAGATATTCACGGTAATGCTCAACTCTGGCGAGATACTTGACTTTGACATTCGAGATTGTCGCAGATGTGAGAATCCAAGCTTCGGGGTACAAGCACCATCAGTGCCTAATCCCCATTATAACAATAAGGAGAAATAAATATGCTAGGTAAAGACGTATCGAAGAATATGCATGAGTTGGCGATGGACAACAAGAAGAAGGGCAAGGAGCGTGGAGCAGGCGGTAAGCCTCGCTCACGCCAGCAGATGATTGCGATAGCACTCTCTGCTGCTGGGAAGAGTAACAAGTCGCATCGTAAGTTTCGGATGCGGTCAGGCTCGTAATGGATACAGAGGCAAAAGCTCGCCTCAAGTGGGGGCGCGACATCCTTCTCTCTGCCAGGGAAAAACTGGTTGTGGAGAGGGATCGCGCTTCTCATGGTCGTGCAATTGACATGATCCAGATAATTACGATGGTCGATGCTGCGGCTTTGATTTGTAAGGAGATTGTTGAGGAACAATGAAATACCTATCCGTATGTTCTGGCATTGAAGCAGCTTCCAAAGCTTGGGAGCCTATCGGATGGAGGCCAGTAGCGTTTTCAGAAATAGAACCATTTCCGTCAGCGGTGCTTAAGCATCATTGGCCGAAAGTACCAAACTTAGGAGACATGAGTAAATATGAACAATGGGAAATACAAAGCGGATCAATTGACATTCTGGTCGGAGGAACGCCATGCCAGTCCTTCAGCGTTGCAGGACTTAGGCAAGGACTCAAAGACCCAAGAGGAAACCTTATGCTTACATATCTTGCAATCGCTGAACGTCTCAAACCTCGATGGCTTGTCTGGGAAAATGTCCCTGGTGTCTTGTCATCTAACGGAGGAAAAGATTTTGGTTCCTTCCTCGGAGCGTTGGGGGAGCTGGGGTATGAGTGGGCATACCGAGTGCTGGACGCTCAATGGTTCGGAGTGGCCCAAAGACGCAGGCGTGTGTTCGTTGTCGCACATCTTGGAAAAGGGAACCTTGCCGCAAAGGTTTTATTTGAGTCCGAAAGCGTGCGCCGGAATCCTGCGCCGAGCCGAGAAACGAGGCAAGGAGTTGCCACCAATGCTCAAGCAGGCGTTGGAGTTAGTCCAACAATCACCCAGTGCAAAGGAAGTCGAGGAGGATGTAGTGACGAAGCATTGATGGAGATTAAGGCAGTTCACGAAGCGATTAACCAATCGCATTGGAATAATCCGTCTGCTCCATCTGATACGCTTTTGGCAAGAGACTACAAGGGAATCGGCAATCAAGACTTAACAAGCGGAAGATTGCTTGTTCCAGTTATTCCCATCCACGACCAAGCGACACGACATTCTGGCAAGCACGGAGACAAGCAAGACGGCAAAGGTAATGGACTTGGAGTGGGTAAGCCGGGTGATCCTTGCCCAACTCTGACCAAGGGTGACAAGCATGCTGTCCTTTACGAGAACCATCCCAACGACAGCCGAGTAACTGGCCCGCACGATGTTGCTCCAAGTTGCGTATCACGATACGGAACTGGTGGTGGGAATGTGCCATTGGTGCAGGAGGCGATTCCATTTAGAGATCCATCCCCAACTCTAACAAGCAAGATGCAGGGTCAAGCTGGATGGGCGCCTTACAATGAGGATGCTCATCTTGTTGGGGCAGTTGCAGTCGATTGCTATAACAAAACAATTGGAGATAAGTCGCAGTCAATTTCGTCTTCAGCATCCGACATTAATCATACTGGTGGAGTAATTAACCCAGCGGATCGGATGGCAGTACGCAGGCTCTCTCCAAGAGAATGTGAACGACTCCAAGGCTTTGATGACGACCACACGCTAATTCCTTGGCGTAACAAGCCAGCGGATCAATGCCCAGATGGTCCACGATACAAGGCACTAGGCAATTCTATGGCCGTGCCGTGCATGGCTTGGATTGGAAAAAGGATTGACGCTGCAGAAAAAACTAAATAGAAAGGCAACCAAAATGAAACTATGGACAAATAACACAAACTCAATCCACAAGGTGGATGATAACTTACTTCACGTTCGAAATACCTACGTTCTCCCAGATGAGCTTACTGGAGGAATATGGACTGACTCTATTCCATGCCCACACAAAATTAAGCCGTACTACAAGGGAAGGTCGGCTGGTGGAGCGACAGCCGTGTATCGGGCTGGAGCGATTGGGGATGCAATTATTGCCACAGCATTCGTCAACTACTTGGTGCAGGAGTCGGGTGGTGTGGTGGATGTTTATGCGCCTGCTCGTAACCTGCCTCTCTATGCTGGGCTAGGTGCAAAGTTATATCCGCTGCCTTGCACGCTTGAGGCGTGGGAGTCGTATGACTCGCATTTGCCTACTGACGATTTGTTCAGCGGGCAGGTTGGGGATACAAAGCTTGGGACTGGTCCTGGCAATTGCTACAAGCGGATCTACGAGTGGATGGGTGTATGGGATGAGAAGACGATGGTTAAGTATTGTAAGCCGATGCTTCACCTTGTTGAACCAGATCACGACGAGCTAAAGGCATTAGGCAAGTGGCCGTTGCCAGAGAAATTCTTTTCCTACCACGTTTCGTCGAGTGGACCAACGCGAACCTATCCACCCAAGATGGGGCAGGATGCTGTGCTTGCGTTGTTGGAAGCCTATCCAGAACATCACGCAGTAATTATTGGGCTGGACAACAGTAACAATTTCCATGTCGATCATCCTCGCGTCATTGATTTGTTTAATACGACGAAGGCGATCAGATCATTGTTCCCAGTCGTAGCCAACGCTGACTTTGTTGTGGCTCCAGATAGCAGTGTCAATCACATCGCTGCTGGGCTTAACACGCCGTGCGTTTCGCTGTGGGGATCATACGATCCAGCCGACAGAATGTCTTTCTACCCGCTGAATGTTTCAGTGTTTAAGCCTGACGTTTGCCCGCATGCGCCTTGTCGTCCTCACGCTGGGTTGCCACAAGCGAAGTGTAAGGATGCGACCAACAAGACTCCCAAAACGCAGATGTGGTGCAATGCACTACGCAACATCAAGGCCGAGGATATTGTTGAGGCCAGCAAGAAGGCGATGGAGTTGGAGGATAAAACCAAATAACTAACTGGCGATGTGGTACGCAGGGAGATCCTGCGGCGGGCGTTCCTCAGTGTGTCTCCTCTTGAATCAGAGCCAGTTTGAATAAGGAATAAATAAAATGGATTTATATTATGTTGAAACCAAAAAAGTCAAGATAAAGCAAGCGTATTACAAGAGCTGTGACTATGAGTATAGGCATATAGTTACATTATTGCGCACGTCTAGGCTTGATTTTACTGCAGATTTTGAATCAAGTAATTACAAGCCGTGGGAAAATGTTGGGTGGGAGCGTCACATAAAAGAATACGTAAATGTTTGTCATCATTGTGGGAATGGATGCGCAGCTTCTATTTCTAGGAAAGATAGTTGTTGGGAGCATCCAATTCTTTTCTGTTCATACAAATGTGCAGCCAAGGCATTAGCCATGAATAAGTCGCACTCCATAAGAACAAATGGTAGGTGTCATTTTATAAATCGTCTTGAACTAAAAATTAAAGATTGTGATATTTGCGGTATATGCAAGAACTCCGTAGAGATGGCGCAGTCTTCTGTAGATCACATTACGCCAATATCCTCTGGCGGTCTTCATGTGTGGGACAATGTTCAGCTTGCACACTATTCTTGCAACATGAAAAGAGGGAATGAAGAGCTTGCGAATATGAGTGGCGGAGAGAAGTGCGTGCAGGGGCAATACATTTACAGGGCTGGCAAGCAATTCATTGCTTCCGATGATGAAGACGAATCAGAAACTATTTCTGAATAGTCGTTATGACAACAGCACAACGCCAAGCTGAAGAGATCGTAGGCCAAGTGGATTGGCAGTCCGAGAACCATGGGCTGTGCAAGTGTCCTGGTGAGGCTGCACATACAAGCCACACTCGCATCCGTGACACAACGGTGTTTGTGGATGGCGCGCCGACTATATTTTGCTGGCATACGAGTTGCACTCCGTATCGTGACGAGGTCAACCGCAAGTTACGCCGAGCTATATCCAGCGATGTGCTTTACAAGCCAGTCAACATTATGTCGGGGGGTACTGCTGCGCCCAAGCTAGTCATTAAGAAAGACCCGCACGCCGAGGTGCTGGATAGAATCAAGACGATTGCAGAGTCGAATAGGCAACGATACTTGACACATTACAATTGGGACCCAGCGGATATGTACGAGGAGAGTCCAGTTAAGCTAGACGATCCAGCGCAAGACTATCACTTGTTCTTATCTATGTTTAATGTGGCTGACAATATCTGGATTGGTGATGTCAAGGACAGCGGGAGGCATCCGCAGAACTTTAGGTCAGCTTGGGATTGGAAGAAGTTGGATGCACCAATAGGTCAGTACACGACTGGCGCAACGTACAAGCATGGGACGATCAGCAGGTCGAACGATACAGTTGAACATAGGATATTTCTGGTTGTCGAGTCCGATGTTCTAACCAAGCCAGAGATCGGCGCGGTGTTCCAATTGATGCGTGATTTATTCAACCTTCGGTTACGTGCCGTTGTGGATACTGGTGGAAAGAGTTTGCATGGATGGTTTGATATGCCGTCAAACAAGGAATTGATTGACCAGTTGAAAACATTTCTTATTCCGCTTGGATGTGACCCAGCAACATTCAAGCCTAGTCAGCCAGTTCGGATACCTGGGGCAAAAAGAAACGACAAAATGCAGAGCCTGTTATGGTTCTACAAGGGAGGAAAGATGAATGAACTACCGATGATTGAACCAGCCGTAGCACTTGGTATCAAGCCGAAGACGGACGAGTGGCCGCCAATTAAATCTTATGCACAACTTGTTAAGGAAGACTTACCCGCACCAGAGACGTTAATTGAGGGAATGCTGCATAGAGGCGGGAAGATGTTGCTGGGTGGAGGTAGCAAGGCGTTCAAGAGTTGGAGTCTAATTGACTTAGCCCTTTCGTTACATGCTGGTGTGACTTGGTGGGGGCAGCAGTGCAAGATGTCGCGGGTGTTGTTTATCAATTTCGAAATACAAGAGTGGTCGTTCCGCAATCGCTTGGCTGATGTTATCAAGGCCAAAGGACTAGAAGAAAAGGCCGATGACTTTGATGTGTGGACGCTCCGAGGTCACGCTGCCGACTTGACTCTCATCCGTCCAATGATCGAAAAGCAGATTGAAGGTAAGGGCTACCAAGCGATCATCCTAGATCCAAACTATATGCTGATGGGTGAGAGGGATGAGAACAGCGCAGGCGATATGTCAAGCCTAATGAACGAGTTTGAGTACCTAGCCACACGCCACAATCTGTCAATCATTCTGTCACACCATTTTAGCAAGGGAAACAAGAGTGGGTCAGAGTCGATTGACCGCTTCAGTGGGTCGGGCGTTTTCGCTCGTAATCCAGATACGTTGGTCGTTCTGACTGCCCACGAGGAGGATGAGAAGACTTACACTTGTGACATCACACTGCGTAACTTCCCGCCAGTAGATAGCTTTGTAGTTCAGTGGCATTATCCACTGTTCCAAGCCAACTTTGCACTCAATCCAGACAAGCTAAAGAAGCCAGGAGCACACAAGGCTGTTGACGATAAAAGGTTCTTAACTGAAATGGGTAGCAAGCAGTGGCAAGCAGGTGATTTATGTCGTCATATCATCGAAAAGTTGGAAGTATCGGAAAGCACGTTTTATAGGTATCTTAAACGCCTTAATAAAGCTAACAAGATATTGTCTGACAGCGGCTTATATATTGCCAATCAGACCACTTTCTAATCCACTTTCAAGGCACTATCATTTATAGAGCAGTCAGACTCCTTATATATATAAGGAATAATTCGCAAAGGAAAGTAGGGGAAAGGGACTCCTTTTGTCCCGTCCCTTCCCCACTACCACTGCGTTCTTTCCGTAGCGTTTTCCTAAATGAACAAACAAGGCTGGCTGGGCTGGCTCGCACACGTTCGCACCTGCTGAACAACGGAGTTGGTGATCAGGTGGAGGGTGTGGTACAATAGCAAAATGAAACAAGGATTATACGCAAACATCAACGCCCGCCGGAAGGCTGGGTCTAGCCGCAGCAAGAAGAACAGCACCATTAAGCCTAGAGTATGGCGACTGATGAAAGCCAAGAAGGGTGGGTTCTGAACCAAGACCGAGAGCAGTTGAAGCTGGCAAATAGATTTATTTGCCTGCTTCAAAAGGAGAACGCTCAACTACACGGCGTTCTTAGGCTCTTGGGTCAATTAGTCGATGATATGGACGCAAACTGCTCTTTTGAAGTGTTCGAACACCAGTGGGAAGGGCTGACTGATGAGGTCAATAGGCTCTCAGGCTTCTTTGAAGCGCACCAGAAGGCACTCCAATCGCTCCACGATGCCTGTCCTGAGGCTTTTGACGCTGATGAGGTAGATGACTCGTGAATCCTAGAGACTTACCATGTAACAGCCCTAGGCGTACACCTGGAGAGCGCAAGAAGTTTGTAGTCCGAGCCTGTCAGAATGGCCAAAGCAAGGTTATTCGTTATGGCGACCCAAAAATGACCATCAAGAAGAGCAGTCCAGCAAGGCGCAAGAGCTTTAGGGCTAGGCATCAGTGTGACTCTAAACCACCAGCCAAGACTTCGGCCCGCTACTGGAGCTGCCGCAATTGGTAGTTACATGAAAAGAAAAAAGGCTTTAAAATCGATTCCTTGCCACCCAGAAGCCTCGCCACGATGTCGGGATAAACAAAATGGTAAAAGATGCGGAACTAAAACAAAACCCCAAGAATTGAGTTTAAGCGTCAAGTTCAGGGTTGAACAGTTAGAACTTGGCAACAAGGCGTGTTGCTGTTTTATAGGTAAATAGATTATGCTAAACGAAAAAGCTCATGATTATATCGCCAACACTGGAACAGTAGGCGCAATAAACGAACTCTATGTTTCAAACGATTTGATGGCAAAAGGTTTGAGTGTATTCAGAGCCTTGAGTCCGTCATGTAGGTGCGATCTAATAGTTATGCTTAACAATGGCGAACTGAAAAGAGTTGAAGTTAAAACTGGTCATATAACTGGAAGCAAAACAGGAGACATAAAAATAAGACATTCTGCGTGTTCTCATAGTGACTTTGATTGGCTTGCAATAGTGCTTGGGAATCCCACCAGGTCGGGATCTATTTATTACATAGACTCAAATGGCGAAAGCATATTTCCAGAACAGAATACAGATAACGTAGTTCTTTACATTGCCAAAAAATAACTAGACTGCCATTTAACGCTCCCGCAAAAGGCTACGCTACCGTTTTGATGCCTGCGATTCCGTTTGACGCTCCCGATACTTAGCCCAGCGGATACCTACCGCCTTCTGATAGTGTTCTCTGGGTCGCACCTTTTGCGGGCCTTTTACGCTCCCGCCTTTACGCCCCAGGCGCGAAAGGTAGGCTTTGATAATTTGCTGTTCGTCCATTTGTCTCCTTATGGCTATGCTTCCGTTTGCTGTACATACGCAACCGGATTATGGCTACGCTGCCGTTTGTTAGGATGTCCAGGCGAAAGCCCAAATCCATCCTCCGTCCACCTCCGCTACAAGGTGGATCGAGGAGGGACTAGCTGGCTACAAGTTCCCCAATATTAACAGCACTAGAATCCTTAATATTTGCCATAAACTGCATCGCCTTTCGAGCTGACTCGAACTTTAACTCCACAGACTCAACCCAAGACGAATTGAGCTTAATTGATACCCAAGCAACCTCATTCAGAGTGTCTGGACATTCGCAAAACTCTGAAACTAAAACTGCCATCATCTCGTTTTCTTTGCTCAATGATTTCACAATGAAATCGCAGTTCCCTCCAGTTGCGATGCAATCCAACCCAAGCTTATCTGCATATTCTCCAACTTGTTTTCCTATGTTGTGTGATTCCCAGTAGTTTTTGCTCATTGTGCGTGTGTCCTTTCTTTTCTGTTTCTTTAGGCCATCCCGATAGGGTTTGACCTCTCCTCCCATCCGCTACGATGGGAGACGAGGGGAAACTTATTTCCGCTTTGGCCAGACTAGCCAGACGAATCCTAAAAGGAGTCCTCCGTGCAATAACCCGAGCGAATAGATTTGCGGTGAATTCATCGCCATACCTCTTTTCTGATTACATAATCTTGGATGCCGTGGAACATCCTCCACATTTCAGCTTTGCTGCGTTCCATAAAACGGCAGACGAATGAGCCGTTCCGTGAGTAGATTGAGAAGCAAATCATTTCCTTCTCTTTGCCTCATCGAGTCTCGATTGATACAACTCCTCAACGCATTCTTGCAAGCCCAGCGAGTCCTCGGAATAATCGGCGCAAGCATAATCGCCCCACCAATATCCCTCCACCTTCTTTTTATCTGTATCAATCCAAATATTCGGACCTCCGAACGCCACAAGAATCCTCGCACCAATAAAGGTGAGATCGTTTTGCACGATCCATTGAAAATCCAACGCACTAGATAGATAATCGTATGCGTTGCAACCCTCCTCGGATTCTGTTTCGTATTCTCCACACTCAATCGTTTGGGCAATGTTCTTGACCATATCGGCAAGGCCATTGTCATTCTTCTTTTTTGGTTCTGCTGTTGTCATATTGTGTCGTTTCCTTTCTTTTTGGTTTCTTTTGTTCCAGCCTATCGGCCAGACCGAAACACACCCTTGCGGATGTGTTCGGGGTCTGATCGCTTTAGCTCAATAGCCTTTCGTAATCCTTGCCAAATATCTCAATAATCTTTTTGAGCGTCAATCCATAGTGTTTCAACGGATCTACATCAAACCTTCCGCACTCGGATATAAATGGGTTTTCAATGAAGATGCCATTGTGAACGAAACCAACATCACCGCCTATATCCATAACTTCTAGTTTTTTCATTTGTGTTTCCTTTCTTTTCTTTTTACCTCGGAAGTTCCTATCGGATCTCCCTCGATAAAATGCATACTATATCTGCTTGCCTATTAGGTCAACACTTTTTTTCTGCCTGGGATATGGTAATTTTTGCAGATGGATGAATCGGCAGCGGACTCCACTGCACCTATCGAAAAGGCCAAGAATGGTCGTGAAGTATTTACCGAGAAGATTGCCGAGGAAATAATCTCGGCGTGTGGATCTGGTTTCACTTTGGAAAAAGCGGGAGCATTGGTCGGCGTGAATCCTTCCACTATCCGCACTTGGTCGCAAAGAAAGCCAGATTTCGCTCGTAGAGTGGAGACAGCCAGAAAAAAACACGAGTTGTCTCTCCTTCGTGACATAGAGTTAGCTGGTGCAAAATCGTGGCAAGCAAAAGCGTGGATGGCCGAGCGAATCTATAATCACGCACAACCCAGTGCTAGGCTGTCAGTTACGCAAGAACACACTCACGGAATAAGCTCCAACCTAGCCTCACTTTTAGCTGGGATTGCTGGCAGAAAAAAGACACAAGTTATTGATACAAAGGCAGTTTCAGTTAATCCTATTCCTGCAATTAAATACAATACTTATTGTGCGACAGATGGCACACAAACCATTGTCACTCCAACGCAAAAAGTTTCTGGAAGGACAAAGCATATAGCAATGAGAAGACGCAAACCAAGGAAAGAGAGCTTGGCCAAGTACACCACCACGCCCCCTACCACTCCCCCAGCCCCCATTTAATACGCATAAACCCCCCCAAATTATTCTGGCTCAAAACAAAAAGAGGTCTTAAACATTACCAATGCCAAAGCCTCCAAAGCGTAGCCAAGAAGAGATTCTGCTAGACCTCTCTAAACCAGCCGCATTCGCATCTAACGTACTTGGCATCAATCTTTATGACTGGCAACGCAAGGTACTGCGTGATTTAGAGGCTAAGGACTGTCGCGTAGCCCTGCGTGCAGCCAACGGCTCTGGCAAGACTAGCACCGTCATTTCGGCAATTCTGATATGGCACGCGCTAGTTTACCCGCGCTCAATCGCTGTAACTACGGCGGGCGTTTTCCGTCAAGTCGAAAGCCAGCTTTGGCCTAGCCTGCGCAATCACATTGCCAAACTTGGGGGTGCGTGGGAAGTGACATCTGGCGAGATCCGCTACCTCCACCCCAATGGCAACACATCACGCATTATAGGCTACTCAGCGACCGATCCTGGGCGTGCTGAAGGCTGGCACGCAGAAGACCACGAATACCATCCATTGCTGATGGTGGTAGACGAAGCCAAGACCGTAGCCGACCCGCTGTTCGAGGCTATCAGCCGATGTCAACCAACTAGGCTGCTAATCGCATCCAGCCCAGGCGGGACTAGTGGTGCGTTCTATCGAGCGTTCACCAAGGAAGCAAATATGTGGTCAAAGCACGCAGTCACAGCGTTTGACTGCCCACACATAACGCAGAAGCAGATTGACGAAATAACCCAGCGTTACGGCGAGAAACATCCACTAACCCGATCCATGATCTATGGCGAGTTTGTTGACATAGGTGCGGAGAGTTTAGTCATCAACCTAAACCAGCTACAGAACTGCTACAACGCACCACCAAGATTTAGGCCAGGTGTAAGAACAGCAGGCGTGGACTTTGCGGCTGGTGGCGATCAAAACGTGATCTGCATAAGTGACGGCAACAAGATCCTGCCTATGATTGCATGGCGCGAGAAAGACACGATGGCAGCGGTAGGCAGGTTTATAGTCGAGTTTAAGAAGGCTGGGTTGGAAGCCAACAACATTTACGCTGACGCAAGCGGGATGGGGATGGTTATGTGCGATGCCTTGGCTGAGTCTGGATGGACTGTCAATAGGGTAAACTTTGGTGGTACGGCTTACGACAACAATGCCTATACCAACAGATCAGCCGAGATGTGGTACAACATGGCCAAGAAGATTGAGGATGCAGAAATCATCCTACCCGAAGACGACGAGGACTTGACTGCCCAACTAACTTGCAGGCGTACCATTACTAACAGCAAGGGCAAGCTGGGCGTAGAGTCCAAGGACTCAATGCGAGCCAGAGGCATAGCCTCGCCAGATAGAGCCGATGCCCTAGCATTATGCTTGAGTACGTCAAATAGCGGTCTTGACTTGACATTTCAGATAGAGCGTCCAACTTGGAAGTCACTTCAGGAAATGATGGTGGCACACGACCCTGTCATGGCTGGATTTGACCCAGGAGGATAGTTTTTCATGGCTAACGAGCGAGGTACATTAGCAAACAAGAAGGCAGTTGCAGCAGCAGAAATGCGGCCTGTAACTCCACTTACTGCGTACCCAAAAGACATTTATTCACTAATGTCTCAAGACCAACGCAAGGATGCGATGACTGCCAATGTTATCAGGCGAGCCACGCCAGTTGAAGAGCCTATCCGTAGGGCTGAACCAGTACCAAGGAATGATGTGCTTGAGCAAATAAAGCCACCAGTTGAAAATGCTCCAACGCAAGGATTCCGAACAATGGAAGACCCAAGTGGCAAGAGAGCACAAGTTCCGAGCATTCGAGATTATCTTGATGAGGTGACATCAGAAGAAAATAAAGATTCTGGTTTTGCAAAACAAATTAAAGATTATTACTCAAGCAACCCAGGTTTTGGCGAAGAGTTATCATCAAAGTTAAGCAAGGAACAATCTCCAGCTTGGGAAAAGTTCTGGAGTCAATTGTCTTCTGGTGATAGACCTGGAGCAATTGTTTCTGCAAATACGTCAATTTCTGCTGGAAACACTATTCCCGAATCATTCTTTGTAAACGCGCTTCAACGTGATAGAATGATTCGAGAAGCAAACAAACAGGACATGGAGAAATAAACTATGAACATATGGAATTGGATTACTTCAAATTGGCAAGAGATCGTAGCCGCTGTTGGTGGCATCGTTCTCGCAGCTCGCATCATTGTTAAACTCACACCGACCCCAGCGGATGATACGTTCTTGGAAAAGATTGTAAACTTCCTCAAGACAGTCGGTCTGAATATTAAATAATTTATTTGTGCTGCGTGCAATCCTTGAGATCATCGCAGCCGTGTTTCGCCTCATTCCGAATTGGAAAGAGAAGCGAGTACAGAACATCGAAGGTGAGTGGAAGCATAACCGCAATGCTATTGAGCGTGATCTGCGTGGTGAGTCTTGGTGGTTGCGCAACAACGACACCAGTAACACACACGACAGGGATAGTTGAAGAACTGATGAAAGATCCTACCTATACTGAAATTCGTCGTGGCACACCAGGCACTCGTGAATGGGCTAGGAAAGCATTAAACGCAGTCAACGATCTATCATACGAACTTAAAGTGGAGCGAAACAAATGAACGCCAAAGATAGCCGTAGAACAGAATATTACTCTCGCATTATTGACTCGCTCAATCAGCGCGAGACTTGGGAAAATCGCCAGCGTTTATTCTATCAAGCCCGTTATTTTGGCGTTCGCCGTAAGGTAAAGCCTTGGCCTACAGCCGCCGACTTGCACGTTCAGTTAATTGACACAGCGATTGAAAAGCTGAAACCCAGCTTCGTCAACAGCGCAATTGGTAACGACATTCTTTCCAGCTTTGTACCGATGCGCCAGCAGTTGACTCCTCTTACCGTTTCTGCCGAGCGTTGGTTTGATTACAACATGCGCGAACGAACCAACTTTCAGAAAGAGATTGTTTCCGTAATTGACAATATCCTCCTATACGGACGAGGCGTTGCAAAAATTGTTTGGAACGAAGACAAGAAGCGTATTGACTTTGAAGCTATTGACCCTTTCCACATCATTGTTCCAGCGTACACAAAGGAGTTCAAAGATGCAGATTTCATCGTACACATCGTATCGACAAGCGTCGATTCCTATAAGGCAAATCCGCTTTACAAGCAGGACGACGACTTCATTAAAACCATTTCGGGTAAACCCTCCAAATCGGTGGGCTTACGAAGTGAGATTCAAGACGAGATTTATCGACGCGAGGGAATTACTCAAGAAGCTGAAAATGATCGCATCATTCTTTGGGAAATGTACACGCCTTCTGAAGACGGATGGAAGGTCGAGACGTATAGTCCGCTTGTCGTAACTGAAGATGTTCGCAAGCCGTTCACTTTGCCGTATCGTCACGGTGAACCACCTTTCGTAGATTTCCCCTATGAAGTTACTGGTGGCGGTTGGTACAGTCCACGAGGTGTGGCCGAGATCCTCCTCCCGAATGAGAACCTCCTCAATAAATTAAAAAATAGTCTCTCTGACTATGTGGAGCTTGCCAACCGCCCAGTTTTCGAAGCACAGAATCCTATCTCGCTAAACACATCGAACTTGAAGATGCAGCCTGGGCAGATTCTGCCACAGGGCTTAAAGCCAGTTCAGTTTAGCCAGCCTCCATTTGACTTTCAGAAACTGATGCTCGAAGAACGTCTACTTTCCGAGCAACGTATGGGCAATCCAGATTTTGGTGCTGGCTCGCAGTTCCAGGTGTCGGATCGCAAGACTGCCACCGAGATTCAAGCGTTGCAGTCGCAGGCAGCAGCCTCTGGAGATTTGCGCAATCGGATGTTCCGAATGGGTTTAGCCCATCTATTCAAACAGTGTTGGTCGCTTTACACGCAGTACAACAAGAAAGACTTGATGTATCGCTATGCGGAAGAGACAGGCTCGATGCCTCCAGATGGTATCCACGATGAGTATTCCATTGAGCCGAAGGGTGGACTTGACTTTATCAACCGCCAGTTTGCGTTGCAGAAGTCTGTAGCTCGGATGCAAATGTTCCAAAATAATCCTTTCGTTAACCAAGGCGAATTGGTAAAGTCAGTCCTTGAACAAGACGATCCCTCGCTGGTCCGCAGACTCTTCCAAGATCCGAACGCAGCCTCTGGCGATCAAGCTGAAGATCAAGCGACTGAAATCGCGACTATGCTTGCAACTGGATTCCCAGTCGCCATCAAGCCTAGCGACGATCACAAAGCGCATATATCCGTTCTGTTCGCATTTAACCAAGCGGCTCAACAGCGGCAACAGCAGGTCGATCAGAGCGCAATGCAAGTTCTGATGGCACACTTACAACAGCACTTGGCAGCCTTGGAACAGGTTGACCCAAACACATCCCGCGCTATCCAGAAACAGCTTCGTGATGCAGGTAAGGCTCAGATGCAACAGCAGGGGCAACAATTGCCTCAAGAAGTAATGCAAGGCCAAGCACCAGCACCGATGGCTGGTTGAAAGTACCAGTAATGCGGGATGCCTTCCAAGCGGAAGGCTTGGCAAAACTGTGTGAATGGGCGAACAAACAAGGTGCGACTGGCAAGGCGGTTGAGATCGGTTCTTACAGCGGGGAAGGTACGGTGGTTATTGCTAAATATTTCAAAGAGGTGCTGGCGGTTGATCCTTGGCTGAACGGCTACGATATTAACGATAGGGCTAGTCAGCAATGCCCAATGAAGTTTGTCTTTGAGGCATTTCAAGAACGTACAAGTCCACTTGGAAATGTTCTATATAGCATAGGTAAAAGCCTAGATGCACTTCAATTCTTAAAAGATGGAGAGCTAGACCTGGTTTATATTGACGGAGATCACCGCTACGAAGGCGTGCTGGCAGATTTAAAAGGCTGGCGATCCAAACTAAAAGAAGGCGGGATTATGTCTGGCCACGATTGGAGTTGGGAGTCGGTAAAGAAGGCTTTACTTGAGGAGATAGGACAAAAGGACTATACGCTATTCCAAGGAGATTCCTGGGCAATAAAGCTATGAGAAAACTAAAAGCAGCATTGGCATTTATGCGCGACCAAGAATGGGTGAATGAACCCAAATGGGAGGATGAAGACGAAAAAGCGTGGACTGGCTTCTTGTCAACTCCAACTGGCAAACGCCTTAGTCTGATTTTGCTTAACCTAACCCTGCGTCAAAACGGATCTGCTGTGATGAAGAAATCAGAAGCACTTGCGGACGCTTGTGGGTATGCTAAAGGATTTCGTGGTTGTGTAGCGACCTTAGAATCGCTCGCAACCCAAAAACTTAACTCCGCCGTTCTTGGCTATGAGGACGGATCGGATGACACAATAGCCAACTAACCTTTAGGCAGAATGACTCCCTGCCGACAAGTGTAAGAAAGGGTCAAATGGCAGATTCAATGGAAGTTACTGAACTGGATATGTTGAAACTTGCGGCAGCAGCCGATGCAGGATTGGAAACAATCCCCAAGGATGAGCCAGAAGTTGAAACGGAAACAGAGGTAAATTCAAGCGGAGATAACGAGCAGACACCCGCGACTGCAGATGAAGCCGAAAAACAAACAGAAGCCTCGGATGAGGTTTCAGCTACCAAGGAGAAATCCGAGGAAGCCAAAAGTTCTTTAACAACGCAATCTTCAGAAGACAAGTCGGAGTCGGCTTCCGAAAAGAAGCCTACCCGTTACGAGAAGGCTAAGTCACGACTTGAGAAG
>Ga0209829_10000462_pt1 | contig 37598 bp, 29 predicted proteins | sample C_140205_EF_Meta_FD_187311 | JGI IMG/M metagenome (GOLD analysis project Ga0209829, IMG submission 187311) | Freshwater microbial communities from Lake Croche, Canada to study carbon cycling - C_140205_EF_MetaG (SPAdes) (version 2) | ecosystem: Environmental > Aquatic > Freshwater > Lake... | reverse complement strand
AAGTTCGGCGCGGCCGCGCTCTCCGCGCTCGGGCAGGGCCTGGTGGCCGGTCTCATCATCTGGGCCGCCTTCGGCTTCCGCTTCGCCGCCGCCAATCCCGCGCTCCCGCCCTTCGAAAATTTCATCTGGCCATGGGCGACGCTCGACGCCGAGCTCGGCACGAGCGGCAAACTCTTCCGCCTGCTCGCCGCCTGGCGCGTGCTGCCCGAGGCCTACATTTACGGCATGGCCTACGTGAAGGCGTCGATGCAGGTCCGCTCGGCGTTTCTGAACGGCGCCTACAGTGCGACCGGCTGGCCGGCGTTTTTCGTCTATGCCTTCGCCTACAAGACCACGCTGGCCCTGTTGGTCGCGAGCGGCACGGCGCTGGTCCTGCTGGTGCGGCGCTCCCGCGACACGTGGTACCGCTTCGCCCCGCTTGCGACGCTGTTTATCGTGTACTGGGCGTTCTCGATCACGAGCCACCTGAACATCGGCCACCGCCATATCCTGCCGACCTATCCCGTGCTGTTCATCGCGGCCGGAACGCTCGGCGCCTGGCTCGCGTCCCGGCGCATCGCCTGGGTGTTGCCCGTGGTGGCGCTTCTCGGCTGGCATGTGACGGAGTCCGTACGCGTGGCACCGCACTTCATCGCGTATTTCAACGCCCTCGCCGGCGGCCCGGAGAACGGCCACCGCCACCTCGTCGACAGTTCGCTCGACTGGGGCCAGGACCTGCCGGGGCTCAAGGACTGGATCGACACGTCCGTGGCGCCGGGCGAACCGCTTTACCTCTCCTATTTCGGCACGGGCGAACCGGCCTATTATCACCTCCATGCCCGGCGGCTACCGTTCGTGAACGGCTTCAAAATCACCCAGCCGTGGGTCCCGCTTGAGCCGGGCGTGTATTGCATCAGCGCGACCATGCTGGAGCACGTCTACAGTCCGATCCGCGGGCCATGGACCGACGCGTTGGAAAAGGAATACCAGCAGGCGCGGGTGCTGGAACCGGCCCTGCTGGCTTACTACGGCGACCCGCAACAGCGCGCGGAGATGGACCGGGCCGCAAGTCCGGACAAATGGCGGCGCGCCGAGACCCGGCTCGACCTGCTGCGCTTCGCCCGGCTCTGCCACTACCTGCGGGTGCGGTCGCCGGACGCAAACATCGGTTACTCGATTTTCATCTATCGCCTCACGGCCGCGGAAATCGCCGCGGCCACCGCTGGCTCGCTGGCCGAGTGGCAGGCGCTCATCGACCGCACCGCGGGTCGCCGCTCACGCTGAGCCGCGGAGCACGGTTAGCCGGCGGCGGGTGAAATGCGCCAGGAAGATCAGCAGGCAGAGAAAAAACGCCCAGTCGAAGGGCTGCTCCACGAGGAAGGAGAGCTTGGCCAGAACCATGATCGTGGGGCTCGGCACGACGCCGATGAACTGGTTGACGATCACGCAGCAGAGGGGCGGCCACCACAGCATGACCAGCAGGAGCCACCTCGTCGCCCGGGCCAGCCGGCGCACGGGTGCGGGGGTATCCGGATCCCGGGGCAGCACCCACAGCGCGGGCGCCAGCCAGACCGCAAACACCCAGCGGTAGCCGAAATTCATGCTCGTGAAGAAACAGCCGGTGAGCAGCACGGCCCCCAGAATGAAGTGCAGCCAGTCGGAGCGTTGGGCCGCCGCCGGTTCCCAGTCACCCAGCGCCGCCCGACGCCAAGCCCAAGCCATGCCGGCCAGGCCGAGGCCGGCCACGGCCAGTTTCGGGCCCAGCCCCATCCAGCCGAGCTCGTGAAAAAATCCCGTCGCGCCGAAGGTCATCAACCCCGCCGGCTGGGGCGCCACCGGACCGAAACCCGCCAGGTCCCCCGCCACGCTGCCACCCGCCGCCGCCAGCAGCAAAAAACTTATCCACAGCCGGGACCGCAGTTCCGGGCGCCCGGCCTGCGCCAGCAACACCAGGCCCGCCGCCGCGGGATAATATTTTAACATCGCCGCCGCGGTGACGAGAAACGGCGCGAGCAACCGCACCCCCGGCCGCGGACTCAGCAGGCAGGGCACCAAGGGCGTGAGCACGAGGAAAATCACGAGGTCGTTGTTGCCCCGGTCCAGCGCGAGCAGGATCGCCGAGGAACAGAACACGGCCAGATACCACAAGAGCTGGAGCGGAACCCGCGGCCGCAGCCGCCAGAGCGCCGCGACGAGGAAGGTGATGACCAGGCCAAGACCCAGCCGGAAGGAATCCGCCCGGGTCAGCCCCAGGTCCCGCAGGTGCAGCCACCAGTGCGAATAGACGTGCGGCCGGTTGAAATAATCGAGCGGGTTCGGGGCATAGGGATCGAGTCCGCGGGTGACCGCATCGCTCGACGCCAGCAGGGCAAACGTGTCGATGAACCACCCGTCGTAATGCGCCACGCCCAGGGCAAAAAACAGGTTGGGCGCGTACACGAAGGCGGCGAAGTACCCCACGGTCAGGAGCACGAGCAGCCCCCAGCCTATCCGCCCAAAACGCCCACCCGGGGCCGGGACCGGCGCGGCCGTTCCGCTGTCACGGACCTCACTCATGAGTCGGGAGTCAAGCTGGGCGGCGGCAGCGGACGTTTCGGCTGGACGGCCCCCGCCGGCTCGGGATCCACCGCCACCAGCCGGCTCAGCCGCGCCATGCGGCCGCCGAAGCGTTTTTCCGCGAGCAGTTCGAGCCGGAAGTTGTCCGGCAGCACGTCATCGGGATCCACGCCGAATTTCCCCTCGGGCGTGGTCGGGCGCAGCGCCTGCGCGACCAGAACCTCGTGAAACGTGCCCTGCGCCATGTGATAGCGCAGCTGGTCGCCCCGCTGGCGCGCGACCCCGATGATGAGGGACGGGATCCGCCAGAGGACCCAGGGAATGGTGGACTTGTTGGAAATGAACAGCACCGGGCCGGATTGGCGGGGCAGCACGAAGTCGTGCTCCCAGTCGACCTCCTTCATCACCAGGTTCTGGCTGGTGTAAAACCGGTGCGCCATGGCCGGCACGGACGAGAAGAGCAGGTAGACCCCGGCCCCCAGGAACGCCACGCGCATGGCCGGCCAGCGGCGCTCGAGGCCGCGGGCGAGCACCGCCGCCAGCAGGGCAAACAGCACGCAGACCGGCAGGGCGAAGCGGGCCGCGATCGAATCGGTCAGGCGGCTCCAATAATAAAACAGCAGCAGGACAAAATTGCCGGCGATCGCCGTGCCGAACAGCACGGCCACCCACGCCACCGGGGAAAGCGGGGGCCGCCGGCGCAGCCACCGGATCGCGCTCCATAGGAAATAGGCCAGACCCGCGCAGCCGAGCGCCGAAAGATACCAAGAGTTGGCGTAGGCGTCGTTGAAGCTGAAAAAGAACTGCAGGTCGTTCCAGCAATTGCCCGCAAGGTACTCCAGGCTGAAACGCGACTTCTGCCCCTCGCCCAGCTGCCACAACAGCGGCGCCGCCGAGACGTAGCGGTTGTGCCAGGCATAAGGCACCAGCAGCAGCGGCGTCGCTACCGCCACCCAGGGCAGCAGCACGCACTGCCCGCGCCACCACCCGGCCACAATGACCACGGCAACCGGCACGACGAAGATCACCGACTCATACCGGCTCTGCGCCAGCAGCACCGTCGCGAGGCAGAGCAGGGCCAGGCGGTCAGCGTCCGGGGCGCGCAGGTAAAGCAGGGCGAGGACCATCACCAGGAGGAGCATGGTGAGGTTGTGCATCTCCATGCCGGCGCAGGTGGCGTTCTGCCCGAACAGCGGCATCGTCGTGAGCAACACGACCACGAGCAGCCCGCCGGCGCGGTTGGTCAGCTCGCGCCCAAACCAGTAGGCCAGGCTGAGGCAGGCGGCGGTGAAGCCGGCGTTGAGGAAAAACACGTTTACGATCCGGTAGCCCGCGAGATCGTGCACCAGCGAGAGCAGGAACGTGAAAAAGTAGGGCCGCTTGTCGAGGAAGGTGTCGATCGGCAGCCAGGTGCCGCCGATGTCGTAGGCCCGGATGACCGTGCCGATCTCCTTCGTGATGTGCATGTGAAACGCCGTGGCCTGCAGGACGTATTCATCAAAGAGCACCTTGTGTTGGAACGGGTCGGACCAGAGCGCAAACGCCGTCGCGACGGCGATCGCCAGCGCGGGCCAGCCCGGGCGGCGCAGCCAGCCCGACCACACCTCGCGCCTCGCCCGGGCCACCCGGACGGCGAAAAAAACCGCCAGGCCGAACAGGCCCAGCATGTAGTAGTAGCCCCCGTTGACGATCAGCACCTCCGCGCGGCGGGGCGTGACGGCCACGAAGCCGGTCACCACGGCCAGCACGCCGCACAGCGCGAACAGCAGCAGCCGTTTCCTCGCCGCCGGATCCCGGACAAATGGGCTCAACAGATTCATCGCGCGGTCGGACGGGCCGGTGGGCTCACGGGAGCTGCTTGATGAAGTTCTCGAGGTAGGCTTTGCGCATCTTTTCGATCTCGGCGCGATTCGGGGTCACCACCGGCGGCTTGTGGCCATCGGGCGCCGTCAGGGAAGCCTGCCCCTCGCGGACCTCCTTGACCCGGCTGATGCGCGTCAGCGTCAGCGTCTGCAGCCGCTCCTCGCGCACCGTTTCCAGCACAAAATCGGGCCCGAGGTCATCGCCGTCGCGCAGGGTCAGTACCCCCGTGGTCTCGTGGATGTTGAAACGCTGGAACACGTAGATATCGGAGAACGTGTGGTTGCGCAGGGTGAACACCACCGCATCGCGGCGCTTGATCGCCTGCGGGACGGTGGTCGCTGACACGAGGTGCGAGACCCACAGGATCGCGTCGTTGTCGATCATGAGGTAGTCATGACGTGGCTGGTCCGCCATGAACTGGCGGCGCCATGCGGTCTCCTTGCCGGGCAGGTATTCTTGGGAGTAGGCATGCTCGGCCATCGAGGGCACGCCGCTCGCAATCAGCCCGAAGGCCGCCACGCAAAGGAGGAAGCGCTGAAAGCCGGCGGCGGCGAATTGCGGCAGGACGGTCATCACCGCGATCACCATCCCGAGATGCGTGGGCAGGCTGAGCCGGCGGATGATGGGATCATCGAACTGGCCCCAGAAGTAACCCATGAAGACGGCAAACTGGACGATGAAGCCCGTCGCAAAGATGATCGAGGCCACCACGACCGGCGGCTCCGTGCGCAGGGTCCGCAGCCGCTTGACGGCGAACAGCAGGAAAAACATGACCCCGATCCCGCCCAGGAGGGAAAGCGTCAGGGAATTCGGCTGATCCGTGGAGCGGGCGAGGAAGAAACTCTCGGCGTGGGTGAGGTTGTTGGCGACGTACGAAAGGGAAAACGGCACAGTGGCGTTGGACTTGTCGCCCACGGCGGTGCCCATCTGCCAGGCGGTGGAGCGCAGCTCGAAGATGTGATGCTGCAGCGGATAGGGCAGCAGCAGCAACGGGGCTAAAATCACCGGCCAGGAGAGGATGACCCGCCGTTCGTCGTACCAGACCCACAGGATCAGGATCACCACCGGCAGCACGTAGATCAGCGACTCGTACCGGACCTGGCCCAGCAGCAGCGTCGAGAAGCACAACGCCGTGAACGAGGCCTCATCCCGCTTTTGCACGAACCGCGCGCCGAGCAGCAGCGTGGCGAGGATCATGACGATGTTGAGCAGCTCAAATCCGCCGCCGGTGGCGTTCTGCCCGAGGAGGGGCAGCCCGGCCAGCAGCAGGACCCCCAGCCAGCCGGCCCGCCGGCCCGCCAGCATGCGCCCGCACGTGTAAGTCAGACCGAGCAGGATGAAAGTCAGCGCGCCGTTCAGCACAAAGGCGTTCGCCGGCCGGTACCCGGTGAGGTCATGCAGCAGCGAAAGCAGGAACGGGAAAAACAACGGGCGCTTGTCCATGATCCCGTCGAGAATCACGAAAGCTCCCTGGATGTCGTTGCCGCGCGTCGGGGTCAGCACCGCCCGGTCAAAGTGCATGCTCATCGACGTGCCGAGGAGCATCAGCTCATCCATGATGATCTTGAACCCGAAGGTTTCGTGCACGAGCAGCACGAGGCCGGCGAGGGCCACCACCGCCACCGAGGCCCAGTCCAGCCGCCGCCAGTGCAGCGCCCGCAGATCGTCCCGGAACGTCAGCCAGAGCGCCCGCAGAAACAGCCCGAACGCCACCAGTTCGAACCAGTAGCCGGTTTTCGACACCAGGTTGATGGCGGCGTTGCCGGGGATCGCGAAGAAACCGAGCACCACGGCCAGGGCGCCCGTCAGCAGAAAGAGCCAGACGCGTTTATCGGAAAGCAGGGCCGGGGAAGCGGGCTGGGTCATGCGCGCAGGCAGATTGGGTGGTTGGGGTGAAAAATGAAAGCTTCTTGGCAGGCGATGCGGCTTGGCCTCCATCGCCATGACGCCGGGGAACCCCTTGTCATTTGGGCACAAAAAAGCCGCCCGCTTGCGCGGACGGCTTGAGCGTTAAACCGGGCGACCCAATTACGGGGCGTAGGTGATCGTGCGCACGCCGGCGACGCCGACGATCGAGATCGCGACACCTTGCGTGAACGCCTGGGGATAGGTCTCGTTGGCGACCAGATTGAGGGCCTTCACGTAGTTCGAGCTGCCGATCAGGTTGCCGATCGTGACCGTCGAGACACCGTTTTCCAGGTAGTACTGGTCGGCCGCGGCGGACAGCTGACGCGCGTTGTTCAACACGGTCTTGTCCTGCGAGGCCTTGCGCACCTTCTGGAACGCGGGAATCGCCATGGCGGCCAGGAGGCCGATGATGACGACGACGATCATGATTTCAACGAGGGTAAACCCCTTGGACTGATTCTGATTTTTCATAAGTAGTATATGTGATGGTTAGGATATGATGACTCGGAAGTGAGCTTGCTGACACTCAAGCAAGCCCACCCGAATGCAACAAGACCATTTCCTGGTGGAGATTACTCAGTCTGCGCGACACCGGTGCATCCGGATTCGCATTCAGCCGGGATGTAATGCCAGAAAACCGCCGGCCCTATTTGTCAGGTAAAGGCAGCTTAATGATTTTTTAAATGTCTATAAAATAACGTTTTATATAATTAAACGTGCTCTTGTTAAAACGGATCTCCCCATAGCAATTACCCCCAATCCTAAGCGGGAAAAACCACGCGGACGGGCTTGTAAAATTTCCACGGAGATAGATCAAATATGGGTATTGCACCCCATATTTTGACCCCAGTTTTAAGGGGATTTTACAATCCTGGGCGCCCATTGAGCGCCCTAGGGCCAGGCCGTTATTTGGCGGCTTTTTTGCGTTTCTTGGGCGCAGCAGCCGGCTTGCGCTTTTTTGCCTTGGGCGCGACCCCCAGAAGTTTGGGCACTGACACGCTCACTGCGTCTTTCCAGAGGTTCTCCAGACCGTATTTGGCCCGGGCATCGGCGGTGAAAAGGTGGATCATCACGTCGAAGACATCGACCACGACCCAGCCGCTTTCCTGGGCGGTTTCCATGCCCAAGATGGGATGCTGGCTCGCATCGATCGCCTTCTCGAGTTCAACGCGCAAGGCGCGGAGGTGCGGTTCCGACGTACCCGTAGCCAGCACGAGGTAATCGGTGATCGAGGACTGTGCGCTCACGTCGAGGACCTGCAGGTCCACGGCCTTCTTCTCGTCCAGGGCCTGGCAACAGAGTTTAACCAGCGACAGCGCGTTTGATTTTTTTCCCTTCATGTAGATCAGCGATAAAGACGGTGGTCCCGGATATATACAATCGCCTTGTGCGGCACAAAATAATCCAACGACAGGTCCCGTTTCACCCGGTCCCGCAGCTCCGTGGAGCTGATCGCGAGCAAATGGCCGTCGCAGCGGCGCAGACGCAGCCCGGGAATGTCGGGCACCGCCTTCACCGGATGGCCCGGCCGCTCGAGGAAAATGAACTCCACCAGCTTCGCGAGTTCCTTGATGTCCTTCCACAGGTGGAGCTTGGGCAACTGGTCCCCGCCGATGATCCAGTAGAGCTCGTCGTTCGGGTAGAGCGCGCGAAAGTGCCGGACCGAGTCGATCGTGTAGCTCACCCCGCCCCGCCGCAGCTCGACGTCGGAAATCTCAAACCGCCGGTCCCACTCCACCGCGGCCCGGAGCAAGGCCAGGCGGTCCTCCGCCTTGGACTGCACATCGTTGTTCTTCAACGGGGCCTGCGCCGCAGGCACCAGGATGAGCCGGTCAAGCTGGTTTTGCTCGTAGGCGTCCTGCGCGGCCATCAGGTGGCCGAAATGCACAGGGTCGAAGCTCCCGCCAAGAAATCCGATTTTCACTGCCGCGCACCGTGCCCAGCGCGCCGCCACCGGGCAAGGTTCATTTCGGCACCCCAAAAACCGCCGGAAACCGGGCTGCTCCGCGACTTAGGCCGGGCGGTCCGGACCGTCACCCCGCCGGACAAAACCCGCCAGCCCCCGCGCACCGCAAAAAATGCGGACAATTTCCCATTCCAAGCCCAGCTTCGGCGCTTCGCTTCCCGGGTGATCCGCCCAGAATAATTCCAACTTATCCGCCCATGAGTCCCGACTGGAAATCCTCCGCGGCGTCCCCCGCCGATGCCGTCGCCCATATCCGCAGCGGCACCAATGTCTTCATTCACGGGGCCTGCGCCACGCCCGCCCCGCTGATTGAGGCGCTCTGCGCCCGGCATGACCTCGAAGGGGTGAAGCTTTACCACCTGCACACCGCCGGACCCGCGCCCTTTGCCGCAAGCGGCCGCGAGCGGGAATTCCGCTCGGTCTCCCTCTTCATCGGCGCCCCGTTGCGCCAAGCCGTCGCCGAGGACCGCGCCGATTTCATCCCGATCTTCCTGTCCGACATCCCCGCCCTGTTCCTGAGCGGCAGCGTGCCGCTCGACGTCGCCCTACTGCAGGTTTCCCCGCCCGACCGCCATGGCATGTGCTCGCTGGGGACCTCCTGCGACGCCGCCCGGGCCGCGGCCATGACGGCCCGGGTGATCATCGCGGAAATCAATGACCAGATGCCGCGCACCCACGGCAACAATGTCCTGCCGTTCGACCAGATCGATGTCTTCGTGGCCACCGACCGGCCCCTGGTCGAGCACCGGCCCGCCCCCGAGACCGCCGTCGAGGCCCGCATCGGTGAGCTGGTGGCCGGACTCGTGGAGGACGGCTCCACCCTTCAGATGGGCATCGGCGGCATTCCCGACGCCGTGCTCGCCCGCCTGCACGGCAAACATGACCTGGGGATCCATACCGAGATGTTTTCCGATGGCGTCGTGGATCTGGTCGAGGCCGGCGTCATCACCAACCGCCTCAAGGCGGTCTCCCCCGGCCGCATCGTCACCAGTTTCATCAACGGCAGCCGCCGGCTCTTTGACTTCGTCCATGACAACCCCATGGTCGCCTTCCATCCCTGCGACTGGACGAACGACACCTCGGTGATCCGCCGGAATCCGAAGGTCGTCGCGATCAACTCCGCGATCCAGATCGACCTCACCGGCCAGGTCTGCGCCGACTCCATCGGTCACCGGATCTACTCCGGCATCGGCGGCCAGATGGACTTCATCCGCGGCGCCGCGCTGTCGCCGGGCGGCCGGCCGATCATCGCGCTGCCTGCGACGGCCGCCAAGGGCCGCGTGTCGCGCATCACCTTCCAGCTCGCGGCCGGAGCCGGGGTGGTCACCACGCGCGGGCATGTGCACTGGGTGGTCACGGAATACGGCGCGGTGAACCTCCATGGCCGGACGCTGCGGGAACGCGCCGCCGCGCTGATTTCGATCGCCCATCCCGACTTCCGGGCGGAATTGGAGCGCGACTGCCGGACCCTGCACCCAGCGCTGTGAGCTTGGGGACAATCCGCGCACAACAAAAGAAAGCCACAATTTGCCAAGGGGTGATGAGCGGAGGACGGGTCTTTCTGGGATATTCCCGCTGTGGAAACGGTAATTTTGCAGGCTCTTGAGGCCCATCGCCCCTGCATTCGGTCCAATTGGGAGAACCTGCTGCGGATCGAGCGGATGAATTCTCCGTTGGCCAATCCGGACACGCTGGTCCACCTGCTCGACACCACGTTGAATGACGTCTTCTCGACCCTGCGGATCTGGTCGGCCCGCCGGCTCCACACCCGCCAGCAGGAACCGCCTTGTCCCTGCGGCCGTAATCCCCTCCTGGCCTATTTCTCCGCCGGACGACAGGCCCTGCGCGAGGGTCTCGTGCTGGCGCAGGTGCTTGCCCCGGACCTGACCGCGGCGCAGCGGGACGAGGCGCTGACCTGCCTGGAGCAGGCATTCGGTCACATCGCCCAGCGTGAGATCCAGTCCTTCTGTGCCATCTGCCAGTTTCGCGAGGTATCGGACAAAGTCAGTCCGGAGGTCAGGCCCGCAGCTCTGGCCCTGCCAGCGACCCACGAGCACCATCCCGTGCAACACCACGCTCCGGCCTGAGGTCGCCGGCCCGGCGTTCAGGTCAGGACTCCGGAACGGACTTTTTCCCGGTAAGTCGAGGGAGGCTCCCCGGCAATGCGCCGGAAGACGCGGTTGAACTGGGACAGGGACTGAAAACCGGCCTCGTAGGCGGCCTCGCTCACCCGCTTGTTCGGGTTCAGCAGCAGGTCCTTGACCTTCTCCACCCGCACCCGGGCGACATAATGGGTGAAGGTCAGCCCGGTCGCCTTGCGGAAACTCTTGCAGAAATAAAAGGCACTCATGTTCACCGCCCGGGCCACGCCCGTGAGCGTCATTTCCTCTCCGTGATGCTCGGTAATGAAAGCGCGCGCGCGGCTGATGGCGGGGGCCTCCTCCGTCACATCCTGCACCACCAGCTGGTTGCTCAGGGTGGAGAGATGCTGCGCAAAAATTGTCAGGAGCTGCAGGATCGAGCGGTACTGCCGCTGCGGCACCACGCGGCTTTGGCGGTAGGCCGCCTCGTACTTTTCCAGCTCCGTCGCCACGCCGTATTTCCGCAGCACCCGCGAGAGCTTCTGCAACTGGGGTGCGGTCGGCTCGCGCAGCAGGATCTGCCCGGTCTGGAGGAACGCCACCAGGTTTTCCCCCACCTTGACCGGGACCGCCGAGTCGCTCAGCCCGGCAAAACAGGTGAGGGTCTTCGCCTCCCCGCCCGCGCCCTCCTCCACTTTCCGCTGCAATTGCAGGCAGCCCGCACAGGTGTGGTTGGCGCCGGCCATCAGCTCGCAGAAGGGATTCTGATTGGGGTCGCCGTGAAACGGCAGGTCGAAGCTCTCGAGCTCGCGCAGGTTCAGGGGCAGACCCGTGGTCTCGCGGAAAGCCTTCGCATAGTCGCGGTAAATGGGCGAGGCCCGGAGCTGGTCGACGAGCGTGCGTTTCGGGCGGAGAGCGTCGGGTACTGGCATGTGTGTCGGTTAGGCCCCGACCCCCGGGCCGGCAAGCGAACACCGCCCGCAGGACAATTGATGCGCAGGAGTCGCCAAGTGATGCGCAAAAAGTGCGGGACAATTGGTGCGGAGTGTACGGCAAGAACCGCGAGGCACCGGCGGGCGTTTGCGACTATGCTCTGGCCCGTACCCCTTCCCCTACCCCATGAAAAACATATCTTCCTCCCTGCTGGCGGCCGCCCTTTTTCTCGCTGCCACGTCAGCCGCGTTGGCCCACCCGGGCGCTGCGCAGGCCAATGGTGTTGCGTGCGGTTTCTCCCACCCGTTGACCGGCTGGGATCACCTTCTCGCGATGATCGCCATCGGCCTGTGGGCCGCCCAACTCGGTGGCCGCGCCCGCTGGCGTGTGCCCGCCGCCTTTGTCGGCGTGATGGCCCTGTCGGCCGTCGGCGGCCATTTCATCGGGGTCATCCCTGGCTTGGGTCAGGGCCTCGCCGCCTCCGTGCTCGCGCTCGGCCTGCTGGTCGCCTTCGCGGCCCGCCTGCCCCTCGCGGCCAGCATGGCGTTGGCCGGAATTTTCGCGATGTTTCACGGTCTCGCCCATGGGGCGGAAATGCCCGCCACCGCCGGCGGTCTGGCCTATGGCGCCGGTTTCATCACCGCCACCGCCCTGCTGCATTTGACTGGCATCGGCCTGGGCCTCGGCGCCGCCCGGCGCTCCGAGCGGACTCCCCGCCTGATCGGCTGGGGCATCGCGGCCGTTGGCGCGGGTCTCCTCGCCAGCTGACGCCAACTTCATTTTGTTGGGTGGTTATTCCGCCGTCCACGGAAGTGGGCGGCGGAATTGTTTGGGTCCGGCACCACTCGCTCTGGATAAACCGCGGGGACCCTGGGCCAGCAGAGCGTTCCGGTTTTCGCGTCCGTGGCGCGCAAGCCCGCAGCCACCCGATCGATCGGACGGTCAGGCCGCCGGGCAGGTTTCCACCGGGGCGGCCCCATCAGGCCCGCGCGCAGGATCAATCCAGCGAGGCGATCAGCCGGGCGGCCAGCGCATGCACCGAGTGCACGACTTCCGGGATCGCGGCCTCCACTTCTGGCGACAGCTCCGTGCACATCGGGTGAAGTGTCTGCACCGCGATGGTGTAGAGATGAATCTCCGGCAGCGTGCCGATCAGGGCCGCGGCGGCGAAGAGATCCTTCAGGCCAAAGTCATGCGCACTCAGGCTCGGCGGGAGATCAAAGCTCCGGCCCAACTGGAGGTGACGGTAGACCACGGTGCCGGCCGCGGAACCATCGCGGGTCGCATCGATCAGGATGACCGCCCGCCGGCCCTCAAATTCCCCCAGCAGGTTCGCCCCGCCGGTGCCGCCATCAAGCAGGCGGACGCCCGCCAGCGGCGGCTCCGCCTCGAGCCAGCGCAGCGCATGCACGCCCGCACCCTCGTCACCCATCAGCAAATTGCCGACGCCGAGCACCAGGATGCGGTCACTGGCGTTGATCGGCGGGCAGATCGCAAAACTTTCCCCCACCAGGGTGGTGTCGATCAGGCTGATCATGGGGCGGGGCGGTGGCGGCGGGAGGGGCAAGTCGGAAGGATCCGCCCGGCACTAGACCTTGGGCCGCGACCCGGTCTGGCGGGATTTCGTGGGCAGGCCTGAGATGCCGGTGGCTTCCTGCGCGGCGATCTTGTGCTTCTCCATGAATTTCCAGCCGCCGATGATCGAGGACATCACCCCGTGGCCCTCGACGTAATCGTGGTAGAACACGAGGTAGACATGGATGAAGGTGAAAATGACAAACAGCCACATGCCGGCGTAGTGATAGGTGCGCACGGCGCCTTCGCTGCCGAACAGCGGCGTCACCCACGTGAACAGGCGCGGGAGCCAGGACTGGCTCGTTGGCGCCATGAGCGCGAAGCCGGTGACCACCTGAAAAACCGTCAGCAAGCCCGTGGCGGCATAGGTGAAATAGGCCACCGCGTTATGCCCGAGCGCATGCACGGCCTTGTCGCTGGACTGCATGATGTCGACCTTGAGCACCTGCCAGACCTCGCGCAGCTGCGCCTTGGTGAGCGGCAGGAAGTTGCGCCAGCTGGCGTACTTGTTGCCGGCGAAGGACCAGTAGATCCGCACCAGGAAATTCGCGAGCAGCACGTAGCCGCTGGTGAAGTGCACGAAACGCACCTTGCCGAACCAGAAGCTCGTCCAGGCCTCCCCGGAATTCATCAGGGCCGGCGGGTGCGTGATCACCCAGCCGGTGACGCCGAGGGTGATGATCGCGAGGGCATTGATCCAGTGGAACCAGCGTACCGGCTGCTGCCACACGTAGACGCGTTGGTAATCGTGCGAGGCGTTCATGGGGTGGGCCTCCGGTTCAGTTGACCATCACGTCGTGGCGGGCGATTTCCTTCTTGTCCTCGTAGAGGTGCACCGCGCAGGCGAGGCAGGGATCGAACGAATGGATCGTGCGGATGATCTCCAGCGGCTGTTGCGGATCGTGCACCGGTGTGCCGATGAGCGCAGCCTCGTAGGCGGAGCGCTGGCCCTTGGCATCGCGGGGCGAGGCGTTCCAGGTGCTCGGGACGACCAGCTGGTAATTCTCGATCTTCTGCTCGTTGATGACGATCCAGTGCGCGAGCGCGCCGCGGGGCGCCTCGCTGGTGCCGACGCCCTTGGCCTGCTTCGGCCAGGAGGAAGGCTCCCATTTTTCGCGCGTGAACGTCCGGGTGTCACCCGCCTTGATGTTCGCGAGGAGCTGGTTGTAGAAATCCAGGCTCCAGCGGGCCGCGAGCTGCGACTCGATGGCGCGGGCCGCGGTGCGGCCGAGCGTCGAGAACAGGACCGAAGGCGGCGCGTTGAGCGCGCCCAGGGTGGCGGTGACCGCATCCTTGATCTCGGCATTGCCTCCGGCATAGCCGACGAGCATGCGGGCCAGCGGACCGACTTCCATGGCGTGGCCCTTCCAGCGCGGCGTCTTCAGCCAGCTGTACTTCGCGTCGGTGTCGAGATTGGCGTAGGGCGGTTTGGGCCCGGAATATTTGAGCTTCGTCTCGCCCTTCCACGGATGCAGGCCGGCGGCGGCACCCTCGTATTCGTACCACGAGTGGTCGATGAATTCCTGGATGCCCGTGTCGTCGCGCGGGTCCACCGGATGCACGGTGCTCAGGTCGCGGCCGAGGATCGCGCCGCGCTGGAACTTGTAGCTGCTGATGTCAGAGAAGCCGTTGGTCGGCAGGTCGCCGTAGCAGAGGTAGTTGTCCAGGCCGCCGCCGATGCCCGCCCAGTCCAGGTAGAACGGGGCGACCGCGAGGACGTCGGGAATGTAAACCTGCTCGATGAACTGCTGGCCCTGCTTGAGCAGGTCGCCGACCATCGCGAGGCGCTCGGCATTGATCGCGTTGGCCTCGTTGATGTTGATCGAGCACGGCATGCCGCCGACGAGATAGTTCGGGTGCGGATTCTTGCCGCCGAAGATGGTGTGGACCTTGACGATCTCCTTCTGCCACTCGAGCGCCTCGAGGTAGTGCGCGACCGCCATGAGGTTGGCCTCGGGCGGGAGCTTGTACGCGGGATGGCCCCAGTAGCCGTTGGCGAAGATGCCCAGCTGGCCGCTCTCGACGAACTTCGTCAGGCGTTTCTGGATGTCCGAGAAATAACCCGGCGAACTCTTGGGCCAGTGCGAGATGCTTTGCGCCAGCGTCGACGTGGCCGCGGGGTTGGCCTTCAGCGCGCTGACCACATCCACCCAGTCGAGGGCGTGGAGGTGGTAGAAGTGCACGACATGGTCCTGCATGTACTGCGCGCAGAACATGATGTTCCGGATCAGCTCGGCGTTGGGCGGGACCTGGACCTGAATGGCGTCCTCGACCGCGCGCACGGAGGCCAGCGCGTGCACCGTGGTGCAGACGCCGCAGACGCGCTCGCAGAACGCCCAGGCGTCGCGCGGGTCGCGGCCCTTGAGGATGATTTCCAAGCCGCGCACCATCGTGCCGGCGCTCCAGGCGTCAACGATCTTGCCGTCCTTGATTTCGGCCTCGATCCGGAGATGGCCTTCGATGCGGGTAACTGGATCAACTACAATGCGGGTGCTCATGGGGCTGGGGGGTAGAAGTTAGATGGAATGGTCGTCAGTCGCGGCGGCGTCGGCTGTTTCCGCCTTCTCGGCGTTTTCACCGGTCTGTTCGCCGATTTCATTGCGCTTACGGAAGTTCGTCATGACCGCATGCGCGGCCACACCCACCGCGGCGGCACCGAGGGCGACCTGGCCCAGCGTGTCGGCCGTGGCCTCGACGCCAAAGCCCGGGAAGTTGGGCAGGCGCTCGTAGAACGGACCCTTGTCCCAGAAGTTTTCCTCGGAGCAGCCGATGCACGGGTGACCCGACTGGATCGGGAAGCTGACGCCGCCGTTCCAGCGGATCGTGCCGCAGGAGTTGTAGGTCGTGGGCCCCTTGCAACCGACCTTGTAGAGGCAGTAACCCTTCCGCGCATTCTCGTCGTCGAAGCTCTCGACAAAAAGACCGGCGTCGAAGTTCGGGCGGCGGTAGCACGTGTCATGGACCCGGCGGGAGTAGAAGGCCTTCGGGCGGCCGAGATTGTCCAACTCCGGGATGGCATCAAAGGCCAGCAGGTGCACCAGCACGCCGGCCATGACCTCCGCGATCGGGGGGCAGCCCTGGACGTTGATGATCGGCTTGCCGGCGATGACCTTCTTGATCGGCATCGCCTGCGTCGGATTCGGCTTCGCGGCCTGCACGCAGCCGGAACAGGCGCAGTTGCCCCAGGCGATGATCGCCTTGGCATGCTCCGCCACTTCCTCCGCGATGCCCTTGGCGGTCTTGCCGCCGATGCAGCAATAGACCCCGTCCTCCGCGAGCGGCACGGAGCCCTCGATGCAGAGGAGGTACTCGCCCTTGTACTTCGCCATGGTGTCCTGCAGCGCCTGCTCGGCCTGGTGGCCCGAGGCCGCCATCAGCGTCTCCGTGTAATCCAGCGAGATCTTGTCGAGGAGGATGTCGGCGACGATCGGGTGCGAGCTGCGCAGGAAGGACTCGCTGCAGCAGGTGCACTCCTGAAAATGGAGCCAGATCACCGGGATGCGCTTCTTGGTCTCGAGGGCCTTGACCACCTGGTCGACGCCGGCACCTTGCACGCCGATGCACGCGCCAATCCAGGCGCAGAAGCCGAGGAATTCCCGGCGCGACACGCCGCGGGCGATGACTTGGTCGTAGATCGTCTGTTCCTTGGGGAGGGTTTCGAGTTCGAGGGACATGGGAGGGAGGTTTCGGCTGGGCCAAAAAAACGGGCGCGCAGCGCGGGGGGAGGGTTACAACACGGGGTTCAGGGTTGGGCCACAGTACCGGAACCGGCGGCGCGACGTTGTGCGTCACTTGGCAAAAACTGGGCGTATCTTGCGAAGACACCCCCCGGCGCTGGACGCCAAGGATTGCGCTGTGCATCTATTGGCCTCATGCACGAGGTCGGCATCATGCAGTCGGCGTTGGACGCCATCCGGCAGCAGGCCGTGAACCACGGTGCCACGCACGTGTCGCGGATTGTACTGCGCATCGGCACCCTGGCCGGGGTGGACCAGGAAGCCCTGCGTTTCGCCTATGAGGCCCTGACGCCGGGCAGCCTGGCCGACGGCGCCGTGCTCGAAATCGAAACCGTGCCGGCCCGCGCCTACTGCGCCTCCTGCCGCGCCGAGTTCGGCGCCAGCCGCGGCTTCATTTTCGAATGCCCGCAATGCCACGCGTTCTCCGGCGAGATCCGCGCCGGGCGCGAACTGGGCATCGCCCGCCTGGAATTTCCGTAACCCATCATGAACTCCCCCGCCCCCCTCCCCACCACGCCCGAGTCCGCCCCGGATTATCACATCCATGCGCTCACCGGTGCGGCCACCGGCTCCACCCGCGACCTCTCCGGCCCGCTGTCCGCCGAGATCACGGCCGCCTTCGCCGCCAGCCCCGACGGCGAGATCGCCGTGCGCTCCGTCGACGTGAACATCCCGCTCCTCGAGAAGAACGACATCCTCGCCGAGCGGAACCGCGGCTACTTCCTCGGCCGCGGCCTCACCGCGCTCAACCTCGTGTCCTCCCCCGGCGCCGGCAAAACCACGCTGCTCGAGCGCACCCTTGACGAGTTCGGCCGGCAGCACCGCTGCGCGGTGCTCGTCGGCGATCTCGAGACCGACAACGACGGCCAGCGCCTCAGCCGGCCCCATGCCCCCGTCGCGCAGATTACCACCGGCACGGTCTGCCACCTCGACGCCGGCATGATCGCGCGCGCCGCGCAGTCCATCGACCTCGACGGCGTGCGCATCCTCTTCATCGAGAATGTCGGCAACCTCGTCTGCCCCGCCTCGTTCGACCTCGGCGAGCAGGTGCGCGTCGTCCTGCTCTCCACCACCGAGGGCGAGGACAAGCCCCTCAAGTACCCGCCGATCTTCAAGTCCGCCAACCTCGTCCTGCTCACGAAGGTGGATGTGGCGGACGTGCTAGGCTTCAAGCGCGACGTTGCGGTCGAGAACATCCGCCGCATCGCCCCCCAGGCGCAGATCATCCAGCTCTCCGCCCGCACGGGTGAGGGCATGGCGGAATGGTACGCCTTCCTGCAGGCCCGCGCCGGCCGGCGCTGAGTTTCCCTTCACCCCATGCCCGCCACCCCGACAGTCACCGACGTGCTCATCCGCGTCCGCGGCACGGTGCAGGGCGTGGGCTACCGGCCGTTCGTCCACCGCACCGCCACGCACCTCGGCCTCGCCGGCTGGGTCCGCAATGACGCCGAGGGCGTGCTCATCCGCGTCGCCGGTGACGCCCGCCACGTCGCGGCGCTCAAGGAAGCCCTCGTGCACGCCGCCCCGGATGCCGCGATCGTCACCGCGCTGGACGAAGGGGAGCCCGGTCCCGCCGACGCCCCCGTGGGCGCGCGGTTCGCCATCGCGCCCAGCGGCCCCGGCGGGGAAATCACAACGGCCATCCCCCCCGATCTCGCCCTGTGCGACGACTGCCGCCGCGAACTCCTCGACCCCGCCAACCGGCGCCACCGCTATCCGTTCATCAACTGCACCCAGTGCGGCCCGCGCTACTCCCTCATCGAACGACTGCCTTACGACCGCCCGCACACCACCATGCGCGCGTTCCGTCAGTGCCCGGACTGCCAGCGCGAATACGACGATCCCGCCAGCCGGCGCTTCCATGCCGAGCCCAACGCGTGCCCGGTCTGCGGACCCCATCTCAGCCTCACGGACGCCGCCGGCGGGGTGAAGGCCGAGCGCGAGGCCGCGCTCCGCACCACGGGTGAACTTCTCAGCGGCGGAGCGATCCTGGCGGTCAAGGGCGTGGGCGGCTACCATCTCATGTGCGACGCGACCAACGGGCCGGCCCTGACCGCATTGCGCGCGCGCAAGCACCGCGATGAAAAGCCGCTGGCCGTGATGTTCCGCGACCTCGACCAGCTCCGTCACTTTGCCACGGTCTCGGCCGCCGCCGCGAATCTCCTCCGCTCGCCGGCCGCCCCCATTGTGCTGGTGCCGCGCCGGACCGACGCCCGGCACTCCGCCCTCGCCGCCGGCATTGCCCCGGGCAACCCCTGGATCGGCGCCCTCCTGCCGTCCAACCCACTGCACGTGCTACTGCTCGAGTCGGTTGATTTTCCCCTCGTCGCCACGAGCGCCAACCTGGCCGAGGAGCCGTTGTGCACCGATCCCGCCGAGGCCCACCGGCGGCTCGCCGGAATCGCGGACCTGTTCCTCGATCACGACCGGCCCATCGCACGGGCGGTGGATGATTCGGTGGTCCGGCTCGCCGAGCACCACGCCCCCATCCTGCTGCGGCGCGCGCGCGGCTACGCTCCCACCCCGCTGGCGCTGCCCGGCCGGCTGGCGGCCCCGGTCCTCTGCGTGGGCGGCCAGATGAAGAATACCATCGCCGTGGCCGCGGGTACGCAGGTTGTGCTCAGTCCCCACCTCGGCGACCTGGAGGGCGTCGCGACCCACCGGCTGTTCGAGCAGACGATCACCACCCTCGGTGAACTGCAGGGCGCGCATTTCGCCACCGTGGTTCACGACCAGCATCCCGACTACGCCTCCACCCACTACGCCGAACGCACCGGCCTGCCGCGTCTCGCGGTGCAGCACCACCTCGCGCACGTGCTCGCCTGCCTGCTGGAACATGGCCAGCCCGCCCATGATGTCCTCGGCATTGCGTGGGATGGCACGGGTCATGGCCCCGACGGCACCGTGTGGGGCGGCGAATTCCTGCTGCTCCAAAACAACCAGGCCGAGCGCTTCGCCCGGCTGCGGCCGTTCCGTCTCCCCGGCAGCGGCGCCGCCGTCCGCGACGCGCGGCGCGTGGCGCTGGGCCTCGCGCACGAACTGAATCTCCTTCCGGACGTGGCCGCGCACCTGCACTGCGGCGAGCGCGAGACGGCGCTCTTCGGCGCCATGCTCGCCCAGCAACTCAACTCGCCGCTGTGCTCGAGCGCCGGCCGGTTGTTCGATGCCTTTGGCGCCCTCCTCGGTCTGGGTCAGAACAACGCCTTCGAGGGTCAGCTGCCCCTCGCCGTCGAGGCCGCCGCCACCACCGCCGCGCCCTCGGACGAGGCGCTGCCTTTCCCCGTCATCCCGTCCGCCACGCGCGGCGCCCGGCTCGAGGTCGACTGGAGTCTTTCCGTCAGCCAGCTCCTGCACCCGTACCATGACGCGGCCGCCAACGCGGCCGCCCTGCACCGCGGCCTGGCCCGCGCCATGGTCGACGTCGCGCGCCAGGCCGGCGCCGGCACCGTCGTGCTCACCGGCGGTTGTTTCCAAAACGCCCTGCTTCACTCCCTCGCGTCCGCGGCCCTCACGGCGGCCGGTTTCCGCGTGCTGGTCCACGAGCGCCTGTCCCCCAACGACAACTCAATCGCCGCCGGCCAGGCCCTCGCGGCCCTCTGGCAACTGTCTTCCGTTTCGCTTCCCTCCTAACCCCCCATAACCCGTCTCCACCATGTGCCTCGCCGTTCCCGGTAAAATTCTCGAAATCATGGGTGACGATCCCCTGCTCCGCGCCGCCAAGGTCAGCTTCGCCGGCGTCATCAAGCTCATCAGCCTCACCTGCACCCCCGAGGCCCGCCTCGGCGACTTCGTCCTCGTCCACGTCGGTGTCGCCATCAGCGTCATCGACCCGCAGGAGGCCGAGGAAACCTTCCGTTACCTCCGGGCCATGGGCGAACTCGACGGGCTGGATATTCCTTCGCCGGTGGCATCGCCACCGGACGAACCGCGCCGTAGTCCCGCTCAGCGGGACGAAGGCGGGCGCATCACAGCCAGCACGCTCTCGCCATGAAATACGTCGACGAATACCGCGACGCCGCCCTCGTCCACCAGCTGGCCGCGAGGATTGCGCGAACGGTGACGAAGCCGTGGACGCTGATGGAAATCTGCGGCGGGCAGACGCACGCCATCGTCAAGTTCGGCCTCGATGACTTGCTGCCCAAACTCGTCACGCTCGTCCACGGCCCGGGCTGCCCGGTCTGCGTCACCAGCGCTGAACTGATTGACCAGGCCGTCGAGCTCGCGCTGCACCATGGCGCGATCCTGTGCTCGTTTGGCGACATGCTGCGCGTGCCGGGCAACGGCGTGGACCTCCTCACCGCCAAGGCCCGCGGCGCCGACGTCCGGATCGTGTACTCGCCGCTCGATGCCGTGACCCTCGCCCAGGAGAACCCGGCGAAGCAAGTCGTGTTCTTTGCCGTGGGCTTCGAGACCACCGCGCCGGCCAACGCGCTGTCGGTCCTGCGCGCTGAGCGCGAGTCGGTGCAGAATTTTTCCATCCTGACGTCCCACGTCCTGGTGCCGCCGGCGATGCGCGCCATCCTCGGCTCCCCGGAAAACTCCGTGCAGGGCTTCCTCGCCGCCGGCCACGTATGCGCCATCATGGGCACCGGGGAATACGGCCCGATCGCGCGCGAATTCGGCGCCCCGATCATCATCACCGGCTTCGAGCCCGTGGACATCATGGAGGGCATCCTGCGCTGCGTGCAGCAGCTCGAGTCCGGCCGCGCCGAGATCGAGAATGCCTATTCCCGCGCCGTGCGCACCGAGGGGAACGCCCCCGCCCGCCAGATCGTCGAGCAGGTCTTCGAGGTCTGCGACCGCGACTGGCGCGGACTCGGCGTCATCCCGCAAAGCGGCCTGGCCCTCCGCCCGGCCTATGCGGCCTACGATGCCAGCCGCCGCTTCCCGCTGGCCAAGGCGGGCGCCACCTGCGCCACGGAATGCATCAGCGGCGCCATCATGCGCGGCGTGAAAAAGCCCCACGACTGCCCCGCCTTCGGCACGCGCTGCAATCCCGAGCACCCACTCGGCGCCCCCATGGTTTCCAGCGAAGGCGCCTGTGCCGCCTACTACCGTTACCGCCACCGGCTCGAGACCCCCGCCGCGGTCGCCGTGGCCTGAAGCCCGGAATCCCGGCCGGCCTAGCAAATCCGCGGCAACTGCTCGCCGCTCAGGCGGTCCACGATCCGCTCGGAGCCGATGATGCTCCGCTGCGTCACCTGCCCGGCCGGACCCGCCGTGACGCGGCCGATGATCACCGCGGATTGTTCCGGCGCCGACTTCTGGAGAATGCTCAGCGCCCGCGCGGCCTGCGACTCGGGTAGCACGCACACAAACCGGCCTTCGTTGGCCACGTACAACGGGTCGAGCCCGAGGATTTCACACGCGCCTTGCACGAGCTCGGACACTGGGACCTTGGCGCTGTCCATCTCGATGCCCACCTGGGCCGTCTCCGCCAGCTCGACCAGCGCCGTCGCAAGTCCGCCGCGGGTCAGGTCGCGCAGGCAATGGACTTCCAGCCCCGCGCCCAGCAGGGCGTGCACCGGGGCCACCAGCGGCGCGCAGTCACTTTGAATTTCACTTTCGAAACTCAGGCCCGCCCGGGTCGCCATGATGGCGATACCGTGGCGGCCGATGTCACCGCTCAGGATCACGACGTCCCCGGCGCGGATCGACGAGGGCGCCACCACCAGCGAGGTCTCGATCACGCCCACCCCGGACGTGGTCACATAAAGTCCGTCGCCCTTGCCGCGCTCCACGACCTTCGTGTCGCCGGTCACAATGCTCACCCCGGCCGCCCGCGCGGCATCCCGCATCGACGCCACCACGCGCTCCAGCGTGGCGAGGGGGAGTCCCTCCTCGAGGATGAAGCCGGCGCTGAGCCACCGCGGCCGCGCCCCGCACATGCACAGGTCGTTGACGGTGCCATTGACCGCCAGCTCGCCGATGTCGCCACCGGGAAAAAACAGGGGACTGACCACGTGGGAGTCGGTCGTGAACGCCAGCCGGCTGCCCACCGGCGGCATCAACGTCGCGCCGTCATGCTGGGAATCGAGCGCCGGATTGCCAAAGGCCGGCCGGAATATCCGGTCCAGCAGGTCCTGCGTCAGCCGGCCACCACCGCCGTGTCCCACGGTGATCTCCGTCCGATGCGGTAAAGGCACGGGACATTGGAGTCCGGAGAGATCGGCGGAGGTGGCCATCGGGTGCTATTACTAGCCCGCAACCGTCCAGGCCGGCGGAGGCGCGGCCGAAACCTGAGGAATCGGCGACACTTTCCGGGCGACCTGAGGGTAAGGGTTCATCATGGGACCGGGGAATCTAACGGGTGACATCATCGCAGGATTCCGGGTCTCCGGCCCAGCAGCGCTTGCGAATCATCACGCAGATCTTGGCGGAATCGCCGTTTTCCCGACTGGACTCATCCGGGAACACCGCAAGAAATGCACAGCCTCCAGCAACCGGGGCGTGGCCGGAAGGCCGGGCGTGTGGTAATCTCAGTCAACCTCCCACCACTTTGATCACCGTCGATTTAGACCTCGTCCGGAAATACGATATCTCGGCCCCGCGCTACACCTCCTATCCCACGGCGGTGGAGTTTAAGGACTTCCCGACGCCCGACCCGCTGCTGGCGCATCTGGACCGGGCGAACGTGGACGCCACCGTGCCGCTTTCGCTCTATTTCCACCTGCCGTTCTGCGAGACGCTCTGCTGGTTCTGCGGCTGCACGACGGTCATCAGCACCAACCACAAGCTGCCCGACACCTACCTCGACTACCTCGAGAAAGAGGTCGAGCTCATGGCCAAGCGCGTGCACCCGGGCCGCCAGGTGGTCCAGCTCCACTACGGCGGCGGCACCCCCACTTTTTTCCAGGCCCCGCAACTCGCCCGCCTCGCGGCGATCACCCGGAAGCACTTCCAACTGGCCCCCGACGCCGAGCTGAGCGTGGAGATTGATCCCCGCCGGTTGAGCCGGGAACAGGTGGTCGCCCTGCGCGAGAGCGGCTTCACCCGCGCCTCCCTCGGCGTGCAGGACTTCAATCCCCAGGTGCAGGTCGCGGTCCACCGCATCCAGCCGCGCGCCATGACCGAACAGGCCATCCGCTGGCTGCGCGAGGAGGGGTTCACCTCCATCAACATCGACCTGATCTACGGTCTGCCTTACCAGACCGTCGAATCCTTCACCGACACGCTCCGCCAGGTGCTGGAGATCCAGCCCGACCGCCTCGCCGTGTTCAGCTACGCGCACGTGCCGTGGATGAAACCCGCGCAGAAGCTCCTCGAGCGCGAGGCGGCGCTACCGTCCCCGGAGACCAAGATGGCCATGCTCAAGGTCATCACGGAGACGCTCACCCGCAGCGGCTACGTTTACATCGGGATGGACCATTTTGCCCGCGAGACCGACGAGCTCGCCGTCGCGCAGGCCGCGCACACGCTGCAGCGTAATTTCCAAGGTTACAGCACCAAGGCCGGCGTGGAAATCCTCGCGCTCGGCATCTCCGCGATTTCCCAGACGCCGCACAGCTACCGGCAGAATCACAAGACCCTCGAGCCCTACTACGCCGCCCTCGACCGCGGCGAGCTGCCCGCCATCCGCGGCGTGGAACTCAGCGACGAGGACACCCATCGCCGGGAGATCATCATGCGCGTGATGTGCCACCTGGCCCTCGACTACGACCAGCTTTCCCGGGAGTTCACCTGCAATTTCGCCGAAAAGTACGCCAAGGAGATCGCCCGGCTCGCGCCGCTTGCGGCCGACGGGCTCGTCAAACTGTCGCCCGGCGGCCTGCAAGTCACGGACCTCGGCCGGCTGTTCCTGCGCAACATCGCCGTCTGCTTCGACGCGTACTACGCCCCCGAGTCCAAGCGCCACTCGCGCACCGTCTGAGCCCGCGAATCACGCGAAACGGCGCGAGTTGAAAGCTCCCGAACCGGTTAGTTTTTACAGGAGATAACGGAGGCAACGGAGAGAAGGAGGAGACAAGGCAGGGAACGGCCCGAATCCATTCCTCCGTTCTCTCCGTTTCCTCCTGTTAAAAACAGATCGTTGCTTCCCGACAATTTCGCGTCGATTCGCGTAATTCGCGGGTAAAATCCGGAGCCGACAGCGGGCTACTTAGCCGCGCTCACGGGCCGGAAACTCCGCCAGCGCGGGAGCGGCAGGCCGGTCACGGCGATGAAGGCCAGCTGGCTGGCGACAAAGGCCAGCAGCCACCAGAACGCCGCGTCGATAAAGCCGTAGCTGTGCAGGCCCACGCCGAGCATGTTGACGCCGAACCAGCTCCAGGCCGTCACGATGTTGCCGAAGATCGCCAGCGCCATCAGGCCGCGCGCCTTGATCAGGCCGCCCCAGCGGGCGTGCAGAATGAGCGCGTTCCACAGGACGATGATCAACGCGCCGTTCTCCTTCGGGTCCCAGCCCCAGAAGCGGCCCCAGGACTGGTCCGCCCAAATGCCGCCCAGCACCGTGCCAACAAAGCTCAGCACCGTGGCGAAGCAGACCACGCCATAGACCATGCGGTTCAGCGAATCCGCCGTCGCGGCATCGAGCGAGCGCGTGAAGACGCCGCGGATCACGTAGATCAGGGCGAGGAAGCCCGCGAGGAACGTCGCCGAATAGCCGAGCGTCACGGTGACGACATGCGTCGCCAGCCAGAAGTTCGAGTCGAGCACGGCGCGCATCATCTCGAGGGTGTCGCCGCCGAGCGCCAGGTGGTGGGCAATCAGCAGCGTGGCAAAGCCGATCAGCCCCGCGGCCACGCTCCCGATCGCGTTACGGTAGGTGACCTCCAGCAGGAGGCACAACGCGACCGCGGCCCAGCCGATGAACAGGGCCGACGAATAAAGGTTAGTCACCGGCGGGCGGCCCTCGAGCCACATGCGGGTCACGATGCCGGCGGTGGTCAGCACCCACGCGAGCCCGGTCAGCCACAGCGCCGCGCGGCTCAGCGCCTCCGGCCACTTGAGCCAGGAGAAGACCGCGAGGAGGAAGACCAACACGTACAGGATCGTGCTGGTGTAGAACGGCTGCGCGGCGTTGAAGCGCGCCTCGAGGTCCACCTTGGCGAGAAAACCGGGAATCTCCGGCTCCAGGCTGGTGCGATACTCGTGCACGAGGCTGTTGAATTTCGCCGGCTGCTGGTCCCGCCAGGCGAGGCCCAGCGCAACATAGGTGGCCGACGCGCCGTCAAGCCGGCCGTGTCTCAGGCTTTGATGCAACGCGGCGCCGAGATTCATCCAGCCCTTCGGATCCGTCTTGCCCGTCTCGGGGGGAATCGGGCGGAGATAAGCGAGGCTCTCCAAGCTGGAGAAGGTATTGCTCAGCTCGAGCAGGGCCGCGGCGGCCGCCGCATCATGGGGCTGCCCCGCCTGCTTGGCCTTGACCGCCGCCAACCCTGCCGGCGCGGTTTCGTTGAAATGGGCCAGATGCCCGAGGAAGTCGTCCACGCCTGGCGCAACCACGCTGTCGCCGAGGCTCTCGTACAGGACGATGTTGTCGCGCAGCTGGATCACACCCCGCTGGAAGGAATTGCGCAGGGCGGACTCGACCGAGTCAGCCATCTTCGACTGGCGGTCGAGTTCGGGCAGACCCTTCAGCAGCTGGTTGAACGTGAAGCTCAACTCGGGCGTACCGTCCTCGAGCGTCAGGTTGAACAAAGAGAGCACGTCCGGGTGGACGATTTTGAACACCGGGTAGGCGTTCGCCTGCGCGGGACGGTACAGGACGTCGAGAAGCCACTCCTCCGGGCTGACCGAGCGGCCGTCGGCGGCTTTGACGCGCTGGCGGGCCTGGAGGACCATCAGCGACGTGCGGGCCACGGTGTCGAGCGGCTTGATGCGGCCGTTGACGAGCGTCGGCAGCCGGCCAAAGCCGGCGAGGTCGTACTCGCCCCCGGCCCGCGGCGGAAACAGCGAGAACAGCACGGCCAGGGCTGCCACGCCCAGTGTGATCCAGGGAAAGAGCCGCGCCGCCGTCCAGGGAACCTTTACTTTCGGAGCGGACGCGGTCGGTTGGGGCGCCCGGGCGCCCGCGGCGAGGGCGCGGCGCTTGCCGATGAAGCCGACCAGATGCAGGCCGAACTGCAGGACCAGGCCGAGGGTCATCACCCCGCAGGCAATGTACGGGATCAGCCAGCTCGGGTTGCGCACCACCTGGAGCACGGTGGTCATGTCATTATTCTGAAAGCCCGCCTGGTAGAACGTGAGCCCGGCGTAGCGCAGCGGGTTGTTCATGTAGATCAGCACGTCGCGGTCGTCGCGCCCGTCAGGCGTCGTGAGGCGGAGGCGGCTGGAAAAATTCTTCGGGATGTCGGTGCCCGCGTACTTGTCGTGGCTGAATTTCAGCAGCGTGAGCGAGTACGGCTGGTAATGCCGCGCAAACCGCAGCGCGATCTTCCAGCTGCGGCCGCCCGCGGTGAAGTGCTGCGGGTCGTCGAGGAACGGTGACACGAGCCAGATGCCGATGACGCCCTCCGGGCCGGTCAGCTCGACGTAGGCCGCGGGGATGTTGCGCTCGTCCTGCTTGTAGGTGAGCGGCTGCAACGTTGCGAGGATCTGCGGGCCGACGCCCTGCGTCGCAGTAGTGTCCGCGGAGGTCGCCGGCGGGAGGCCCATCTGCAGGGTGGCGTTGGGCAGGTAGGTTTTCACCGCGACGCGGAAGGGCAGCCGCGGGTGCTGGATCGGGGTCTGGTGCACCAGCCGGTCCTCGGGAATCGCGATGACCTCGTCGTACTTGGGGTCGGTGATGTCCGTGATCGCCAGCTCGACGTTGCGGTAGCTCTCAGAAAAATTCTTCGTCTGTCCCTGGTCGAGGCGCAGCTGGTACTCGTCCTGCATGAGCCCGGTGAGGAGCTGACCAATGAGGAGGAGGATGAGCCCGGCGTGGACGAGCCAGAGGCCAATTTTCCGCCAAGTGAACTTGAAGCGGTAGAAGTGCGCCGCGAGGAGGTTCAGCAGCAGCAGGCCGCCGATGGTGTAGCCGCCGGGAAAGATCGCCAGCGACATGTTCCCCGTCTTCCAGAACACCACGAAGGTATTGAAGTACTTCTGCTGCACCACCCAGATGCCGAGGTTCACCTGGTCGAGCGTCGCGACCAGGACTAGGATGATGGAGAACAGGATCAGGACGACCGTCAGCCGGAGCGAGACGATCAGGTCGCGGGCATCGCGAAGGAGGGTGGCGAGGGTCTTCATGAGGATCAGGGAGCCTGCAGGGAGCGCACAAATTCGAGGAAGGCGGCCTGTTCCTTGGCCACCACCGACGGCGGGCCGGTGAACTTGAAGAACCAGTTCGCGCCGTCGTGCGGGACGATCGCGCCGAGCAGGCGCACCGGCTTGTCGGCGGGGCCGCCGGTGAGATCCACTAGCGTCACGGCGAGACCGTGGACGGTTTCGCGCGTGATCGCACCCGCCAACTCAGTCTCGCCCAGCGGCGGCAGCGACAGCTGGCCGCGCCAGCGGTTGATGTTCGCCAGCTCGCCCCCGACCGCACCGGGGAAAGCGGTCACGGAAAGCTCGGCCAACGTCCCGGCGTCGCCCGGGGCCACAAAGGTGGCCTTGCGCATGCCGGAGGCGGGCTTGCTCTGCCAATGGGCGGGAGCCACCCACTTGAGACCGGGACCGCCAGCCGTGGGGACGGCGGAGTTGGCCATGTCGGATACCGGCGGAGTTGAAGCCGGCGCGGCGGATGCGTCGGCGGCCGGGGTCGGCGCCGCCTTCTTCACCGAGCGGAGCAGCTCGAGATAGGCGGGCTTTTCCTGCGCGACCAGCGCCGCGGGACCGGTGAGTTTAAAAAACCACGTGGAGCCGTCGTAGGGCACCAAGGCGCCCAGCATGCGCACCGGTTGCTCAAGGGTGCCACCGAGCAGGTCGACATACTCGATTTTCAGGCCATTGGCCTCGAGAGGCGTCAGGGCCCCCGCCAGCTCGGAATCCGCAATCGGGGCCAGCCCCACCTGGCCGCGCCAGCGGTTCACATTCGCCAGATCGCCACCCACGTCACCGGGGAAAGCCGTGATCGCCATGTCGGCGCCGCTACCCTCTTCGCCCACGGTGTAGCTGCCTTTGCGCATGGACGAATTCTGCTTCTTCTTCCACGACGCGGGGGCGGACCAAACCAATGCGGGGCCGGGTCGGGAGGTCAAAAACGGTGCGGTGTGGTCGGCGCCCGGGGCCCCGGCCGGCGGCATGGCCGCCGCGGCGGGACCAGCGGCAGGCGCCGGGGCATCGGACTCCTTGGCAATGCGATAGTCCTCGATCTTGCCCTCGCGACAGGCCCCCGCAGCGAGCGGAAGGGCGAAGAGCAGCGTCCGGAGCAGGCCGGACGAACGGGCGGTAAGACCCGATATTGAGGTGCGCCCTGACAAAACGTAGGACCGGGGCAGGAAGAATTGGAACCGTGACATGGTGCGGTTGACAGTATGACCTAAGTCAGTCCGGACGACTGCGCATTTCTTGCGCAGCTGTGCCCACTCCTTGCGAAAAACCCTCAAAAAGCGAGTCCGCTCCCCGGGTCACCCGTATATCCAGCCTGGCCGATGAAATTCCCTAATCTCCAGTGCAAGTGTTGCGTGAAGCTCCGCAAGCGATGCGCAGCCGCTGGACCGCAATTGTGCTAAAGTCTCGTCCCAACGAAACGTCCGGTGCCCTGCGACCGGCTGATTTCAACTCATAAACGTCAACTCGCCCATCATGAAAACCTGCTCCAAAATCACGGCGGTCAGCCTCCTTTTTCTCCTCGGCTCCGCCCTCGGCTATGCCGCTCCCGCCTCTGAAAACTGGGAAAACCTCTGCACGAAGTGCCACGGCGCCGACGGCAAGGGTCTGACCAAGGTCGGCAAGAAACTTTCCCTGAAGGACTACACGGATGCCAAGGTGCAGGCCGACCTGAAGGACGAGGACATGGCCAAGGTCATTGTCGACGGCTACAAGGACAAGACCGGCAAGGAGAAGATGAAGGCCTACTCGGAACTCACGCCCGCCGAGGTCAAGGACCTCGTCGCCTACATCCGGAAATTCAAGGCCTGATCCCTTCCGCCCGTTTTTCGACCGACCCCGCCGGCGCCTTCCACCGGCGGGGCTTCCCGTCCACCCGTCTCCCCGTCCCCGCCCCACGCTGATCCCCTTTCGCCATGTCCGAACCCACGCCCCCGGTGAATGCCTCGCCGACCTCCCGGTCCCTCTTCAATAACTGGATCAGTGCCATCGGCGGCGTGCTGGCCATCGGCGCGCTGTTCTCTTTCGCGCTACTCGTATGGATGGATTTCACGCAGGGGGACAAAAATCCCTACCTGGGCATCTTCACGTACATCGTCGCGCCCGGGTTCCTGATCGCGGGCCTCGTGATGGTGTTCTTCGGCGCGTGGGCGCAGCGCCGCTGGATGATCAAGCACGCTGCGACCATGCCCGACAAGTGGCGGCTGAACTTCTCCAATCCCGCGCAGCGCCGCAGCCTGATCCTCTTTGCGATCGGCGCCCTCGGCTTCGTCATGCTCAGCGCCTTCGGCAGCTACCAGACCTACCATTACTCCGAGTCGGTCCAGTTCTGCGGCCAGGTCTGCCACCGCGCCATGAACCCCGAGTTCGTGGCCTACCAGCGCGGCTCCCATGCCCGCGTGGACTGCGTGGACTGCCACATCGGCTCCGGGGCGGAATGGTTCATCAAGGCGAAGATCAACGGCACCCACCAACTCATCGCCTACACGCTGAACAACTACAGCCGCCCCATCGGCACTCCGCTCAAGAACCTCCGGCCCGCCCAGGACATCTGCGAAAAATGCCACTGGCCCGAGAAATTCCACGGCAACATTGATGTCAGCTTCTCCCATTTCCTGTCCGACCGCGCCAACACCCCCTACAGTGTGCGCCTGCTGCTGCGGGTGAACACCACCAGCCCTGGCGCCCCCGCCGGCGGCATCCACTGGCATGTGAACCAGAACGCCAAGGTCGAATACTACGCGACCGACGACAAGCGACAGGAGATTCCGTGGACGCGTGTGACCAACAAGACGGACGGCACCTCCCGGGTCTACCGCATGGAGTCCTTCAAGGGCGAGCCGCCCGCCGGCTCGATCCGCACAATGGACTGCATGGACTGCCATAACCGCCCCGCCCACGTCTTCCCCACGGCCAACGACGCCATCGAGGCCGCCCTCACCGCCGGCACGCTCCCGGCCAACCTCCCCAACATCAAGCGCGAGGCGGTCAAGGCGATGCTGCAACCCGAGATCACCACTGGCCCGGAGGCCGCCCAGAAAATCGCCGACTACCTGCGTTCAAAGTACACCGGCGCCCCCGGCCTGCCCGCCGCCATCGCCGAGGTGCAGAAAATCTACGCCGTTTCCATCTTTCCGGAGCGGAAGGCCGACTGGCGGGTTTATCCCAACAACATCGGCCACAAGGACTGGCCCGGCTGCTTCCGCTGCCATGACGACAAGCACAAGACTTCCGCCGGCGAGGCCGTGCGCTCCTCGGATTGCTCCTCCTGCCACACCATCCTGGCCCAGGGCAAGGGATCGGAGTTCGAACTGCTCAACGCGCGAGGCCAATCCTTCAAGCACCCGGGCGGCGAGGTTGATTCCGACCTGACCTGCTCGGACTGCCACAACGGCGGCATCCAGAAATAAGCCGGGTGGGCCATGCGCTCCGCGCGCGGCATCGCCAGCGAGCGAGCGGCCATGTGGGTGGCGCGCTCGCGCGCCACGTTACGGGCAAGCACGAAACCCACAACGGCCACGTCGCAGCGCTCGTGAAACACGCCTAAACGGAGCCGGGGCGGCCGCGCGCCAGACCAAGAAACGCGTGCGTTCGGCCAACCCCTGCGGAGCAGGGTCTGGGTAATGGGAGCATGCTCCGACATTCTCCGATGAAAGCCTTCTCCCGGTTTTGCCTCTGGCCGACCCTCGCCCTGCTGACCCCGCTCCTCCCGGTCGCCCCCGCCGTTTCCGCTCAGCCTCCGGCCACGGCCATCGTCCAGCCCGCCGTCCCCAACTCCGAATGTCTCGACTGCCATGAGGCGGAGTTCAAGTCGCGCAAGAAGGGCGAGGTCGCCGGGTGGATCGGCGTGCGGTCCGAGCTCTTCGCCAAGTCCGTCCACGCCGGCGTGAATTGCGTGGATTGCCACGCCACGCTCAAGGAAACGCCCCACGACTCGAAGCTCCCGCCCGCGCAATGCGCCGCCTGCCACGCAGGCGCCGTCGCCCAATTTGCCACCAGCATTCACGGCGTGACCCGCGCCAACGGCCGCCCCGCCGCCGCCAACTGTGCCGCCTGCCATGGTGATGCCCACACGCTGCTGCCGGTGAAGCACACCGATTCCCCCGTCGCAAAATTCAACCTGCTGGCCACCTGCGCCCAGTGCCACGAGGGCGACGCCACCAAGCTCGGACTCAAGAACAACGGGGCCGTCGCGCATTTCCGCGACAGCATCCACGGCCAGGGCCTCTACCAGATGGGCCTCAACGTCTCCCCAACCTGCAACGACTGCCACGGGGTGCATGACATCAAGTCGATCAAGGACCGCACCGCGCACACCAGCCGCGCCGCACTGGCCCAGACCTGCGGCGCCTGCCATGTCGGTGTTGAAAAAACCTTCGCCGCGAGCGTGCACGGCGCGCTGCTCGAGAAAGACGGGCGCAAGAGCCCGGTCTGCACCGACTGCCACACCGCCCACGAGATCGAGCGGCCGGGCAACGCCCACTTCAAGTCCACCAGCGACGCCAAGTGCGGCGCCTGCCATGAGGAGCGCCTCGCCAACTACCGCGAGACCTACCACGGCAAGGCCATGTTCCTCGGCAAGGCCAACTCCGCCGCCGAGGTCGCCGCCTGTTACGACTGCCACGGCCACCACAACATCTTCAAGCACACCGACGCCCGCTCCAAACTTTCCTCCGCCAACATCGTCGGCACATGTGCCAAGTGCCACGAGGGAGCCACGGCGTCGTTTGCCCAGTACCAGCCGCACGCCGATCCGACCGACGGGAAACATTACGCCGCTCTTAACGCCGTGTACCTGGCGATGACGACGCTGCTGGTCAGCGTGTTCGCCTTCTTCGGCCTGCACACGCTGCTCTGGATCACGCGCTTCGCGATCACCTACTTCCGCAACCCCGCCGGCTTCCGCGCCGCGCGCCTCGCCGCCCATGCGGATGCCGAGACGTACCGCCGCTTCAACCCGTACGAGCGCTTCCTCCACATGCTCGTGGTCACGAGCTTCCTGATGCTCGTGCTGACCGGCATGCCGCTGAAGTTCTACTACACGGACTGGGCCCACACCCTGTTTAATATTCTCGGCGGACCCGAGGCCGCGCGCGTGCTGCATCACCTCGCCGCGATGGTGACGTTCCTCTACTTCGCGCTGCACATCACCAATGTCCTGCAAAGCCTGTGGCGGAACCGCCGCGCCCTGCATGACCCGGTCACCGGCAAGTTCTCCCTGCGCCAGGTCTGGGGCGGCGTCTTCGGCCCCGACTCCATGGTGCCGTCGCTCCAGGACGGGCGCGACTTCATCGCCCACGTGAAATGGTTTGTCGGCCGTGGCCCGAAGCCGTCGTGGGACCGCTGGACCTACTGGGAGCGCTTCGACTACCTCGCGGTGTTCTGGGGCGTCGCCATCATCGGCCTGTCCGGCCTGGTGCTCTGGTTCCCGCGCTTCTTCACGGCCTTCCTACCAGGCTGGATGATCAACATCGCGGTCGTGATCCACTCCGATGAAGCCCTGCTGGCCGCAGGCTTCATCTTCACGTTCCACTTCTTCAACACGCACTTCCGCTTCGACAAGTTCCCGATGGATACGGTGATCTTCTCCGGCCACATCTCGAAGACCGAGATGCTGTCGGAGCGCCGCCGGTGGTACGACCGCCTGGTCGCCAGCGACCGCCTCGACGAGCACCGCGTCCTGCACAGTGACTGGGCCACGCGGAAGACCCTCTACAAGACGCTCGGCTTCATCTTCCTCGGGATCGGCGTGCTGATCCTCGGCCTGATGGTCTACGCGCTCCTGTCGCGACTCGGCCACTAGACTGCCTGCCTCACCCGCCATGCCCGCCTGGCCGCTCATCGACTCGGCCCTCATCCGCCTCTTCCGGTTCCGCACCCGCGGCTTCCTGAAGATGGTGGATGCGACCGGGCAGGTGCCGCGCCCTCCCCCGGACGGCGAGTGCTACCTGTACGTCCATATCCCCTTTTGCGCCTCGCTGTGCCCGTTCTGCTCGTTTCACCGCGTGCAACACTGCCACGCCCAAGCCGGGCCGTATTTCACTGCGCTGCGCGCTGAAATCCGGCTCTACCACGAAGCAGGCTACCGGTTCACCGGCGTATATTTCGGCGGGGGGACCCCGACCATCGAGCCGGAGGAGCTGCGACAGACGATCGCGCTGGTGCGAGAGCTCTTTCCCGTCCGCGAGATCTCCGTGGAAACCAACCCCCACGAACTGCAACCCCCGCTGCTCGAGTTGCTGCGCGCCGCCGGCGTGACGCGGCTGTCGGTGGGCGTGCAGAGCTTCGACAACCAGCTCCTGCGCGACATGGAGCGCTACGAAAAATACGGGAGCGCCGAGGAAATCATCGCCCGCCTCAAGTCGGCTGCGGGTCTGTTCCCAACCCTCAACGTGGACCTGATCTTCAACCAGCCGCACCAGTCCCTCGCCTCACTGGAACGCGATCTCGACCTCATCCGCGAACTCGGCGTGACCCAGGTCTCATGCTATCCGTTGATGACGGCACCCAGCGTGAAGCGGCGGATGACGACCGCCATGGGCGCCACGGACAACGCCCGCCTGCGTCCGTTCTTCGACACCATCCTGCGCCGCCTGCAGCCTGATTTCACGCCGACGTCGGCCTGGTGCTTCACCCGGCGCGGCACCGCCGGGGACGAGTACATCGTGGCCGCCGAAAACTACGTCGGCGTCGGCAGCGGCGCCTTCAGCTACCTCGGCGGAATCCTCTACGCCACGACGTTCTCGCTCGCCCACTATGCGACTCAGGTGGGACACGGTTTGACCGGCATCACCGCCCGCCACCAACTGAGCGCGGGCGATCAGATTCGCTACACTTTATTGGTTAGAATGTTCGGCCTCAGACTGGATCGGGAATGGGCCCGAGCCCGCTACGGATCACGGTTTTTCTACACCGTTTGGGGTGAACTGGCCACCCTGCGCCTGCTCGGTGCGGCGCGCCGTACCGCCCGCGGTTGGCAGCTGACCGAGCGGGGAATGTATTGGCTGATGTTAATGATGTCCGAGTTTTTTGGTTCCGTGAACACCTACCGCGACGCTATGCGTGAACACATCTCCGGGGAGCTAGAAGCAGATCTTACCCTGCGCAGTAAAGTTCGCCCGCTATTAGTTGCAGCGAATCCGCAGAGCAATTCACGCGCATAAGTCGCCAAAACATGCGGCGATGGCCCCGCCCCCTTCTGGCATACTGCTAGAGCTAAAACAGGCATTCCCCGACCCATCCCATCCTAGACCAACCGCAATTTTCACCCGCCATGACCATTAAAAACCGCTGGAGCAAACACACCCTGATCTTCGGAGGCACCATCATTTGGGGCCTGCTGTTAATTTCATGCATCGGCGTAAATCGCGCCGTGCTCGCGCCGCCCAAGATTCCTGGCGCGCACTACGTCGGCACCAAGGAATGCGCCCAGTGCCATACCGACCAGACCGACCATTTCGCCACCGCGAGCCACGCCCGCCTGAATCTGGCTGACCCCAAGGTCGGCGAGACCGGCTGCGAGGCCTGCCATGGCCCCGGCAGCGTCCACGTCGCCGCTGGCGGCGGCAAGGGCTCGATCGTCAACCCGGGCAAGTCGCCCGAGGCCTGTTTTGCCTGCCACCTCGACAAGAAAGCCCAGTTCAGCTTGCCCAATACCCACCAGGTGCTGAACGGCAAGATGAGCTGCGCCGACTGCCATGAGGTCCACAAGGGCAACGCGATCGCCGGTACCGGCGTCGACCTCGAGGGCCAGAACGCCACCTGCACCAAGTGCCACACCGAGCAGAAGGGTCCGTTCGTCTACGAGCACGGCGCAATGCGCGAGGGCTGCGTGGCCTGCCACAACCCCCACGGCTCGATCAACGCCAAGATGCTGGTCGCCCGCGACGCCAACCTCTGCCTGCGCTGCCACTTGGAAGCCGGCACCCCGGGATCCACCGGTGAGATCAACGCCAACGCCATCCGGCACACCACGGAGAATCACAACTCCCGTCTCATGCAGGGCACCTGCTGGAGCGCCGGCTGCCACGAGCAACCGCACGGTTCCAACGTCAGCTTCCACTTCCGCAACTGATCCAACCCGATCCCCTCCCCGCCATGAAAGTAAACCTTTCCGACTTCATCCGTCCCGCCGGCGTCCTTGCCGGTGGACTGTTGATCCTCACGGGATCCCCTGCGCTCGCCGCAGATCCCCTTCCTTCCGACGCCTTCCCTAATTTTGATAGCTATATCAAGATTAGCGGCCAGGCGGCGACCATCAGCGGCAACGAGGCCGCTTTCCAGAAACGCACCGGCCTGCCCAGCAACAGCGGCGTGGGCATTGAGGACATGCATTTCAGCAAAGACCTCTCCAAAACCGTCACCACGGTGGTCGACGGACGGGCCCTCACCGGCGCCGAGGATTACCTCCTGAGCTTGAACATCTCCAAGACCGACGTCGGCTCCTTTGAAGCCGGCTACAAGCGCTTCCGCACGTTCTATGACGGCGCCGGCGGCTTCTTCCCGCTCAACAAACAATGGCTGGCCCTCACCAACGAGGACCTGCACATCGACCGCTCGAAGTTCTGGGTCGAGGGCACCATTGCGCTGCCGAACGCGCCGGTCTTCAAGCTCCGCTACACGAATGAGCTCCGCGACGGCAAGAAGGACTCCACGATCTGGGGCGACTCCGCCAACACCGGCCTTGCGTTCAACCTGGCCCCCAATCCCATCAGCCCGGCCCGCAAGTTCGCCCCGAGCTACCTCGAAGTGAACGAACGCCACGAGCGCCTCGAGCTCTCGGCCAACTACAAGGTCAAGGACACCGACATCGAGGTCGTCCTGTTCGGCGACAGCACCGACAACTCGGACAACCGCTTTGTCACCCGCTTCCCCGGCGAGACCATCCCGTGGTCCATCGCCAGCCTGTCGAGCTCCTTGCAGCCGGCCGCCAAGGCCCTGGTCGCCTACACCAACTGGAACAACCAGGTGGTGATCGCCGAAAACGACGCGATGAAGACCAAGTCCTCCGGTGTCACCGTGGCCACAAGCACCGCGCTCGCGAGCAAGCTGACCCTTAAGGTCAGCGGCAGCTACGAACTGGTGAACACCGATATCGCCGGCGGCCGCCCGCTCACCACCACTATCCAGACGTCCACCGGCCCCGTGCTGGTCTCGACGGACAATTATTACGGCCTGAACGGCGGCACCAAGGTGAACGACTACGTCGCCAACATCGCCCTCGATTACGTGCCGGTCCCGTCCGTCTTCATCAAACTGGCCTACCGGGTGCAGGAAGAATACATCAACGGCGCCTCCAGCTACACCGTGATCGCGGCTTCGGGCACGCCCGCCGTGACCATCACGAGCACGCCGCGCACCGGCTTTGCCGACGTCAACCAGACCATGAAGACCCCCGTGCTGGAGCTTCGTTACACCGGCATCAAGGACCTCGCCCTCTACTTCAACGGCAGCCTGCGCAGCCTGGATGGAGATGAGCGCAACACGTCCTCCTACAACCCGCTCACGGCTACGATCGGCACGACCGCCACCAACAATGTCTCCGAGGATCATGGCAACTACACGCTCGGTGCCAACTGGCGGCAATCGGGCTTCCTCACGCTGCGGGGCGAGGTGTTCCACAAGGGGCACAAGGACAATACCGTCGGCTATGCCGTCACCGGCCCGACCGTCGGCGACTACTACCTGCTCGATTCGAAGTACAACGGTTTCAAGGTCACCGCCTTGGTCCGGCTCAGCGACGAGCTCAGCTTCACCACCCGCTTCATCACGCAAAAGGGCACCATGCAGGTCACGGGCTTCCTG
>Ga0209829_10000461_pt1 | contig 37675 bp, 48 predicted proteins | sample C_140205_EF_Meta_FD_187311 | JGI IMG/M metagenome (GOLD analysis project Ga0209829, IMG submission 187311) | Freshwater microbial communities from Lake Croche, Canada to study carbon cycling - C_140205_EF_MetaG (SPAdes) (version 2) | ecosystem: Environmental > Aquatic > Freshwater > Lake... | reverse complement strand
TAACGCCCTGCGCGGGAGTATTGAATGTAGCAAAGCCGCCCGAAGCGCCAGTATAACCGGGCTGCGCGCGCGCGAACGGGCCGTCTTTCAACGCGCCGGGGTTAGTAGCCAACGCAGACGCACCACCACCACCACGTTCGCCGCCGACAAGGTTAGCCGCAGACGCGCCCCCACTGCCCGCAAGCGGAAGATATTTTGGCGCGGTTATAGCACTATCGTTTGGACCCTTTAGATAAGTGACTTCGCTCGCGTTGGCGGGAGATAGCGTCTTGGCCGCAGTCGATCCGGGAACTACCTGTCCTCCGCCGCCACTACCGGCAAGGTCCGGCGAGGCAAACAAGCGTGTCGTTGCCCCGAGGTCTTGCTCCACAAAATGCTGTTTTAATCTATCCGCAGCGGATAGTGTTTTCGACAGTGTGGTGTCCTGCCAAGGCTTATATTGCGCGGGGTCTGACGGTAGAGTAGAAACCACTTCCGCTAGACCACGCTGAAACATATCTCCTTGGAACCTAGGGTCTGCTCCAATGGCTTCTAATTTTGCCCGCGCAGATGCAATGTCTGGTGACTTTGAAGCTGTATCATACACATAATTCATGTAGCCCAGCGTGTTCTTCATCTCAGCATCGCTTAGGGCAGGCTTCGCCAACGCCGCCGCGCGCCCTTCCTGTGCTGCCTGAATACCCATAGTCTGTTGCGCCTGCTGCGCCATACGTTCAGCCGCCGTTCGCTGCGCCATCATGTTCATAATCTGCATGTTCTGCGCGAACGAATTGCCGCCGCCAGATGAAACCGGAACGCGGGCTTGAAGGGCGATAGATTGATTTACCATGATACGAAGCCTTCTAAATTACCCGCCGCTATACGCATATGGCGCAAAGGTTGTCCCCGCACCGCTGAGTGGGGCTAGCCCACCAAGGGTTTGATCGCCGCCGAGATAGCCCGTTCCGCTGCCTAGCATGGTAGACGTTGGCACATAACCGCCTATACCACCAAGATAACTACTCAACATCTTATTTGACCCATAAGTCTGAGCAGCGTTACCAACACCACTCAACGCACCACTCAACGCGTTCGCGGAACCAACGTAGCCAGACGCGCGGGCTTGCCCTGCGTTGTAGGCGTTCGTGGCTGAGTTCTGGCCCTGCTGCTGCGACGCGCTCGTCAACATGTTCGTCGCAGTTTGGCCTGCACCCATCAGCGATTGCAGCGGGTTCAACTGGTTAGACCGATTGGTCTGGTAGCGGTTGAACGCATTGCCGTATTCTTGGCTCGCCAAGTCCTGCCCGAAGCGTTGAATGCCCTTCAGCGCACCGCCAGACAGCAAGCCACCCCGCGCTGACGCGGAGCGATCCAGCGCCTTCAATCCTTCAGATTGGCGAAAGGCATAGCCGGGGTCTTCCGTGAAGTCCGACATGGAGAAGTCTTTGGCGTATTTGCCGAAGTCAGCAGGCTGTGCGCCGCCCTGCGCCGTGGGCAGGGGGTTTGCAGCCATGTAGGCGTTAACGTCGCTGACGACTTGGCCTTGCTTGTCAAGATATACAGGTTGGCCTCCGCCACCACCGAAGTCACCGCCGCTAGGAATGTTAAGCTGCGTCAAGCCGTAGTCAGCAGGGTTTGTTGACGTGCCGCCATAGCCACCACCACCCCCGCTAGGCGCGTTCAAGCCCAACAGGTTCATGATGCGGCCCTGCGCCGTAAGCCCCGCCTGACGAAACGGCTCTTGCAGTGCAACCTGATTTTGATACTGCTTATCTTGCGCCGCCGCCGCTTCACGCGATGCTTGTAGTTGCGTATTGGCCGCGCTCTTAGCGCCGCCTGCGACGATCAATCCACCACCGATTGCGGCCACGCCGCCAACTATTGCCGCTACAACTGCGCCCATGTTACTTGGCTCCCATCGACAGCGTTAATGCTTGTCTGTAATCTATGGTTATTTCATCACCTACAATACCACCTTTGCAGCCAGAAAGCACCTGTGTTGAAAACAGATATATGTCGTCTTTGTCGTCCTTGAACATGACGGCGTTCGGCCTGCATGAGTGATTGGTAAAGCGTCCTGCTGGCGTCCGTTTGCCATTGATGCGGGCGGGCGCAATCAGTTCATGCGCCGCGATGTCGCCACTGGCAAAGACGCCCCTGCCGTGGATGCGCGAGGGGCCTATCTGCATCTTGTAGCTTCCAAGCGGCATAGGTATCTGGTCGTCCAGATGCTCTGACAGCGCCGTGACGATCTCAGGGGCAAACCCAAATTCTTCTATAGCTTTTGCAAAATCTTCGTGGTCTGCCGAGTGATCGTAAGCTATCAGAAGTGTACGCGCTTGTTGAGCATCTTGTGATGCTACGGTCTTGTCAAGCAGCCGCGTTTCCAGCGCATCTACGTCCGTCTCGTTTGCTGCATAGACGTTCTGCCAGCGAACAGTCTCGTGGATATACGCGATCTTGCGCCCTGCTGGCGCGATAAATGTCTGCGGGGCAACCAACTCAGTATAAGTTCCATCTGAATTTATGAGCGTAAGACGGCCTTCGGCCATTATGTTGATGTGCGGAAATTTCTGGTGATGCCCGATGACGCAAGCACCAGCAGGCATGACCACTTCACGGATATACACGCCGGGGCCGAAGTGATGGGTAAGGGGGCAATCAACCTGTTCCTCACGCAGAAAGGCGATCTCCAGCTTTCCGACATCTTCTTCGGTAAACGTCTTGCCTACAACTGGCGACATATCAACGGTCAGCATCAGCTTACCAGACGGCCTGACGCGCGGATGTTGATAGACGCAGCCGTGCCTGCGATGGTGGAGATGAAGCCGTTGTTCGGCAGCACCTGTCCTACCAGTTCGGGAAACGTGTACGTTTCAGCCGCCTGAAGCGTCTTGGTCTTGACAATCAAGTTGTCGTTGCCCGCAGAGCCAGCAGAAGCCACAAGGTTGACGCTGATCGTCGCGGGCGATGCCGAATAGTTCGTAGCCGTGAACTTGTCGATGATCGTCTGCACACCTGTCGAGGTGTACTGCGTGAACTGCGTAGCCTCGGCGATCTTGGCCGGAATGATGTTGCTGATATATACGGCCATGCTCTATCCTTATACCGACGTAACTGTTTGCCAAGCCGCGCCGCTGTAGACGCACAACTTAGCCAATGTCGTATCAAATACCATTAATCCCGCAGCAGGACCAGAGATGGCGTTCTTCTGCGTCGTCGTCATGTTGGGCATACGAACGCCCTTGGTCGTAGACTGCACATCAAGAAGCGCCGATGCGTTGGCAGTGGTTCCAATCCCCACGTTTCCTGACGAGCCAATACGTATGGTTTCAACGCCGCTATTGCTAATGGCGATGTTGCCTGTGGCGGGCGACCATATCCCCGTGTTGGTGTTGCCCGTAAATGTATACGCGGGCGTTCCCACAGCGCCCAAGCCGGTAGCGATGCTGGTTGCGCTAGCAACACCTAGAATTGGTGTGACGAGAGTTGGCGTGTTCGATAAGACTACCGCAACCGTGCCGGTTGAGGTCGTAACGCCCGTACCGCCGTTGGTGACGTTAAGTGTGCCACCTAGCGTGAATGTGCCGCTAGTCGTTATCGGCGAGCCAGTGAAAGTAAGACCTGTAGTGCCGCCTGACGCGCCAACCGACGTGACGGTCCCAAACAACGAAGGCGGAGCAACCAATATGTCATTTTGAAACGTATAGAATTGGCTTGCAAGCGCTGCCGTGCGCGAAAGGCTATCTGGTGCGCTGTTAACTTCCTGAGCCAGATCGGTCAACATAGCATCATAGGATGCTATCAGGGAGTTAGCATCAACTAGCAGAGATGCTTCTTGCTGAGTAACTTCCGCAGAGTTTCGAAGCGACAAAAAGAACCGATACCACTCGCGGCTAATCGCGCCCGACCGCTCGTCGATGAACGCGACGCGCGGCGGAGTTATCTGCGTAGGGTTGATAGTTGGCCCAGCCATCAGGCGCGGGTTCCGCTAAGAAGAAGTTCAGCACCCATGATATACACGCGCACGGGGTCAGAACCAGATACCTCGTAAACGCGGTCACGGATTTTCATGGTTGCGCCAAGCCGACGCCAGATCGTGCGCTTCCCATATTGGCCTATTGTCCCCATCGACTTCCAATGCTCATTCGACCAAGTGTGCCCGCCATCATCTGACCAGCGCAGCATGACTTCCGAATTGCTGCCTTGCCCCGTGTTCAGACCAACGCCGGTTTCGCAATCAAGCTGCATAGAGTGTTGGATCGTGCGTGTGAGCGTGTTAGCGCCCGTTGGTAGCGCCCGCCACGAACGCAGCCACTTCTGCGGCTGACCGTTGTCGGCGTAAACGTCCAGATCAAACGTGTAAAGATTGCCGTTCTCGTAGTCGCCCACAACGATGTTGCTCTGAAAGTTGCACATGTTGTTGGCACGATGGCGGTTGAACACGCCATTAGCGAACGCCGCCCGCTCATGCCAAGCGCCGGTAGCCACGTCAAACACCCACGTCGTGTTGGCGCTAGGAAAGTTCAAAACGTAGAAGCTATGGCCGTCCTGCTGGTAGGTGTAGCCGGTAGCGTCTGATGTATTGGCATACTGCTGTATCTGCCACTCAATAGCGTGGGTTGAGATACGCTGACCGATATACCCCGACGCACGGTAAACCATACCTTGTCCGCGCGCGTCTTGGCCCAGCCAGTAAATCTGGTTGTCCATCTTGGTGACCGAATAGGGCGAAGCGCAGCCGAGTTCGTTGAACGCGCCTTGGATGCGGTCTAGCGGAAAATCTAGGTTGCCCGAATTATACCAAACTTCGGTTGTGTTTGTCCCAAATACCCACAATTCGCGGTGATCGGCAAACACCGACACGACGCCATCAGGTGAACCTTCGGCGCTGGCAAACTCTAGCGGGTCGATGCTGGTGCCGTCCAATAGAGTGGTCACCCAAATTTTCTGAGTGTCTGGCTCGTTGAACACAAAGTATCCATCCAGATACGCCACAGTAACAGCGCCGGGGAAGTCTGGGTCTGTGATAGGGCCAAATGCGCCAGTGTCTGCATTATAAATGAAACCGCTGGGATTGCAGGCAATGAAAATCTGTATGCCGTTATCGGCGATAGATACCGGGCCTGTGCCGTTGATCACGCCGAGAAGTTGCGGCGTTGCGGTCAGGCTTTCCAGCTTGTAAAACTCATTGCCTGACGCAACGTAGAACGCGGTGCCTGTGCTTTGCCGCACCCATAGCCCACGAATGGGGCCGGTGCCGACAGACTGCAAGAAACTAAGCCCCGGCGCGCGCTGAAGGAACGCGGGTTCCTTACCACCTTCGGGGACAATCTCAGGGAACAGATTGACCATACGGTTGTCGGCAGCGTTGACGCTGCGCGCGACATACGCACTGCCTAATATTGGACTTTTCATGACGCTTTCACCTTCGGCACAGCGCGTCGCGGCATTAGAAGTTACCGGCGTAGATGTTATACCGCTGGCGGGTTGCGATGAGGCTATACGGCATGGACATGATGTCGTCAGGATTGTTGATGCGCTTCAGATCGCGCTTGCTTGCCATAGCTATACGCATGACTTGCGGCGACGGTTCCACACCAAATTCAGGGGCCATTTCGCAAGCCAGACAATAGCGGAAAGCCCGCAGATAGCCGAGGGGAAACGACAAGACTGTAGCTAGCGTGGCTGGCTGCGTCAGTTCATCAACCGAAATGAAGTGCCACTCAAGGTCGCGCAGGGGGCGCGGATAGACATACATTTCGATGTTGGGGTAGTTCATGTTCAGCCAGATGACTTGCGGAAACGTAGACGTGACCGTCTTGACCGCGATGCCGTCATACTGCTGCTGATTGATGATCTTGATGCCGTAGCTGACGCCCGTGCCGGGGTCTTTGAAATAGGTGCTGTCATCCAGCAAGACTGGGCGGTTGCCGATGAAGTCGCCGGAAGGGCCAAGGGTGCGGCTGATAAGGCCCGACGGCCATGTGAACACCTGATCTTGCGTGGAGAACACCGCGAGACGTTCGGTACTCCAGCTATCGAGCATCTGGTTCATGGCGTTGAGTGCGTCCTGCGACGTTTCCGCCGAGGGAACTTCGCCTTCGGCCAGCACACCTAAAAGCCGGAGTGACCCGTTAATGATGTCGCCAGCCGTTGCCATTGCTTAATCTTCCTGCTTGACGCGGGGGCGTCCACGTCCGCGAGACGCCAGAGCATTGCCGACAGGCTCCACTACTGGTGCTTCTGGATCATAGCGCATCCAGCCGCTCATTTCATCATAAATCGCTTCGGCGTCGCTGATAGCGACTTTGGCCCCGTGAACGGGATGCGTCATGTAGATGACAGCCATAAAAAACCTTGAAAAAGCTGCCCCGGCCTAAGCCGGGGCAGACCTATTAACCAGCAGTGCGATACAGGTTGTATGCAGCATCGCCAGTTTTCACTACCTTGAACAGAACGCTCTTGGAAGCAACACCAGCGGCGGAACCAACCAGCGTCCATCCAGTGCCGACAGTAATCGTCGGTACACCAGCAGCCAGCGCGATAAGCGCGATATCAAACGACGAGCCGACGCGAGCATTGCTGAACGCGGCGTCCGTGAGAGCAGCCGTTGGCAGCACAAGGTTAGCGGTGCTGGCCGAGTTATACACTACCAGACCACCAAACAAATCGGCGGGCGCAAGAGTTACGCCAGCAGTGTAAGCAGTCGGAATAGCCGAGGGCACAAAGAGGACGTCATTAATGTTGCCGTCACCGGCCTGATAGCCGCCGGTACCGTTTGCAATAGCCATGAAAAAATCTCCTGTAAAAAGTTGGCCCCCGGATCACCGGGGGCCGGTTTTGCTTTAACCCCAGATACGTGCAGCCATCTGCGGACGGATTGCGCTGTAGCCGTACAGAACGTCGATACGGCAAGGGAGCCGGTCGTTGTTGATGTCGTACTGACGCACAATGCGAAGCGAGATGCCGTTGTGAACCTGACGCGAGGCCATATCAACGCCCTGTGGGAGCAGAAGATCGGCGGTTGCGAAAGTGAACGCATCCTTGTGGTAGACGAGGTTCTGCGCGTACTGCGAAGAAGCTGCACCGACGAACACAACTGCCTTGGCGTTGGCAGGCAGGACGTTGACGGTAGCCAGCGCATGAGCAGCCGAGTAGATCGCAGCCACGGTCACGGTAGCCGTCGTGGTCGAGGTCGAGGATGCCACAACGACGAACTGAAACAGCGAGCCGGTGCTTTCACGGGTCTGCGGGTTGACAGCGAAGCAGTCAGCAATCGTGAACACATCGCCGGGGACGAGGGTTTCACCAGAGCCAACAGTCAACGTCAGCGTGGTAGCGCCTTCCGACGTGATAGCCGCGCCGGTCGTGTTGCCTGTGGCAGCGCGTGTGCCGGTCGTGAACTGCTTGATCGACTGCGACATGTTGATTTCGTCGTAGCCGAGGACGCCCGTACCCATCATGCCGTTGCGGAACTGCTTGCTGATGGTATCCGTTGGGTTGAACAAGCCCTTCATGCCTTCGACCAAACCAGCGTTTGCGGCTGGGTTGACGGTAGCATAGCGCGGCGACATCACAGCGGCGTTCTCGTTCAGCTTCTGTTGAGCCTGAAGCAGCACCAACGACGTAGCTGGGGTCGTACCCGGCGTACCGACCGAGTTACCAACCGACTTGAACACGTTGGCAACGTCTGCGTCGATGCTCGAAGCAAGCTGCGAGATACGTGGCTTGAGAACGCGTTCGGCGAAGTCGTCCAACTGCATCGTCAGTTCGGCAGTTGTGAAGTTCACGCCGATGTGCTTCTGGTTGGAAACACTCAGGGTTGTGAACTGCTCGTTGTCGTCCTGAACCTGAAGGGCAGCGCCGTCTGTGACGAGGGCGCGATCCGGCAGACGGATGCGAAGGGTCGAACCGATCTTGGCACCTTCAACAGCGAAGCTGTCGTCGTACTGACGGTTGACGTTGCGCGTGAGTACAAGGTTGTTCTCCAGAATTTCCAGAGCCTTCCGCGTAATCATATCGATAGTAAGGATTGAGTTTGCCATGAAAAAGTCCCAAAATTAGCGGTTGCGTTGTGCCTCAGCCTTTTTGATCTGCCGCATCCGTTCCGCTTCGATCCATTCCGACGTACTCATCGATTTTGTCGAACGAGGGTCGGTTGTATCATACTGCGGCGATCCATTGGATCGTGATGTGACAGGTGCAATCGGAGCCGGGGCGGTTGAAGTCCGTCGAACTGGTGGGTTCGAAGTCAAAGAAGCTTCGATCTTTCCAATCTCTTTAGCCTGCAAGAGCGGCACTAAACGAGCGATACGAGCGGCTTCTTTCGGATTGGAGCCGAGGAAGTACAAGACATCCGGGCCGTTGTCCGAAGATTGAATGCTCTGCGCCATCACTTCTGTGATCGGAAGGTTCTGATTGTACGCGACTTGCTCGAAGTCATCGTACTTATCGCGCGCCTGCTCCTCACGGTCTTGATAGGCACCAAGCATTTCAGCATGTTGTCTGGCGGTATCCCGCCGTTCCAACAACTCCACTGCTTTACGCTCTGCCAAGGCTTCGGCGTAGTCTTCAGTGGTGTTATAGTCTCCCGGATAGACGACAGCATTTGACTGCTGGGGCGCACTATCCGCGAAACGCTGCTGTTGCTCACGTTCCCATTTACGCTGTTCTCTTGCGAGACGCTTACCTACAACGGCGTCAAGTTCTTCCTGTGTGAAAGACTTTGGTTCGCCATGATCGGCTTGCGTTTCCGGTGTCTCGTTTTCTACAGGCTGGATTGCTACCGTGGCTTCCAGTTCTGGCGCGGAGGCATCCGCTAATGTTGGGTCGTCTGTAGTCATGCATAACTCCTAAGAGTTCCCGGTAAACCTTGCCGGTACGGTTATCGGCCACAATACACCCTTAAATGTAGCATGGCAACAATATCAAATCGCGGTATCGGCGACTGTTAATAGATCAATCGCATCGGTGACGTTGTTGGCTGTGGCAGGAATTGAAGTCCAAGTGATGTCTGCGTAGTTTGACATAGCGACAACGTTAACATCGTAGGTGTATGCTAGTATTTCCAAGTCAACTATAAGCGCGGTGGCGGTAGACACGCCGAAATTTCCGCCGACAATCGCCAAACCAAAACCAGATGCAGACGCAACGCCAGTAAGAAACTTCAAGCCAGCGATATAGTTTGTCGCGGGTTTCTTGGTTACGCTGATAACTGAAAGCTGCGCCGCGTTGGTGGCGTTATCGGTAACGCGATAGATAAACTCAACTGATACGATGCTCTGACCAGCGCCACCGCCGGGTGCACTAAGCATAACCGTGAGTTTTGCCTTGAACCCCGGCTTGACGCTTTTAGCGTATACCGTGGAGTTGAATAGCGCGATGACTTTTGAACTAGGATCGGCAGCGGTAAATGCGGCGCTGTTCAACGTTGGCAACGTCCCCCCAATTGATCGCGCGAACCGCAGCAGATTGCCCGTCCCAAACGTATAGTTTTGGGGTGTAGCTGGTGCTGGTATAAGCATCTGCGATACTTGTGAACGGTTTGTTGTCTGCGTGAAAAGGCTGTGCAAATTGTTTGGTGGGACAACGCTTAACGTCGTTTCGTTCTCAACACCAAAGAAATTGTTTCCTGCGGAGTTTGTATCAATGGAGAAAGCAGAGCCGTTGCACTCTGTTGTATAGCCGGAAAATACGTTTTTCAGCGCGTAGTTTTTCAGAACAAAAACTGTTGTCGCGCTGGTGGGCAATACGCCGATGTTTACACAAACAAAACCGCTAAATACGTTTTCAACACACTGCTCTGTGGCCGAAATTCCATCAAGCAAAATGTGTTGATAACATTGCCGGATAGCAAAAGCCGTGAAATTATTGGCGTTGCAATTCGCGCCGAGACGTATAGCAACATCACAATTAGCAATGTAAAAGTTATCTGCCCGGTTAAGATACCGCTGATAAGTTGATGGTGTCGAGCCATTAGGGTAAAAGATACCGTAGCACGTATTGGTGCCTGCCAGATCAGCAGTAGCGGAACCATAGATCGACACATTGCTGATTGTGGAGTTATAAACTGAGTTTGACCCAGCTAGCCCAACCTGAACAATGCCAGTAGTGGCCCCATTAATTTTGCTGTGCTTCAGATACAGGTTTGCGATGCCCGATGAGGACTGCAAAATCACAATGGGGCCAGCAGTGCCTGTCGAGAGTTTAGACAGGCAACTGCCTACGGTAGTGCTGCCGGGGCCAGCGGGAAAATATTCACTGGCAACCGAATTGCCGATAAGCGTAACGCCGGGCGGAATCGTCAGCGTTCCGTTAACTACATAGGTCTTGCCCGTCAGTTGCACTGACGCAGCGCCGCTGTTCAACGCTGCCTGAATAGCAACTGTGTCGTTGGTTACGCCATCGCCAACAGCACCAAAATCTTCAACGCTCACCATATCCCGCAGTTTAGCCTGCGCGGAACGAGATACCGCGCCTGTGCCAGTGGCTATGAAGCCGACCTTGGATGTTCCAGCGGTTGAGCCGAGATTGTCAAAGGCAGTCTGCACGTCTGTGGCGGTCGTGTAGCCTGATGACGTCAGTGAAACGCCGCCAGCCAGACCAGAAGTAAGGTTATCATAGGTGCCTAGCAGAACGTTCAATGCTGTGTAAATCGCAAACTTATAAGGGACGCCTGCGGTTATCCAAATTTCTCCGCCGGGGACGCGCCCAGCACTATCTAGAATGATAGGGTTGGTATGGGCCGTAGAACCTGACGATGACGTGTACGCTGCGAGGGGTGTAGTTGTGCCAGCCGCATACGTGTACAGCTTGCCACCTGACAAAATGACGCCGTTGTTGTCGAAGAACTGAGCGCCAGCGCCAGCAAGCGGGGATAGATTAACGGCCATCAAATATCCTTACGCGCTAAGAGCAGCAACTTTATCTTGAAACGCCTGAACACGATTCTTTAGATCGTCAGCGTCAACGGATAGTTTTTCGCTGCGTTCGGTCAACTCAGCAGTCACTTTGGCCTGACCGGCTTCAAGACTTTCGCAAGCCTTGAGGCGAACAGCCAAATCGGCTTCAACAGCCTTGACCTTATTAGCCAGCGCAACTTCAGCCGTGTCTACCGCAGTTTCGCGGCTCTTAACCGCCGCAGCAGCCTCTTTGGTCTTGGCAGCTACGTCCTTAGCTTCTGCTAGAATGTCTGCCGCTGCGGTCTTGGCTGCATCCAGTTCTTTGACTGCGGCGGCGCGATCTGCGACGGCGGCTTCAGCAGCCGACAGTGCGCCTTGGCGGATCGCTAGTTCATCGCGGAGCGCAGCCATATTAGCCAAGTCTACAGGGAACTGCTTGGTGAAATACGCGACATAATCAATGCCGGGGGTATCGCCTGAAACGTTCATGTTTGCGTTCCTTAAACGTAGTAGCTGATATTAATCTTGGAAGATGCAGCCTGCTCGATGAACTTGATCTTCTTGAGATCACCGTCATACTGAAGCGAAACTCCAGCCGCGATAGGCATACCAACGGAAGCTGTAGGCGCTACGCCATCATCCCGCCACCGCACACCCTGCGTTTCGGGCGTAATAAGCGCGATTGTTGGCATGGCCTTCAAACCTGTAACGGGGTCGATCTCAGGCACAGTCAAACTTTGGGCGGAACTAAGCGTCGAAATCTGCTGGTATCCCATGCAGCTTGTAATCGCCTTCAAATTGATAGCCATTAAAATCTCCTGCGTTCGGTAAACGAACGAATTTCAACAAACAAATCTTGTGCCGCCGCAACTATACCACCAAAAAACCCACCTGAAAAGAAATTTCCGCCAAAGAACGGCCCCACGACTAACCCGCCACCCATGCTGTGCCGTTATCAAAAACTGGCGTTACTACGGCCCCACCAGCCGCTACTGCAACGAGAAATGCTGGCGCTAATGCATCTGTCACATAGGCTACGCGCCCAGCAGTTCCCGCCGTTGGAAGCGTTGCGACGGTGTATCCCTTTAAGCGTAGTGTGCCGGTGCAGACCGTACTGCCCGTAAGCGTTATCGTGCTGGTGCTGCTACCACCGCCAATAGTGATATTAGCGGTGCTGCCTACCGCGCCATTCGCGCCGATGATTGTTGTACTTGTACTGCCAGACGCCGTGACACCCGCGTTAATTTGGACTGTCTGGGTCGCAGTAGACTGTCCCACTGTAATAGTGCCATTGCCATTAGTTCGACCTAGCGTAATCGTGCCTGCGGCTGTCGGGGTCAGCGAAAAACTGGCGGTGCCGATGCTCATGGTGATGCCACTAGCAGCGCCCGTGATGATCGTCGTGCCATTGACCGCAAATATACCATTGACCGTCACGGTCGTGCCACTGTCAGCAATAAGTGAACTAGTTACCGCGCCTGTACCAGCGCCAACAATCAACTGTCCCGAGGTGAGCGTAGCAGCACCTGTTCCACCACTGGCGACCGGCAACGCAGCGCCAAGTACCATTGACGATGCTGATAATGCACCCGTGACTTCTAGCTTGTAGGTTCCAGACGGCGTGTTGGCGATGCCGACGTTACCGGAGGCGTCAATGCGTATAGCTTCTAGGCTGCTTGTGCTGAAGGCGAGTACGTTTACCGCTGGAGACCACATACCTATGCTACTACGCCCGGTAAACGAAAATGCAGGGCTGGCAACAGACCCCGCGCCCGAGAAATATCTAGTTGCTGCGGGATTACCAAGAGTAGGCGATACGAACGTCGGGCTGTTCGATAGTACCACAGAGCCTGTGCCAGTTGAGGTTGTGACACCTGTTCCGCCGCTATCGACTGCCAACGTGCCAACCAACGTATGGTCAGCGTTCCAAGCGGTTGCGCCCGTGGCGCTAAAAGAGCCATCTGCCGCCGTTGAATGAGTTACTGTTATCGGCATTTAACTGCCCTAAGCCAGAAATTTCAGTTTGTAGAGCGTCGAGAAATACAATCCCATGATTTCGTCGATGATGTTCTGTAGCGGGGTGCAATCCTTATCGACGACTTTGTACCGCATTTCCGTAAGATCGTCCACTTGACCTTCAAGAAAGTCAACGACATTGTTGGTTTTCTTGGCTGACATGAGCGAAATAGGGCCGATAAGGCCATATTTGCCCTGATAGGCTTCCGCAAACTTGTCAGCCAATTCAACAATACCTTCGTAAAATCCCTGAAGGGCCATGTGCTTGGCGAACGAACGTGTGTTCAGATGCGCCGAATGGGCCACGTCCCGCGCCAGAAACAGCATACCTACAAAGTCAGCGCAGCCAGCCATTACATCATTCCTTCAGGTGCGGCGGGTTGTGGTTCGGGTGCCTCTTGCATCCCTTCTTGTGGCTGGCCTTGCATGGGCGGCATACCGCCCTGCTCGCCCATTTCAGGCAGGCCTGCGGGTTCAGGGGCTTCCTGTGCTTCGCTCATACCCGGCATTTCGCGATGTTGGGGGCTACCGCCGATCAAATCGCCTGTATCAAGGGCGGCGGCAATCGTCCCCATGACAATATCCTGAATTTGCTCAGGCGACATGCTATTCTGCACGGCGCTGATGCGCTTGGTTTCGGCGTCATAAGCATCGACCTGTGCCTTGTATTCCTTGATGTCTACCTCACGCTGCGCGGCGCTGTCCTGAATGTGCGTGATAACATCAGACATCTTGTTCAGTTCCTGCGTCATCGCTTCGATCTGCTGATGCGCGGCAACCATCTGCGGTGACTGATCGTCGGTAGCCAGAACCTTCGGGTCAAGAATTTTCTTGAAGCGTTCGGCCATTTCCTGCGCTCCGGGCCAATCCATATTCTTGATGAACAGATCGCCAGCGACAGACCAAAGCTGCGGGTTAGACTGCAAGATCGTAGACATGGCATCCAGCGCCTCTTGACGCTTGGTCATGTAGCCGGGGCCAGTAGAAACCATCACGTCGTACAGGCCCACGGCTGGGTTGTAGATTTTTTCGATCATCGCGCCGTTCTGGTCACGAACTTCCTTGACAGGCTCTTGCTGTGCAGGGTTGAACTTGACCATGCTGACTTCGCCGTCAACGCCAATGATGCGAGCAACACGCTGCGTGTCGTAAATCTTCGGGATCATCTCGACAATCTGGCGCGTTGTGTGCCGGATGGCACGAGCGAGGTTGTCAACGTAATGATAAGTACCGACATCGCCCTGCTTCTCGCGCGCAAGGATGGCTTTACCCGACCGCTCATTGCTGCGCTGGCCTAGGCTGCTGTCATACTGTCCTGTGGTGGACTTGATGTCATCCGCAGCGCCCATTTTGGCCTGCAACAGACCGCTGGAGGCCATTGGTGGGGCCGCGCGCTGTGGAAGTGGCAGAACTGCCCCAGAACCGTCCGTAACGTCTGGATTGACCTCCAGATACGGCCAATTGGTCGTGTTGGCTGTCTTCCACTGGCTTTCATAGCCTTCAAACTGCCCGCCATAGCCGATAAACGGCGCTTTGGGGGCCAAGGCGATCATTTCCGCCTCTTGGCTGACCCAATAGTTATACATGCGCTGGGCATCTTTGGCGTTTCGCACGAGGCCAGAGATGTAAATCTGGCCTTCAACTTCAAATTCGTTGCCGATGACGCGGATAATTGGTATCCACTTGCCCGCCCACTCTTGTTCTTCAAGAATGTCGAAGCCGTTCGTCTTCATCCACATGACTTTGCGGCGATTGACGAGGCGTGTGCGCGTAGGCTTACCAAACATCTCGGTAAGCTGCTTGTCGCGGTTCGACCGGGCGATAGCTGTCTGGTTATCTGGGTATAGATGCAGCGTTTCTTTCTCGGTGATATAGTAGAAGTATTCCGCAATGCGGATCGTGTCCTCACCAAGCCATGAACCCATGCTCTGATTGCCAACGCCCTGCGACATCAGCGTTGAGATAGGCGTAGCGTCAGGAAATAGTTCTTCGTACTCGGACTTGAGGATGTCCTCAGTCACAAAGCACCACTTGGCGTCAGCACCGCATGGGTCTTGGATCGTTGGGTCCATGTAGACGCTGAATGCGTTGCGGACGCGCTGGATGCGGATGTCCTGATCGAATGTCTCGTCGTTGCAATACTCGGTCAGCAGGCGAATGTAGCCTTCGCCGTAAGTGACCTGATTGTCGCAAGCCGTATCGTAGGCCACGTCGGCGTCCGACATGTACTCAATATGCCGAACGAGGCCATTGAAGATTTCTGCAACCTGAACGTCTGCGCCATCGTCGGCAGGAATGACCTTGCCGGATGGGCGGTTCTGGCGCTGCTCGTTCGTCACCTGTTTGACGTGCTGTGGCAGCTTGTTGATCGTCAGGCATGGGCGGGCGTTGATAGCCTGTCCCTGCACGGACCCACGCGTAGAGAGAACGTCAGCGGGCCACTGCCACTGATTGTCTGGCGAACCCGCCATGAACTTCAGATCATCTAGTTCATCTTCGCGGCTGTCGCTGTACGCGTCCATAGCCAGCGTCAGACGGGCGCGCATGGTCGCCATCTTGTCGGGGTCTTTCTTCCCTGAGTAGGAGTTGGACCCTACGTTGGCAACTCTGCCTGCTGCATTGATGCCTGTAGGGTCCGCCATGATTTACTTCTTACCCTTTGGTGCCGCGCTTCGCTTGACACTATACGCAATAGCCACGGCCTGTTTTGCTGGCTTTCCAGCAGCAACTTCAGCCTTGATGTTCTTGCGGAAAGCCTCTTTGCTTCCCGATTTCATCAACGGCATGACGTTAAACGCAGTGAAGGATGGCGAAGTTGATAATAACAGCTTCGCTCAGTGTTCCGCCCGAAATGTTACGAAGCGAGATGCTAACTGTTCCAGCGCCTAATCCATTGGCAAATGCGTTATATGAACCCGGCGTAGCCTGCCCGCCTGAGATTGTCAGGATAACGGTATCATTAGCACTAATATAGGTATTGTTTAGCGTAAACGTAGCGTTGGTTGCCGTCGTCAGCGAAGCCGCGTTCATGGTGATACGGCCAGCCGACTTGTTCAGCGTGACGGCAGTGGACTTGTCGGTCAACTGCGTGACCACACCCTGAGCGGCAGCGGTATAGCCAAGCTGTTCGTCAGCCAGAATATATTGCGAGCCGATAATGTCCTGATCTAGGAACGCAACGCCGATTGATTTCGAATTAGCCATTTCTAGTTCCCTTTTCTGATTTACGCAGGTAATAGGCTTTCTGAGCAACTCTAGCACAAGTTCGACACGCGCGTCCACCAGTTTTGTTACGTCCGGTTGTGAGCGTAAGCAATGTGTTTTCGGGCGTAAATTCATGCCCTCTTTTGCAATGCGTCAGATATTTCCTCCAATCATAATCGCCCCGTGCAATATTATCTTCTAATGTGCAAGGGTCCATATGTTTTGGATTTACGCAGTTACGAACTCGACATAAATGGTCTAAAGTCATTCCTTCTGGTATAGTGCCAATCTCTTGTGCATAAATAAATCTATGCGCATATATCGTTTTGCATCCTGTAGTTCCCCAAACTGGGTACCCATCATGGGTGGTTTTTCCTGTCCACAACCAACAACCAGCCGTGGAGGAATCAAAATCTATACGTTTCTGCATAAATTCTTTATCTAGACTTTTATCTAGTAACATTAACTCGCCATCCATCCTGTTGCTGTCTGGGACGGAACATAGTGACGTGGATTGTTCTTGTCAATGCGATCTCCGCGATATTCGCGTGATGCAACAGGAAACGCGAATGTCAGCGCGATGGCGTCCGCCGCGTCAGGTGACGCGACGCCGCGAGACTTCATGTCCTTCTTGCTCTCAAGAAACAGCGTCCCCCGGCTATCCGGCTTCGTCATAGGACCAATCAAGTCACTCTTGAGGAACCTGTCGCTAGGGATGTGTCCTGCCTTAAGCCACTCGCGCATGTCGCCCCACATCTCGGCGCGCTTGTTGCCCCACATGATCTGGTTCTTGGCTTTGCTGCCGAAGTTGACGCCTCTAATCTTGTAGCGTTGCTCCTTGAGCCTATCCACGACGCCTGCGCCTAGCCCACCCTCGTCGATGCAGACGAGCGCGGGCTTGAACTCCTCAATAGCTTCGATGACGTGACCGACAACTTCCATCGTGTCTGCGCCCCGGTGACGGCGCAACTCCACAATGTCCCGCCCGCGCCGGATGGCGATGACGGTAGCGTCTGCCCCGAAGCGGGCCGGATCAACGCCGATAGTAATCGGCGCCGTCTCGTCCTTGTACTTAGGGCGGCGCATGGCGTCATCGACGAGGCTGGATGCGATGAACTGGTCGTCGCCTTCGCTTGGAAACTGGCCGTAGACCTCGACATGGGCTTGGTAGCTGTCGGGGCCGTATTCTTCTATGATGCGCTGGTAGATGTTCTTGTCGGTGCCTTCCACGTCGCGAGCGTCCACGTTGCGCTGGTTCCAGAAGGCGCGCTTGTTGTGGAACGTCTCGTAGAAGTAGCCCTTGTTGCGCCGAGGGTTGGAGAACGCCAGATGAAAGCGGTTCGGCGTGTTCTCCGTGAAGAACCCGTCGCTCACCGCCCAAATGCTGTCAGGGATACCGCTGGCCTCGTCGAAGATCAGCATGACGCCATCCTCGTTGTGCAGCCCTGCGTAGGCGTCCGGGTTTTCTTCAGACCACAGCCGCCCTTCTGCCGCCCAGTAGCGTGTGCCTTTCTTCAGGTCGCGTTCGACCAACTCGGTTAGCCACTTGGCGGGCTTGATCTGGGTGGCGGCAATCTCGAACCAGTGGCTGTTGATCGACATCGCCAGCCACTTGGTAATCTCTGCCCACGTCACCTTCTGAAGCTGCGCCTCGGAGTTGGCCGACACGATGACAGACCCACCGATGCGGGTTGATAGCATCCACGCCACCAGCCAACTGACGAGTGCAGACTTGCCGATGCCGCGCCCAGACGCCACGGTTTGCCGCAGCGTGTCAAAGTCAACCTTGCCCTTGTTCTGCTGGATATGGTCGCGGATGTCACCTAGCAACTCCCGCTGCCATTTGCGCGGGCCTGTGTGGTTTGCCAGCGGCGTCCCCGCCTCGCCCCATGGGAAGGCCAGATAGACGAACGCCAGCGGGTCATCCTTAATGGCGGGCGACCACAGCCGCGACATCAACTCCATCTCGTCCGCAGCTTTGTAGATCGGCTGCTGCATCAGATTACCTTTCGACGTTTGAATGTCAGAAAGTCTGCCGCTTCTTCTATATTGTCAAACGCCTGCACCAGCGACTGCTGGCCGTTGCGCGGCGTGATGATCGTCGCCACCGATTGCCCGTCGCGCTGCTCGGTAAACTGCCCCTTGAGCGCGTAGTCGTCGCTATCCTTGTAGCCGCGCGCACGGATGAGGCAGGCGCGTTTGCCACCCGGCAACTCAATGCTACCCGTGGCGAACGTATGGATGTGGAACGCCGCGTAGATGTCGGCAGGCTCGTCCATCATCGCCGCGCGTTTCAGCCCGTGCAACTCGTTGTAGATCGAACTGCCCTTGAAGTTATGCCGCGCCCACGCCGTGGTGACGCCGCCGCAGGGCGACACAATCCGCATCTTGGCGTCCCAATCGCGCATCAACACGCGGTTCGTGTTCATGCCCTCGAATATCCGCTTGCCGTGGTTCCATGTGTCGTGGTTTCCCAACAGCCAGATCAGCCAGTTGACACCCAAATCTTTCAGTGCCCACTCGACCAGTTCCCAGCCTTCGGAGACAGTAGCCGAATGCTCGCCGTAGAGGCGCTCCAGCTTGCCGACCCAGTTGTTGATGCTGTCGCCGCCGTTCGCGCCGTACATGCCCTCGGTCACGGCGCAGATGCGGGCGTGACGCTCGAAGCCAACCAGATCGCAGTACGGGTCGTCAAGATGCGGATCGCCGAACCAACAGATACCGTAAGGTCCAGCAATCGGCACCCGGATCGTCTGCCACGCCTGCGCCCGGTCGTGGGCGATACGCAGGCCGTTGCGTAGCTTCATCGTTGCCAGACGCTCTAGGAACGGCAAGTCTGACGGCGGCAACTCGTCAATGACAAGTTCTCCGGTCGCCAAACTCTGCATATCTGCGGCCTTGAGCGTATCCTGCAATGCGCTGCGTGATAGCCCGAGTGCCGCTGCGGTTGCGGTCTGATTGCGACCGTGTGCCTCAAATGCGTTGAGGCGACGTGCTACTTCTTCGGCGCTAACAGGTATCAAATTATTTTTCCTCTAGCCGTGTCGCCTCGGCTACATACTCTACTTGTTCGACGGGGGGAAGGTGTGTGTAAGTTCCTTCAATGACGCGCATCTGCGCCTTCTCCAACGCGCCCGTGATGCTGATCTGCTGGTCGATGTTCACGTCAATCTGCTGCTTGGCGACCCACCCATGCTGATGCTTGAGAATGTCCAGCGCGGCCTTGGCATCGCCTGCGGCTGCTGCGGCGTACAGCGTCTTGGCGGCGTTGATCTCGCCGTCAGCGCGGCCCTTCATCTCAGCCATCTCCGCCAGCGGGTCGGCTTCCTGCAAGCGCCGAAACTGTATGGGTGTCAGCCCAGACGCCATCGCCAAACTGTCGCCCTTCAGGCCATACAGCGCGGCATTATATATAGCCTCCAACCGCGCCTCAGTTGCCTGTTGGCGCTCGGGTGTGAACGGCAGAGAGTAAAAGGACATAGGCGATAGCCTAGTTTCTGTTTTGCTGTTGGTCAACTATTGTTTGGCAATAAGCTAAAAAAATAAAAATTGTCTGCGGACGGTCTGTCACAGTCAGTGCGGTCGGTCGGCCCCCCTCCCCCCCTCTCAGGAAAAATGCGTTTCGCTTGGCGCCGACGCCGGGGCGCTTCGCGTGGCGCTTATTGCTAACGGTTCTCATTAGCAGAGGAAAAACGCCAGCCAGCTTGTTGCTAATGGTTCGCAATAAGGCTGCATCGTGCTGTTTTGCTTATTGCTATTGCGAGTGCTATCGCAATAGCAAACTTGATAATGCTTGTCAATAGCGTTCGATTGCGCGCGCCAGTCTGAATATGAACGGTTGTTCATAATTGGGTCATCCACGATAGAAAAGCATGACCCAACTTTTTCGCTTATGTTATCAATGGTTTAAGGCCAAAAAAGGCCCAAATAGGCAATTGTCATGCGAAAACACAAACGCACCACGCCGCTATGTACAGCGTCCCCGTCGCGGTAGCGTATTACCCATATACTACACATATATATTTTCATCTCTTCAAAACACAATATTCCAATATATGACCCAAGAATAACGCTAACGCGTTGATAACAGGCAACAAAAGTTGGGTCATCGCATTCAGCCCCATGACAAACCCTATAGCTAACCCGTTGATAACAGGAAACAAAAGTTGGGTCATCCCCGCCGCGTAAACTACCCAAAAACATCTATTTTGACCCTCCAACATTACAAGTTGGTAATTAAGGGTTATATTGCTTGACCCTCAAAAGCGACCCTCATAAGATTGGCGAACGGAAACAAAAGGAGACGACGACATGACCACCTACAATGCCGAGGCGGTCTCCGCCGATCCGCGCGGCCCAGTCCGCAGAATTCAGGCGGTTGATTTGTCTCGCCGCGCAGTTCGCGGCGACGGTTGGACCTACCTGACGATGGAACCTTGCGGTCATGTCGGGGCATTCGTGTCACACCACCATTACAACGTCGGCGACGACCAGCATTGTTTCGCCTGCCGCGCCACCGCCTGAACAATCCAATCAAAGGAACAATCCAATGACCGCATCACATAGCATGCTGCACTATCTAGTTACCGGCGATAAGCTATGGAATGGCGTTATCGTTACCGCGCCACTAGCTGCCGCATATAATCGTCTGACAGACAAAATTGCATCATATGACAGCAAGGGGCGCAATGCGCCGGAAAACCTATTGAACGGTCGGCACAACTTGCTCAATGGTCATTATAACTGGTAGCACCAACCGCCTGAACAATCCAATCAAAGGAACAATACAATGACAGCCAAAACCATTTACGAAATCCACGACGCTGCATTCGCTCGCGTCTCCGCCTACGTCATCCTTGATACGACTGGCGCACTCGTCGCCACCGTGTCGATCAAATATCCGACGGACGGCGCGGGACGCCTTTACGCCTACGTCCACGTCATCGGCGCGCCTATGGTGCGCGGTAGCGCGTCCGGCGGCGGCTATGACAAGCGCAGCGCCGCTTGCGCCAGTGCCGCCAAGGCTAGCAAGGATTGGCCGGACGCCTTCCGCGCCGCCATGATGGCGAATGCTGGCGCGTCATGGGACCGCGCGGTCTCCGATGCGGGGTATATCGTCCATCAGGCCATCTAATTTCATAGGCCTTCAAAATAGTGCTTTACATGCTATTTTGAAGGCCCTAATAGTGGACTTGTCCAACCGCCCTCAAACATCTCCCCGCCCTTCAACGCCTGCTACCGGAACGCTCCTCTAATTACTACCGCCTCTTTAGCAAGGGCGGTAGTGTTAAGCCTCTCTCCTTCACACTCTCATAAGGTAAAATCAAATGACAACTAATGCACTCACAATCTCCGCTAATGTCCTTCGCGCTGCACTTGTTTGCGCATCGACGGACCCGCACCGCTACTACCTTCACGGCGTTTATGTGGACCCGCGCGGCTATCTCGTCTCGACCGACGGACACCGTATGTTTGTCGGCAAGATTGACGTTAGCAACGGGATCGGCTTTGAAGGCTGGATAATTCCGGCTGGCGTCGTCAAGCGCGCGTTGACCGGCCATAAGGCTGCAATGATCGACATTAGCCCGACACGTTGCGGTGACATTGGATGCGAGCCTGTAGACGGCACATTCCCAGATTGGACGCGCGTAGTCGCCCCTGCGGACGTGTCAAACGTCCCGGCGCAGTTTAACCCCGCATATATCGGCGATATGGGTAAGATTGCCGCCGCACTATCGGGTAGCAAATCCGCACCAGTCCACGTCCACTATAACGGCGACGGCCCTACGCCTATCACGTTCCCGTCGTATGAATACCTAGCTTTTGCTATCCTACTGCCTATCCGGCAGGCGCATAATTTGATGGATTGGGAAGCAACCCGCAGCGAAACTATGCCCGCCTGACAACCCCGCCTAGGGGCGGCAATGGTGCCGCCCCAACCCCTGAAAGGACATATCATGACCGACACACCCCAAGCACTTGCCACCGCCGCCCTAGATGCCGCGCTGCTAGCCGCCGCCGCCGCCGCCGCACTATATGACGCCGCGCGGGAGACGCTAACAGACTTGCAGATTGCCGAAGAACTTGCAGAAACCGCAGCACACGAAGCTAAAAATGTTTACGATGCCGCGTGTGAGTTAGTGATCGCCGCCCGCTCCGTTGCAGGGTTTGAAGCATGAACATTAGCATTAGCAATATAAACGATATCTTTGCCGCAGAGGAAGCCCGGCTTCTCGCCGAGCAGCAGGAAGATATAGCTAGGGAAGATGCTAATTGGAACGCATTATCTCCAGGGGATAAGGCCTTGTATTTGGCCGACCTAGAGTCGCGCCATTCAGATTGCATCGACGACGACGACGACGACGACGACGACGACGACGACATCATTCAGGAGCAAGAAGCGTGAACATCGCCCAAGGCGTCATCATGGCGCTATGTCTCGTCATCATCGTCATTGCGATGAACGTATTGGAGTACATCCTATGAGCGCATCCGAAGCCTCCGCGCGGCTGGCGTGGGCGAGAGCCGCCGTGTCAACAACGCGCGAAATCGCCAACGACCGCCGCGACCAGTTTGAGGCGCTCGCGACCCTAGTTGACGACGACACAGATTGCCCCGCGTTTATCGTGGCCTCGTGCGACGCCGCGCTGGCACTCCTCAACCGCGCGGATGCGAGAGCGCAAGAGGCGTGGCTCGAACTTCGCGCGGCAAAAGCAGACTACGCAGCATTGGAGCCAAAGCCATGACCGATACACCAGTTAACCGCCGCGCTGATGCCAAAAACGCTGCCTCAGATGATTACGCCGCTGCCGCCCGCGCCTACCACGCCGCCATTGCCGCCGCTGACGCTACCTACGCCGCTGAGTACGCCGCTACCTACGCCGCCTCGTGTATACGATTTTCCCGCGAAGCATTGGAGCCAAAGCCATGACCATTGACGATACACTTTTGCCGTGTCCATTTTGTGGGGGTGCGGCGCGATGCGGGGAATACTCGCCAAGCTGGGATACCACGATGCAGATCGTGAGCTGCGGCACATGCGAAATGTCCGTCGACAGGAGGTTTCGTAGCGAGGCCCTCGCCGCGTGGAACCGCCGCACCCCAGACCCCGAAGCCGCCCACATCGAGGCCGAGCGCGACGCAGCGATTGCGCGGATCGAGGCATACAAGACGATGCTGGTACAAGCGGAAAGAGACGTTCTCGACAATAAGGTACGCACGACTGCGGCGATTGTAGCGTGGATGCGCGGCATCGCACTATCGCGGACGATGAGGGTCGCTGCTAACCGAATCGAAGCAGGCGAACATTTGAAGGGACCAAAGCTATGAACGCGCGGCTAGACCTAGACCCTATGGCATCACGGCACGACCCGCCATTGACGCCCCTAGGGCGCCCTAATGGGCAGAACCGCAGCCGCAAGCGGCATTTTGGATACAAGACAGGAGTAGCATTGATGGCAATCGTATTAGGCTTTTTGATCGGCCTTATTATCGTGATGTTGACAGCATGACCGACAGCACACCCATAAACCCGCTTAGTGGACGAGATCGCACTCAATATGGCACATCAGCCACGGATCATGGACTACACGCCGGACCCGCTTTACAAGACAGCCGCCCTGCCTCGCATCCTGACATTGCGACGACTGCAAACCCGAGCAGCTATGACCCCGCGCGAGCAAAAAGAACTGAAAAGGCTAGAGGCTACGCAACGGGACACGGAGTACGACTGGCATCGACGCCAGCGGCAGGCGCAGGCAGCAAGAGAGCGCAAGCAGAAGCAGCAAAGCGACTTGATAGACGTATCGCCCGCGCCAATCGAACCGCGTCTGTAGAAGCCTACGAGCGGGGCGACGACTCGATTGATACGCTGGCAGCAAAGCATGGCCTGACACATCGCAAGTTTCTGGTATGGGTCTATGACGAGCGCAGGAGGCCACCTAAGCTGCATAAGGATGTCGAACCGCCAGAACCCAAGTTGCCACGCGTTCGCAACCCTGACGACGGCTTGTTGATCGGCGCAGGCGGTCACATGACCGACCCGGCGGTTCGCAAGGCGACGTTGCGGCTAGAGGAACGCATCACCGCGCTGCAATACCGCCAGAACATGCCGACCTTCACATATCGAAAGACACTACCATGATCAAAGAATGCCCTGAGTGTGGCTACACCAAGCCGCCCAAGCCCCGCACCCCGCGCGGACGCCCCACGACTTACGGACTTGAAGCTATGGCCCTATGGGATGAAGTGCTGCTACCGTTTGCGAACGCTTCTGACGTCAAGCGGATCAGGCGCAACCTGTCACAGTATGGTGTAAGACATAACCGTTTCTTCACTGGCAAGATTGATCACGCCAAGGGTCATATTGTCGTGACGCGAGCAGAATAACGCCACTTGCTAAACATTTTTTGACGGCCTATGTAGGTCAGACAGTAAAGGGGAATTCAATGAAACACAGTAACATTGTCGGCGGTTCGTCCGCTAAACGCGTGATGGAATGCCCCGGCAGCGTGGCCCTAGTGGCACGTATGCCGGAGCAACCGAGCAGCACCTACGCGGATGAAGGGACGTTGCTGCACGACGTGATAGCGGACGCCTTGAACGGCATAGATAGCCCGCTAGGCCGGACGCACGGCACGGCTATACTGACGCAGGAATTGATTGATGAGAAGATCACTCCCGCGCTAGACGCACTGGACGAGATCGACGCGCACAACCAGATGGAATACGCCATAGAAAGCGAGGTTTCGTTCGGCAAATATCTGCCCGACGTGTTCGGTTCAGCCGACTATCTGGGCCGCATGAGCGACAGAGCGATTGTGCTGGATTGGAAATTTGGCAGCGGCGTCATCGTCACCGCTGAGGAAAACGCCCAGTTGATGTTTTACGCCGCCGCCGCCATGCGGACACATGCAACGGCATGGGTGTTTGACGGCGCGACCGAGGTTGAGTTGGTCATCGTTCAGCCGCCAGAAGTGCGGCGTTGGGTGACAAGCATAGACCGCATCAAGGCGTTCGAACACGACCTGAAGGCAGCGGTCACGCTGTCAGCACGGCCTGACGCCCCGCTGAAGGCTGGCGCACACTGCAAGTGGTGCCGCGCCAAGTCTATCTGTCCTATCATGACCGGCGCGGTTGACCGCGTGGCTAAGGCCAAGCTGGACGCCCTGCCCGTCGATCAGATCGCGCACTATCTGGATCAGATACCTGTTGTCGAAGCGTTCCTGAAGGACTTGCAGCAATTGGCGCATACAATGATCGAAGGTGGCAAGACCATCCCCGGCTGGAAGCTGGTCAACAAGCGCGCAACGCGGCGTTGGCTGGATGAAGAACAAGCAGCCAAGTTTATAATGAATGCCGGTGTCGGCGCGTATGAACTCAAGATTAAATCGCCAGCAGCAGTTGAAAAAGAACTGAAAAAGGCGAAGATAGAATTGCCCGCTGACCTAGTAGTCGCGGTCTCAAGCGGTAGCACTCTGGCCCCGGCGGATGACCCCCGGCAAAGCGTGTTGCAAATCGGACAGGTGCTAATTTCGGCCCTGTCCAAAATCCAATAGTGGAGAAACTAAATGTCAAATCTTACTGTATTCGCAAGCGCCGGACTTCCTTCTGTCGCTTCGCTCTCGTCCGCACTCCGCGCTGTCGCCACCGACGTTGGCAGCACGGGCGCGTCGGGTATTATTCTCAAGATGGACAAGACGGGCCATTGGGTGTTCGGCGCTGACCAGACCGAGGTCGAGGACGGCAGCGTCTGGGCCGTCAATCCTTTCTCGTTCGTTCACGGCTATATCGCTTGGGGCGACGGCGAAGTGCTTGGCGAAGCCATGACCAGCGTATCGGAACCCCTGCCTGAGACGGGGCCAGCGCCTGCTGGTGCCAAGCGTGGCTGGGAAATGCAAGTCGGCATGACTGTTGTCTGCATCAAGGGCGAGGACGAGGGCCTTCAGGCGCGCTATTCGGCAACGTCCGTGGGCGGCAAGAAGGCCGTGTCGGCATTGGGCATTGCTATCGCTGAACAGGTAGACGCTACCCCCGGCAAGCCGGTACCGACCGTCGAACTGAAGAAAGAGCATTATCAGCACAAGTCCTACGGGCGCATCTTCACGCCTGTGTTCAGCATCGTCGGCTGGCAGGGCATGGGCAACGAAGCAGCCGCAGGCGTGGATGCTGAACTGCCGCTTGAGGATGCTAAAGAGCCTGCGCGCCGCAGCCGCCGCGCAGCCTAACTGAACGCGAACGCCGGGGCGGATACACGCCGCCCCGGCCAGTAGCAACGAAAGTAAAGTAAAATGACAATACTCTGGATAGATTTCGAGACGCGCAGCCGCTGCAACCTGTTGACGCACGGCGTTTACAACTACGCGATGGACGCCAGCACCGACGTGCTGTGCATGTCCTACGCCCTCGACGATGGCGACGTGCGGACGTGGCTACCTGAGCAGCCTTTCCCCGACGCCATCAAGAATTTCACCGGCCAGATCAGGGCGCACAACGCCGCGTTTGAGCGCCTGATTTTCTGGTATGTCTTGCAGATCGACTTCCCGCTGGAGCAGTTTTATTGCACCGCAGCACAAGCCCGCTCAAACTGCGCGCCGGGTAGCCTTGCCGACGTGGGCCGCTTCGTTGGCACCGGGATGCGGAAAGATCACCGTGGTAGCCAACTAATACGGGCGCTGTCTATCCCGCAAGCAGATGGCGAGTTTCGCACCGACACAAAGTTGATGCAGGAGATGGTTGACTATTGCGAGCAGGACGTTCGGGTTATGCGCGCGATCAGTCACGCGCAGCGCAACCTGAGCGCCGACGAGTTGACCTCCTATCACGTCAACGAGCGCATCAACGACCGTGGCGTGTTGCTGGATCGGCCATTGGCAGAAGCCGCTGTGCGCTACTCCGACATTGAGACGCGGGAGATACAGCAACAGGTGGTGATGCTGACACAAGGGCAAGTCACGTCCGTTCGCAGCGCCACCATGCGAACGTGGGTGCTGGATCGCGTTGGCCCCGAGGCGATGAAGCTGGCGACAGTTTACAAAGATGACGTTGCCAAGCTATCTATGGACAAGAGCGTTCGCGCCAACCTTCTGGCGCTATCTGAGGAAAACCCGGATGAAGTGTCGAGCGAAGTCGCGGAAGTCATACAGTGTGCGGACGACCTCTGGGCGTCATCAGTCGCCAAGTTCTCGCGCGCCGCTGCGCTTGCTGACACAGAAGATAACCGCGTTAGAGGCGCATTCGTCTATGCTGGAGGAAGTGCTACTGGTCGTTTTGCATCATTTGGACTTCAGGTTCACAATCTCCCCCGAAAGTGCGTCGCCGACCCGGCATTAGTGCAACATACAATGGTGTGCGGCAAGGCCATAGTCCCTACGTTCGGCAAGCGCGCCACTGATGTACTGAAAGGTATGCTGCGTCCGTCGTTGATAGCACCGGAAGGCAAGCGCCTAGTGGTATCTGACTGGGCAGCTATCGAAGCACGAGTGAACCCGTGGGCATCCAAAACTGACAGCGGCGTGGATAAGCTGGGCATCTTCGCGCGCGGCGAAGATGTGTACAAGCACAACGCGATGGCGACGTTTGGCGTTGGCTATGATGATGTTAACAACGAGCAGCGGCAAGTCGGCAAGGTTCAAGAACTTGCGCTAGGTTTCTCTGGTGGTGTCGGTGCCTTCGCCAGCATGGGGCGTATTTACGGCGTTAATGTTAGTGAACGCGAGGCGCAAAACATGGTCAACGTTTGGCGCGCATCAAACCGTTGGGCGGGCATATACTGGGACGCGCTGGAGCGCGCCTACATGGCAGCAATGCGTATGCCGGGGACAGAGTTTCACGCTGGGCGTGTCACCTATCTATTTGACAAGCAGCACTTATGGTATGCGTTGCCGTCTGGCCGCGTGTTGTGCTATCCTTTCGCTCGTTTCAATGAAAAGGGCGATATTACCTACGCTAAAGCCGCGTGGAAACCGGCAGCAGACGCAAAGGAATGGCCCCGCGCGCGTCTATGGCGTGGCCTAGCTTGTGAGAACATCACGCAGGCCATCGCCAACGATCTGTTGCGGCATTCTCTCGAACAAATGGAAATTGTTAACTTGCCTGTTGTTCTGCACTGTCACGATGAAATTGTCTTGGAAGTGCCGGAGCAGGACGCCAAAGCCGCCGCCGATACGCTTTTGCGTATCATGTGCCAACCCCCTGTATGGGCCACGGGACTTCCTTTGAACGCAGAGGTATTTACCATGTCCCGTTACGGCAAGAAGGAGCAATGCGATGATTGAGGATCGCATCAAGTTCGTAGACTATATAGCCAATCTGGCATCAGAGGATGGCGAGACAGCCTTGCTGTTGCGCCAGAAGCCAAAGACCGATGCAGATGGCAACCCGATGTATCATTCAGATGGGGTTCCGCAGGCAAGTTTTCCCGCGTTTCTTCCCGCCAACGCCAAGATCAAACCCGGCGAAGCATGGTACACCAACACAGGATCGTTCGTTGTCAGCCGCTTTGAAGACGGCAAGCCGTCAGCCAAGCGCGACAATGTAGACTATGTTCTGTTTATGATGCTGGATGACATTGGTACCAAGTCCAAGACGCCGCCGCTGGACCCTACATGGGTGATGGAAACGTCCGAAGGATCGTTTCAGTGGGGTTACGCATTCAGCAGCCAGCCGACCAAGGGCCAGTTCTGCGCCGCCATCAACGCCATCGCCAAGGCGGGCTACACCGACCCCGGCGCGACGAACCCCGTTCGCAATTGCCGCATTCCCGGATCAGTCAATCTCAAGCAGGGCCGCAACGCTTTCCAGTCGCGGCTTGTGTCGTTCAACCCTGAGCGTGAGTATACGCTGGAGGAAATCTGCGCGGCGCTGGATGTGGTTCCTGCTGAGGCCAACACCGCCGAGCATTACTCGATCAAAATCCGCGACACCGGGCAGGACAACGTGCTGACGTGGCTATCGAACAACGGCATGGTAATGACCACGGCCAACCCCGAAGGCTGGCACGGCATCGTCTGCCCTAACAGCGCGATGCACACCGACAGCAACATCGAAGCCCGCTACAAGCCGCTCGACCGCTCGTTCTGCTGCTATCACGGCCACTGCGCCGACTTCAAGAGCAGCGCATTTCTGGAGTGGGTGTCCGCAAATGGTGGGCCGACAGTATCACCGGGCCTGCGTGACGAACTAATCGCTGAACGCATGGCCCAGATGTATGAGAAGATCGCACCGACTACAGAATTTCCCGACGAGGCTGCAATCCGCGTTAAGGAAGTTGAGCGCAAGGAAGCTGGACGGCTGGAAAAGAACGATTGGTTCGCCCGCTACGCTTACGTCAAGAGCGACGATAGTTACTTCGACATGGAGACGCGGATGGAGGTGCCACGGCACGTCTTTAATGCGATCTATAGGCACGTTGACTGCAAGTCAGTCCACAACATCAAGCAGCGTGTGCCTGCGTCTATATTCTTCGACGAGCGCAGGCAGGAATTTGGTGCGCCCGCGCTGGAAGGCATCACCTTTGCCGCAGGCGATACCGCGTTGGTAACGCGTGACGGGCTAGTTTACGGCAACAAGTGGCTGGATAGCCGCCCGGATATACGCGGCGCAGTTAAGGTCAGGGACATGGATATTTTGCCGTGGATAGACCATTGCAAGCTGCTGGTGGCCGAGCCTGAGGAACTAGAGCATGTGTGGAATGTTATGGCGTTCAACGTTCAGCATCCAAATATAAAGGTCAATCATGCGGTGCTGCACGGCGGTGATGAAGGCTGCGGCAAGGATAGCATGTGGGCACCTTTTCTATGGGCTATCGGCGGCGCAAACCAACGCAACCGCACGATCATCGACACGGGCGGCATCAACAGCCAATGGGGTTACGGTTTGGAAACTGAAGTTTTGATCGTGAACGAGTTGCAGGAAGGTGCCATGCGAGAGCGCCGCGAGATGGCAAACAAGATGAAACCGATCATCGCCGCGCCGCCAGAGACGCTGCTGGTCAACCGCAAGGGCCTGCACCCCTACGAATTAGTGAACCGGCTTCAGGTGCTGGCGTTCACCAATTACACAATGCCGATCACGCTGCCGTCGCAAGATCGTCGTTGGTTCTGCCTGTGGAGCCAAGCGCCGATCATGCTGAAGGAAGATGCGGACCCGCTGTGGAATTGGTATAAGGCATTCGGGTATGAGAAGATTGCGGCGTGGCTGCATCAGCGCGACGTGTCACAGTTTAGCCCGACAGAAAAGCCACCTGTGACTGAGTGGAAGCTGAACATGATCGAACATGGCATGAGCGTTGCTGAAAGTTATCTTGTGGAGTTGATGAAGCGCCGCGTGGGGCCATTTGCCAAGGGCGTTGTGGGTGGGCCGTTCCATAAGCTGTGTGATACAGTCGCGCTGAACCACGTTCCATCAGGCACCAAGGTTCCGCAAGGCGCTATGCTTCATGCGCTTAAAGAAGCTGGTTGGATTGATTGTGGTCGCGTTGCTTCCGGGGACTACCCAACCAAAAAGCACATCTTTATCGACCCATCCATGCGTAAGACCAGCAAGTCTGACCTACGCCGCATGGTTGAGACAGCGGACACGCCAGCACCGCCGTCAATGAATATCCGTTAACCGATCCCCCCCTAGGTTAACGGCTATAATCCCCCGGTGGTCCTCAATCCGCCGGGGGATTTCTTTGTCTATCGACGCTTGCTAAAGTTTCTTTGACGAGGTAGATAATGGGTATGACCGAGAAAGAAATAGAGAAGCACTTTGTCCAGCGCGTTCGCGCGGCGGGCGGTGTCACTTATAAGTTCCGCAGCGTCACACAACGCGGTGTGGCCGACCGTATCGCCTGTATGCCAAACGGCAGGGCTTGGTTCGTCGAACTGAAGAAACCCGGTGGGCGGTTGTCGCCGCTGCAACAGATTTTTGCTGAAGAAATGCAACAAACGCGGCAGTCGTATATCTGTCTGTGGTCGAAAGAGGACATTGACGAATGGCTAAACAATCTTCGTCCGTAAGGACTGTAACGAACATGAAGGCGACCAAAGTCAGCAAGTCGAAGCTAACTGGCAGCAGCGATGATGATCTCGTATGGGTATGGGAAGGGACACATGCAGACCCTTTGATCTATGAAGCCCGCGCTATCGTGGACAACATCTGGCCCGACACGGCTACGCCAGATATTGTGAATGGTGTGTGGGACGACACGCCGATCATGCGCGCGGTGCTAATCGCACTACATGCCGGTGTGGCTATTGGTATGGGCGCGGAAGTTGCTACAGCTTAGGCCATATCAAGACGATGCGGCGGACTTCCTGTACGAGCGCGACAGGGCGATGATACTCGCCCAAGTTGGCGCGGGTAAGACCGCCATCGCGTTAACGGCCATGCAGGCTATGCTGAAGGACGGGCTAGTCAAGCGTTGGCTCGTCGTTGCGCCCAAGCGCGTCTGCACTGACGTGTGGCCGGAGGAAGCGCCGAAGTGGTCGAACCTTGTTCCGGCATTGGCAGTTGGCACCCCGGCGCAACGCAAGGCAGCGTTTGACAGCAACGCGACCGTCGTCGTCACCAACTACGATTGCCTCGACAAGCTGGACAGTCTGGCAGGGTTCGACGGCATCGTCTTTGACGAGTTGACGCGCCTGAAGAACCCCAGCGGCAAGCGGTTCAAGTCCATCGAAAAGCTGCTCGACAACGTGCGTGTAAGGTGGGGCTTGACAGGTTCGTTCACGTCGAACGGACTTGAGGATGTGTTCGGCCAGTGCAAGGTGATCGACCAGACGCTGCTAGGTCGCGCCAAGGGCGCGTTCATGCAGCAGTATTTCATCTGCATCAACCGCGACTTCGGCCAGTGGGTGCCAGCGACCGGCGCGCTGGAGCAAGTGATGTCGAAGATCAAACCGTCTACCTATGTGCTGGAGGCAGGCGAATACGCCGACAAGCTACCGCCGTGCAACGTCGTCGAACTGCGGTGCAAGCTAGATGACCCGCTGCCGTACAAGGTGATGAAGCGCGACTATGTGGTCAAGTTTGGCGACGAGCGTGTCATCGCGCAGAACGCCGCGTCGGTCACAACCAAGCTACAGCAGATGGCGTCTGGGTTCGTCTATGACCGCACAGGGCCAGTGCCGGTGCATTGGTTCAGCACCCACAAGTTTGACCGGCTGGACGAGTTGCTGGACGAGAACCAACACGCCAACACACTTATCTGGTATAGCTATCAGGAAGAACTGGCCGAGTTGAAGCGCCGCTATCCCGGCATTCAGACGGCGGATGATGATAGCGTTGTGGCGCGCTGGAACCGTGGCGAGATACCGCTGTTGGCGGCGCATCCCAAGTCGTTCGGTCACGGCATCAATCTGCAAGGCCAGCAGCACATGGTGTTTCTGTCGCTGCCGTGGTCGCTGGAACTGTACGAACAGGCTGTTGGGCGGCTGCACAGGGGTGGGCAGAAGCACTCGGTCTGGGTCTACGTGATGTTGACAGAGAACACTATCGACGAACGCATCTGGGCCGCGCTGCACGACAAGCGCGCGGTGTCCGAGATCGCGCTGGAGGAACTGCGCGATGACTAAGGTAGACTGGCGTTCGCTGGCGGCAACGCTGAACACCATGACGGAAGAACAGATCGAGCGCCTGCTACGCGACGAGGTGGCGGTTCACCGCCGCCCGGTGATCGCCAAGCGGCTGCACCAACGGTTTTCGATACTGCGGACGGCGCGAGAACGCGCGGAACTTATGGAAAGGGTATCTAATGGTCAACATTACTCACTGTGACGAGCACAATATATGGTTTGAGAGTTTCTGCTGGATTTGCTTTGAAGACACGCGCGCTCACCACGCCGCCACTAAGAGTAACAGCGACGAGTACAACAACAATGAATGTGATAGGCACAGGATACGGTTTGAGGATTTTTGCTGGGCTTGCAGGAAAGAAGATCAACGCAACATGCTCAATGCCACGGAAGATGATATGGACGCCGTTAACCCCGACCACTACAAAGTCGGCGGGATTGAAACAATTGACTATCTGGAGGCGAAGCTATCGCCAGAGGAGTTCGCCGGGTACTGTCGCGGCAATGTCCTGAAGTACGTCAGCCGCATAGGCCACAAAGACGCTGACGTTGTAGAGATCGGGAAAGCTATTTGGTATCTGGAGAAGTGGCGGGACAGTTTGAAAGTGTAAGGCAACGCTTTACATCTCACTTAGGCCAAGCCGCAGCCTGCGCCTCGTACCAGTCAATCAACGCATTAACTTGTGCAGCGTTTATGTCTGCGGCTTCGCTGGCGGCGATGGCAGTTTCGATATCCACAGTCCCGGCGCAGGGCGCTGCATCAGCGCCGCTGGCGGCACTGGAAAAGGTAACTGTTTCATCACTGCTGGCGATACCCGGATCGGCGCGACGTGTGGACCACAGCTTACGCAAATCAGCATAGCGACGAGCAAGATCGCTGTTCTTAGCAATAAGAGCATTTTCCGTATCCTTTGAGATACTATCAGAGGCATCACGCGCAGCAGCTATCGTTGCGTCTTGCTCCGCCGTAGCAAGCTGCTCAGCAGCCGCAAACGCAGCCCGATCTACTTCGCCTTGCGCGGTTGCGCCCTCCCTACGGGCTGACGTCACGGCGTGGCTGTGCCAGACGTAGAGCGCGGCGAGTAGCGCGGCGGCTGCGATTGCGGGCCATAGACGTCGCAACAAGAGCATTGCGGTCACTTAGCCTGCTCCGGCACCAGAACCATTATCACCCCGATGACAGCCACTACATAAGACCATGGCGACGACAATACGGATGCCGCAACGGTGCCCGCACTGATTCCAGCCCACGTCGAGCGTTCGCCGAGCCGCGCGCGAAGATAGGCTATCATGCGCGAACCCCCGTCTTCATTTGCGCTGCCAACAGCGTGGCGCGGTCCTTAACCTGACTGGCCCATTTGCTCGCCAGCAAACGCTTTGCCGCGCTCTCGAACTGTCCCTCTTTTATATCGGCCAACGAGTTCTTGAACCCAAGCAGGCCCTTAATTCCGAGGTTAAATGCCATGTTGACCAATACATCTTGCCGCGCGTCGTTGAGCGACCGCCACCAAGGTAGCCGCTTGTCGAGACTGGCGATCACGTCCGCGATGTCGCTCGCCAACACGCGGTCAATCTCGTCGTCGGTCCAGACTGTGCCTGCCGGAACGCGCGCATGGCCGACACCAACAGTCCAGATGCCGACTGTATCGCGATAAGCAGTACGACGACGACCCTCGTCGCGCTCAATATCAGCGGCGAGGTGCGGCGTCATTAGTGTATCTTCATGACGATATTGACCAGCAGCAGGATGATAGCGCCCGCAACTGCAAGGCCAACATTCTCTAGCCGTTTCAGGCGGGCGCATAATCCTTCGTATCGAACAGCACAAACTTGCTCATGGGTTTCAAGTTTAGCTTCGGTGTGTTCAATACTCATTTAAGATACGCCCCATGAAAAATACACGCTAATCATTGAATTGTGAAAAGTCAAATTGGTTAGTAACCGGCATCGTTATTCTGCTGCGGAGGAGTGTTTAGCATGTTGAAACTATTGACGCCGACGCTTGTTTTCCCGCTATTAAATATGTTAGGGGCCATTCTGCGCCCTAGCTGATACCGATCAGCTAGAGGAATAAGCGATAGCAATTCTTCTGCGCTCTTACCGCTGCTAAGTCCTTCGGCAAGGGCTTGTTGCGTTTGTTTGTTAAGCATACCGCTATTCATCAAGTCTCCAAGGTGCATAGCAAGACCCGCAAGCGGGCCTACCGTGTAGCCAGTAAGTAACTTTGCTGGCGTTTTAAGCGCGCTCCCTATCGAGAAGGCATCAGTTGGTGAAGGTGGATTGCTCAACAATGATTTGGCTGCGTAGCCTCCTTGTTCAGCTTGGGTAGCCATAGTGTTACGCACGTTAACGCCTTCGGCGACTTCTTGTAGCCCCGGCAAACGTGACGGGCCAACACCACCTTGTGGCCCCAGCATCGCGTTTACATCAAAGTTTTCCTTGCCCCCACGGGGAAAGGCATTGCTCACGATACTTGTATCCCCTCCAGCTTTGCTCCCCATAACGTCGGCAAATTTGGTCGGGCCTTGCGCGCCAGAACCATATATATCGGACAATTCTCCCGCAAATCTCTGTCGCCCTATCTCTGCTTGGGCTGCACCATATCCAGTCTTGGCTGCTGAATATCCTGTGCCACCCGCGCTTTCTATCGCGCCCGCAATGTCTGGCTGTATGCTGGAGAGCAGCACACCAGTTTGTTTTGCCAACCCGGTAGCATTAGTGCTTTGAAATATCTTTTGCGCTTCTACCCCACCTTCCCGATAGATAGCATCAAGATCGCCCGCGCGCGCGACTGGGCCTAGAGTTTCAATGTCCTTTGCTACTGCGAGCATAGCTTGCCGCTGAGTCGGCGTAATACCTTCTGCCATAGCTTTAGATTGAATGTTGGATATAATGGGCGCGGTTTCTAACGTGCCCGCATTAGCACCTTGTCGTGCGGCTTCATACGCAGGTTCGTAAGCCCCACTAGCCTGCTTTTGCCTTAACAACAGCGCATGTTCAGCTTCACCAGCAGTATTTCCGCCGCGCGCGGCATTTAGCACTGCCTGATCTTTTGCAGTCTGTGCCGTTGCCATGGGTGCGTAGATATCCTGACCCGCGCCTTCAGCCGCTGTCTTTTGGAGTGCTTGAACCGTCGGTTCACTCTTACCGGCGCGGACAAGACCTTCGCCAAAAGTCATTCCTTCTGGCATTTTGGCTGCTATGTCTTTGGCGTCTTGTACTGACATGCCTAAAGCAGAACGGAAAACCGCCGCCGCGCGCTGCGCGCCCAACTGCCCTACCATGCGTGTATAAAGTGGTAGCACCACCTTATCCATTGCGGTGCGGAAAACCATAGACCCCGCCGTAGGCATTACAGCGCCAATGAACGCGCCGGTTGCAGGGTCTTCGCCTGTAGCAACGCTTGTTCCCGCGCCAACAGTCGCACCCGCAGCGCCTCGAACACCTAGATCAACAGCCCGCGCGCTCAATGTGGGCGCGGCTTCACCTGCTGCGATGGCCGCGCGGGTGGGCAAAATCCCTGTCTTAAAGCCGCCAGATGCTAGCGCGTCAGCGGCTATTGCGCCCGCCCGAGTACCGCCTACCGCAGTACGAATCGCACCACCAGTCAATCCAGCAAGCGGCGCGGTAGCAAAAATTTGACCGCCAACTTTACCCGTAGCAAAATAGTTAGGGTGCGCCTCTTTGTATGGCGCATTAGTATCCTGATTATTTTGCGCGCCAGCAGTAATAATAGATTTGAAGTTGGGTAGCGAACTGAGATTGTTAGATATTTTAATTGCTTCGGCAGGGCTATACCCACTAATATGTTCCGCCGCCCAACGAACCGCTGAAGCGGGGGTAATCCCAAACCTATCTACCAGCATAGCGGCACCCTTTACCAGAGTGTTTGATACGCTGCCAACACCACTAGCTAACCCCGCTCCAAAACTGCTTACTGCGCCCGGTTCGTTTCCTGATGGTGCTCCCGCAATTGTAGGTGCGGAACCTGCACCGGGATGCTGACGCATCACTTCAGCTTGTATATCCTTATCCGATGCATTCGCGGGGCCAGTAACAGAATAGGTTCTGCCGTCTGGCGCTTTAAGGGTATAAGTCGGCATAATTAATCCCCTGACCGCGTGGCTTTGCCCCAACCCGCAGATGGCGCGCCGCCGCCCGAAGTTGTAGGATAGTTATTACGCAAATTAATGCCTTTATCTTGCGCCGCGCTTTCAAGTGCCGCTTGCATAGTTTCACGCGACGGATTCGCACCTCCGCCGAGACTGCGAAGGTGGATTAGTTGCGCGCCAAGCGCCCTATCAGTAGATGCTGTTCCCGGAAGTCTACCCGCAATCATGGCAGCTGATATATGCTTATCAATCTGATCCCACATAGATTTATGTTCTATGCCGTTTGGCATCCAAGTATGTACGCCGTACTCGTGAGTCGCGGGATTGCCAGTACCGTGAACAAGTTCTTGAGTGCGATTAGCAATGTAACTATTTTTGTCGGAAGTCATAAAACTAGAATTGGAGGGATTAGTCACAAGATTATATGCTTGTTGCAATTCGTGAGCCAGTTCAGCTTTCTTTTTTGGTGGCAATTCGCCAACTTCTGTAGTAGCCTTTCCTGTTCCGGGGACAGTTTTACCTAATTGAAACGGTCCAGCACCGCCCGTAGCTGCGGGAGCCGCGCCACCAGCACGTTGCCCCGTCTCAAACTCACGCATAGCTTTAGCGACCGCAGGGACTTGCGCCGCTGAAATTGGGCTGGCAGGGTCTATGCCCGTCTGCTGTGCGATATACTGCTTGTAGTTGGCTACGCTGGCGGGGCTATTCTCTGCTCCGGGAGGGGCGTAGCGGTTGACAATCTTGTCAATCGTATTGATGCCCTTGTTGATGTAATTGCCCGTCAGCAAACTTTCCTGCGCGCTAACGCCCTGCGCGGGAGTATTGAATGTAGCAAAGCCGCCCGAAGCGCCAGTATAACCGGGCTGCGCGCGCGCGAACGGGCCGTCTTTCAACGCGCCGG